>Ga0155282_1108_pt1 | contig 12270 bp, 6 predicted proteins | sample RifCSPhighO2_02_FD_106250 | JGI IMG/M metagenome (GOLD analysis project Ga0155282, IMG submission 106250) | Omnitrophica WOR_2 bacterium RIFCSPHIGHO2_02_FULL_68_15 | reverse complement strand
GCGGCCGACCAGACCACCATCTCCAGCGGCGGCGCTCCGGGGGCGGGCCAACTCTGGAGGGACCCGACATCCCATCCGCCAACGGCCGGTTTGAAGACGAGCGCCAATCGGTCGGGCGGCGCGTCCCGGTTCTCCGAGGGGTCGTCCCACATGATCCGGAAGGTTGTCTGGTCGGCCGTCGCCACGGCCTGGAGCGTCGCCCACGAGACCGAGGCGGGCACGACCGCCCCGTTGACATAGACGTTGCTCCAGAGCCGCACGTCGGTGCGCGGCGCGGCGGCCCAGGCCGGGTCGTCCAGGGACGCCGGCAGGACGGCCGCCGGGACTACTTCGACGACGGCGCTCCATCGGGCCGGCTCCTGGATGGACCGCAAGTAGTAGGCCAATTGCCAGAGGTCGGCGGCCGGCACCGCGTCGGCGTAGGACGGCATCGGCGTGCCGTCCACCCCAGTCATCAAGCGGGTCACGAGGTCTCTCGGCTCCGCTCCGCCGCGCAGTTCCCACCCGTGAGTGAGGTTGGCCGGCCGGATCGGCTGGCCCCAATCGTCCTTGAGCGTTTTCGCCGACGGCCCGTCAGCGCGCCCGGCGGCGCCGTGGCAAGCGGCACAGCCGAGGTCGGCGTAGAGCTGTCGGCCTTTGGCGAGGTCGGCCCCCGTGACCCCCGGGTCTTTGCCGAGCGAGGCGATGGGCTGCGGGGCGGCGCGGGCCATGGACGGGGCGAGTGATTTCAGATAGGCCACCAGGTGCCGGCGGGTCTCCTCACTCAACCCTTCCCACCCGAGCATCCGGGTGCCGGCCAGGCCCGTCGAGATGGTGTGGAACAGGTCCTCGTCGGTCGGCGGGGTACCGCTGGCGGTGGTGCGGAACTTGTAGGTGCCGGTCGTGAAGTCGCGGGGGCGGGGGACCATCCGCGCCGCGTCCGGCCCGTCCCCTGTGCCGGTGTCGCCGTGACAACGGGCGCAGTTGGTGACGTAATGCTCGCGCCCGGCCGCCAGGTCGGGCGCCGAGTGCTCTGCGGCCTCCGCCGACGCCACGCAACACAACCCTGCCATCACGAGGAAGAAAGAATGTCTCACGAGGGGATAGGTGTTCAGGGCCCCTACTATAGCGGACAGGGGACGACTTGTCAAAGGGCGACGGCCCGTGACTCCGGGAGCGGCCCGCCTGCGAGACACTTGGCGTAAAAGCCTGGTGTGGTACAATCGCCCTTCGTGACGACCATGACTACCCCAACGGTGTGGGAAACGGCCTTGTCCCTGCCGCGCGTTGCTCGCGGCAAGGTGCGGGACATCTACGCGGTGGGCGACGACCAGCTTCTCATCGTGACGACCGACCGTCTCAGCGCCTTCGACGTCGTCCTGCCGACGCCGATCCCGGATAAAGGGAAGGTGCTCAACCAGATTTCCATCTTTTGGTTCGCTCGGTTCGCCGCGCTCGTCCCCAACCATCTGCTCGAAACCAACGTGGCCCGGATGGGCCTGCCGGAGGCGGTCGTTCGCGAGCACGGGGCGGCGCTGGCCGGCCGCTCGGTGTTGGTGACGCGGGCCCAGCCCCTACCCATCGAGTGCGTCGTCCGCGGCTATCTGGCCGGCTCCGGCTGGAAGGATTACCAGACAACCGGCGCCGTCTGCGGCCATCGCCTGCCGGCCGGCCTCCAACAGTGCCAATCGCTCCCGGCGCCGATCTTCACCCCGGCCACCAAGGCGACGGTCGGCCATGACGAGAACATTGATTTCGAGGCGACCGTGGCGCTGGTGGGGGCGGCGGTGGCCGCGCAGGTCCGCGACCTCTCGATCCGGCTCTACCAGGAGGGGGCGGCGTACGCCAAGACCCGCGGCCTCCTCATCGCCGACACGAAGTTCGAGTTCGGGCTCCTGGGCGGCCAACTCGTCCTGATTGACGAGGTCCTCACCCCCGACAGCTCCCGCTTCTGGCCGGCCGACGGCTACGCCCCCGGCCACGACCAGCCCAGCTTCGACAAACAGATCGTCCGCAACTGGCTGGAGCGCTCCGGCTGGGGCAAACAGCCGCCCGGGCCGTCCCTCCCGCCGGAGGTGGCGGCCCAGACCGCCGGCGCGTACCGCGACGCCTTCACCCGCCTGACCGGCCGCCCCCTCGCCTAAAAAAGTACGCGTTCGAACGCGTACCTTTTTCCGGGCTTGACGGGGTTCTCGGAACCGGATAGAGTAGTTGAGATTCGCCCAATCGTATGCCTGCACCCACACAACCCATCACGATCAATCACTGTTCTTGGATGATCGGCGGCCCGCAGGGCAGCGGCGTGGACTCCTCCGCCACCCTGTTCGCCCGGGCCTGCGCCGAGGCCGGGCTCTGGATCTACGGCCGCCGGGAATACCACTCCAACATCATCGGCGAGCACAGCTACTTCAACGTCCGGGTCAGCGCCGAGCCGGTCCACTCCCACGTAGACCCGATCCACCTCCTTACCACCTTCGAGCCGACCACGGCCCAGATCCATGCCGCTGAGGTGGTCTCCGGCGGCGCGCTCATCTATGACCCCAGCTCCACCAAGCTCGAGGAGTTGTCGCTGGTCAAGGGGGTCCTCGCGGTCCCCATCGTCTACGGCGACATCCTCCAGAAAGTCGCCGCCGAGACCGGCGCCGACTACAGCAAGATCACCATCGTCCGCAACGCCATCGCCGTCGCCGCCTCGATGGCCCTGCTGAAGCTCGACCTTCAATACCTCTTCCGGACCCTCGAAGAGATGTTCACCGGCCGCAAGGCCAAAGCGGTGCCGCTCAACGTCGCGGCCGCCAAGCACGCGTTCGCCGCCGTCAGCGCCGAGATGATCGAGCGGTTCCCCTATCACCTGAAGCCGGTGTCGGACACCCCGCGGTTGATGATGACCGGCACCACGGCCACCGCCCTTGGGAAGCTCAAGGCCGGGTGCCGCTACCAAACCTACTACCCGATCACCCCGGCCAGCGACGAGAGCGTCTATCTCGAGGGGCGTCCGGAGTATGGCGCCCTCGTCGTGCAGGCCGAGGACGAGATCGCCGCCGTGCTCATGGCGATCTCCGCCGGCATCACCGGCGTCCGCGCCTCCACGTCCACGTCGGGCCCAGGGTTCTGCCTGATGACCGAAGGGCTCGGCTGGGCCGGGATGAACGAGGTTCCGGTCGTCATCGTCAACTACCAGCGCGGCGGCCCGGCGACGGGACTGCCGACCCGCTCGGAGCAGGGGGACCTCCGGTTCGTGCTGTCGGCGGCGCACGGGGAGTTCCCGCGCCTCGTGCTGGCCCCCGGCGACCCCGCGGAATATTTCGAGGACGCGTTCGAGGCGTTCAATGACGCGGACCGCTACCAGACCCCGGTCATCATCCTCGGGGACAAGACCGTGGCCAATAACATCGAGACCGTCCTGCCGTTCAAGGAAGACCATCTGCGGATCCGGCGCGGCGAGCGGGCGACCGACGCGGCGCTGGCGGCGACGGCGGACACCGGCGGGCAGTTCCCCCGGTTTGCGCTGACCGAGAGCGGCGTCTCGCCGAGGTCCATCCCCGGCCAGCGCGGCGGGCTCTTCTGGATGTCCGGCGACGAGCACGATGCGTTGGGCCATATCTGCGAGGACCCGGAGAACCGGATCGCGATGCACGACAAGCGGATGCGCAAGCTCCAGCTGGCGGCGCGCGAAATCCCGCTGTCCCGAAAACTGCATGTCTACGGCGACGACCCGTCGGACGTCACGCTGATCAGCTGGGGGTCGCCGAAGGGGGCCATCCTCGACGCCCTGCCGGTGTTGAAGGCGCAGGGGATCCGCTGCCGGTTCATCCAAGTCCACCTGATGTCCCCGTTCCCCGGCCAGGAGTTGGAGTCCTTGCTGAAGGGGGCCGCACGCGTGATTGACGTGGAAATGAACTACACGGGCCAGCTCGCATCGCTGATCCGGCAGGAAACCGGCATCGCCATCCCGCACAAAGTGTTGAAGTGGACCGGCCGGCCGATCTCTGAGACCGAGCTGGTCGCCGCCGTCACCGAGATCGTCAAGACCAACACGTCCCAGGTGGTGCTCCGCCATGGCCGTTAACGCCCCCGTCGCCCTCAAGGCGGCCGACTACAAAACCGATGTCCGGTCCGATTGGTGCCCCGGCTGCGGCGATTTCGGCATCCTGAACGCCATCACGATGGCGTTGGCGGACATGCAGCTGCCGCCCTGGGAAGTCCTGCTCTTCTCCGGCGTCGGCTGTTCGAGCAAGACCCCGCACTTCGTCAAGACCTACGGCGTCCATACCCTGCACGGCCGCGTCGTCCCGTTCGCCCTTGGGGCGAAGCTGGCCAATCCGAGACTGCACGTCATCGCGGTCGGCGGCGACGGCGACGGCTACGGCATCGGCGCCGGCCATTTCGTGCACGCCGGCCGCCGCAACGTGGACCTGGCCTACATCGTCTTCGACAATGAGGTCTACGGGCTCACGAAAGGGCAGGCCAGCCCGACGCTGGGCCGCGGCCAGCAGCCGAAGTCCCTGCCGCTGCCCAACCTCAACGAGGGGGTCAACCCGATCGCGCTGGCCCTTTCCGCCGGCTACACGTTCATCGCCCGCAGTTACGCGTTCGACCTCCCGCACCTGAAGACGACGATCCGCCGGGCCGTCGAGCACCAAGGGATGGCGTTGGTGGATGTCCTCCAGCCGTGCCCGACCTACAACGATCTTCACAACCGAGAGTGGTTCTCCCAAATGGTGGAGACCCCGCAGGGCCCGACGCCGAGGACCTACAAGCTGGAAGAGACCGGCTACGACGGCTGCGTGAAGGATCCCGACGATGCCAAGGAGGTGGAGGCGAAACGCCAGCAGGCGTTTGAGATGGCGCATCGGCGAGGGGATCGCGTCCCGCTCGGCGTGTTCTACCAGATCCGACTCCCCACCTTCGAGGAGCGGCTGGCGGCGAACATCCCGGTGCTCAAGGACTCCACGGCTGCGGCGCTGGCCATCGAAGATCCGGCCACCCACCGGCCGCTGACCGACCTCACCCACACGTACCGCGAACTCCTCGTTTGACCCCGCAGGCCCCCTCGCTGCCCACGTGTCGTCCCCCGTGGGTGTCGTATCTTGTCGTCGCCTTGGCGGTCGCGCTGGCCTGGGGCCTGCGCGGCGTCCACGGCCATGAACGGGGCGGGGCCATCGCCGGGGCCATGGCCGGCCTGGCCATCGCTGCCGTCACCGGCTCGCCTCGCTGGATCGGCGCCAGCGTCTTAGGGAGCATGGGCTTCGCCATCGGCGGGGCGCTCAGCTACGGCCGCTTCGTCGGCCTGGCGTTCCACGGGGCCTGGCACGGCATCGTCTCGCTCGTCTTCGTCGGGGTGGCCTGGGGCGGCCTGGGAGGCATGGCGCTGGGGCTGGGGCTCGCGCTCCCGCAGTACCGCTCCTGGGAACGGTTGGTGATCGGGCTGGGCCTGCTGGGCGTTTGGGCGGTGATCGAGTTCCCCCTCTCCACCCGCATCGAAGGACTCCAGGACCTCCTGACGCGGGACCTGATGATCCTGGTCCTGTTGGGGGCCTGGGGCCTGCTCGCCGCGTACGTCGGCGCCTGGAAGCACGACCGGTCCTCCATCCGCCTGGCGCTGGCCGGCGCGCTCGGGTTCGGGATCGGCTTCCCGCTGGCCGCCTGGGTCCAAGGGCTCGGCCAGCTGACGGGGCTGACGGTGGATTGGTGGAAGATCGCCGAGCACGGCATCGGGGCGGTCGGCGGCCTCGTGCTGGCCATGACGGCCTGCACCTTGGACCCCGGCTGGTCCCCGCCGATCGAAGTCCGGCCCTGGGAGCGATGGGCCGCCTGCGCGTGGCTCCTGTGGATGATCCCGGCCTGGGCGCTGGCCAACGACGTGACCTACTGGACGCAGGAACACGCGGTGCTGACCCCCGCCGCCGGCCGCCAGATCCTCCAAGCGGCGTGGGTCGGACTGGGGGCGTTCGCGCTGGTCGGCTGGCTGGGCATCCGCCGCGGCCGCTACTTCACCGTCTCCTGGTTCCCGCATCAACTGCGCCTGCTCTTTCTCCTGTTCGTGTGGGCCGTCACGCTCATCGCCGTGTTGAAGATGACGGTGCCCGGCGGGTGGAGCCCGACGCCGATCATCTTCCTGGGACTCGCCGCGATGATCACCCTGCTGCTCCCCAAGCCGCCGCATCAGTGGCGCACGCGGTAACCGCCACGGCCGCGGTCCGCCGCGCCGGGTGGGGACTGGCCGCCGCGCTCCTGCTGGCGGCGATGGTCCCGTCGCTGGAGGCGGCGGAGACGAGCGCCGACAGCGCCAGCGAGGCCGGGCCGGAGGAGCGGCGGTTCCGCCGCCGGACCGAGCCCCAAGAGCCGCCGCCGCCGATCGTTCCCTCGATTGACGACCGCACCACCCCGCCGCCGGCGCCTCCCACTCCATCGGGCCCCGCGTTCCTCGTGCGCTCGATCCGTCTCGACGGGGCGCCGCTCATCCCCGAGCCGGTCGTCCGGGCCGCCGTCGCCCCGCTGGAAGGCCGCACGCTGACCTTCGCGGCCCTCCAGCGGGCGGCGGAGACCCTCACGCAGTGGCTGCGCGGCCGCGGGTGGGTGACCAGCCGTGTCTCGATCCCGCCCCAGGAGGTGACCGACGGCGTCGTGACGCTCCGTCTGCTCGACGGCCGCGTCGGGGCGATCCGGGTGGATGGGGCCACGCACAGCCGCCCGGCGCGGCTGGTGCGCCGGATGCAGAGCCGGCCGGGCGCGCTGTTGGACTACCGGCGCCTGCAGACCGACTTGGCGCGGCTCAACGCCACCCCCGACCGCCGCGTGGCGGCCGTCCTCATGCCCGGCTTGGAGCCCGGCACGAGCGATGTGGTGTTGACGGTCGAGGAGCGGTCGCCGCTCCACGTCGGATATCTCGCCCACAATGCCGGGACCCGGCTCTCCGGCCGGTTCCGCCAAGGCGTGACCCTTGGCCACAACAACCTGACCGGCCGCGACGACCAGCTCGTGGCGCGGGTCGAGATGTCCGGCCGGACCGGCTTCCTGGGAACCGTGGTGAGCTACCTCCTGCCGATCGGCGCCTCCGGCCGCGCGCTGAGCGTGGACGCCAGCCACGCGGACGTCCAGCTCGGGATGCAGTTCCGGCCGCGGCCCATCGAAGGGCAGGCGACGGTGCTTGGCATCACGTGGTCGGAGCCGATCCTGGAAGCCCCAACGTGGGAGGCCGAGTGGACGCTCGGCCTCGACGGCAAACGGATCCGGTCCCGCGAGGACGGCAGCGACCGCGGCAAGGACGACCTGCGGATCCTGCGCACCGGCCCAAACTGGATCCAGCAGGACGCCCGCGGCCGCAGTATCGTGACGACCGAATTAGGGATCGGGTTCAGCCGGTTTCTCGGCTCGTCCCGCAAGGTGGACCCGGCCGCCAGCCGCAGCCAGACCGGCGCCCAGTTCGTCCGGTTCACGGCGGCCGGCGGCCGCCTCCAACAGCTCTGGGGTGGATTCCAGCTGCTGCTGCGCGGCGCCTGGCAATGGACGAACGACCGCCTGCCGCCGGCGGAGATGCTGCAGATCGGCGGGGCGGAGACGGTCCGCGGCTACCCGCAGGGGGAATTCCTCGGCGACTACGGGTATGTCGGGACGGCGGAACTGCGCGCCCCCCTGCCGTGGTGGCGTCATCGCGGCAAGCCGACCACCTACCTGGCCGGGTTCTACGACGGCGGGGCCGCCTTCCTGCGCAAGCCCCTGCAGACCGAAGAGCAGCAGCGCCGTTTGCAGGGGGTCGGGGTGGGGCTCCGCTGGACCGTCAACCCCTACACCTCGGCCGTCCTGGATCTGGCCCTCCCCGTCGGCGACACCTCCTCCTCGGAAGACGAAGACCGCCCCCGCGTCCATTACGCCGTCACCCTCGGGTTCTGATACCACTTAAAAAATCTTCGCACCGGATTTGTATTATTCATGACAATTGAGTAGGCTTTGAGTGCAGGGGTGTTGTATCAGGGCAAACTCCGAGAAATCGGAGGACGCAAAGCCACGGGTCCGATCCGCCGCATGGCGGAGGACAGCCGGGTTGCCAACGCTCGCACACGAGCGATCTCATGGCAACTTGGCATTCACACACAGCGCGGTCCACGACGCACCCGACGCCGATCCTGGCGTGGTGGGTGATCGGCAGTCTTCTGCTCAGCTCGGTGAGCGGGCCCTGGATCGCCGGCGCCTGGGCCATGCCGGCGGGCGCCGAGGTCGAGCAGGGGACCATGGCCGTCGAGACCGGGGCTGACGGCGCCCTGCAGATCACCGCCTCCGACCAAACGGTCATCCGCTGGCAGGCCTTCGACATCGCCCAGGGGGAACGGGTGCGATTCCTTCAACCCTCCTCGGCCGCCAGCGTCCTCAACCGCATTGTCGGCGGCTCCGCCTCGCAGATCGCCGGCACGCTGACGGCCAACGGCCTCATCATCCTCCTCAATCCCGCCGGGTTCTTGTTCGCCCCGTCGGCCGTCGTGAACGTCGGCGGATTGATCGCCTCCTCGCTGGATCTGTCCACCCAGGATTTCCTCAATCGCCGGTACCGATTCTCCCAACCGGAAGGCGTGTTGTCCGGCGCCATCGTCAACCACGGCACCCTGCAGACGACCGGCGACGGCGGGGTGATCGCCCTCTTGGGCGGCGCGGTTGCCAACGCCGGCTCGATCGTCGCCCGGCTGGGGACCGTCGCGCTGGCGGCCGGCGCGCAGGCCACCGTGAGCTTCGAGCCGGACGGACGGATCGCCGTGGCGGTGGACGCGCCGACCTCAGCGGTGGTCCTCGGACCGGACGGCCGCGTGGCCGACGCGGCGGTGAACACCGGTACGCTCTCGGCCCCCGGCGGGACGGTGTGGGTGACGGCCTCGGCCGCCCGGCAGATCTTTGATCACGCGGTCAACCAGGCCGGGGTGATCGAGGCCGGCTCGGTGGCCGAGCGGGGCGGCCGCATCTTCCTGACCGGCGATGGCGCCCCGGTCGTCCTGGCGGCCGGCAGCCGCACCGCGGCGACCGGCGGCGACGGGACCGGGCCCGGCGGCACCGTGCAGATCCAGGCCCCGCACGACCGCACCGACTTCCAGCCCGGGGCGGTCGTGGATGTCAGCGGCGGCGCCGCGGGCGGGGACGCCGGGTTCGCCGAGATCAGCGGCCAGCTCCTGCGGTTCGGCGGTCGCGTGATTGGGACCGCTGCCGACGGCTTCCAGGGCGGGCGCCTGCTCATTGACCCGTTGAACTTGATCCTCGACACCTCCACCCAGGGGGCGCCGACCAACAATGCGTCGCCGACCCCGGATGTGGCCTTCGGCGACGCCCCGACCGGCGGGACGACTACCATCCAAATCTCGGACATCACCGGGTTTGCCGAGGCGCGCTTCGAGGCGACCCAGGACATCACCGTCAACAACACCTTGACGATGGACAGCGGCAGGGACCTCGTCCTGCGGGCCGGCCGCGATATCCTGCTGAATGCCAACGTCCAGGTGCAGGGCAGCAGCGGCCACATGACCTTGACGGCGGACGCCGATTTCTCCTCGAGCGGCGGCGCGGCATCCGACGGGGTGGGGACGATCGTCCAGGCGGCCGGCACCTCGATCCTGGCGGGGGCGGGGGACGTGGTCCTGCAGACCGGCAGTGATTTCACGATCCGCACCATCACCGGCGCCAGCGGCGGCACCATCGCGATCACCTCCAGCCACGGGAGCATTCTGGATGACGGCGACGCCGCGACGAAGCTGACCGGCGCCACCGTGACGCTGACGGCCAATGCCGCCGGCCAGGGGGTCGGCACGACCGGCGCGCTGAACACCGACCTCACGACCTTGAATCTCACTGTCGGCGCCGGCGGGGCCTCGATTCGGGACGCCGGGGCGTTCACCCTGAATGCCCCGACGGTCGCCTCCGGCGGATCGCTGGACCTCCGCGCCAACGACAACCTGACGATCGCCAGCTCGGCGGCCGTCGCCGTCACCGGGGCCGGCACCGTGACGCTGGCGGCCGACGCCGACGGCAGCGGGGCTGGGGACCTCGTCATGAACAGCGGCTCCTCGATCACCTCGGCCGGCGGGGCGATCGCGCTGAGCGCCGGCGACACGATGACAGTGCGGACGATCAACGCCGGGAGCGGCCCCGTCTCGATCACCACCTCGACCGGGAGCACGAGCATCAGCGACGACGGGAACAACGCCACCAAGATCACGGCCGGGACCCTCACCCTGTCGGCCACCGGGGCGATCGGCGCCGGCGGCGCCAGCGGGCAGTTGGACACCAGCGTGGACCAGCTCACGGTGGCGACCACCAACGGCTCGATCTTCCTGGGGAACGATAAGGCGCTGCAGGTCGCCAGCGCGACCACCAGCGGGACCGGCGATGACATCACGATCACGACGAGCGCCGGCGATCTCACGCTCGGGACTCTGACGGCCGCCGACGATCTCACGCTGACGTCGGCGGGGGCCATGACCATGTTGAACGGCGGCAGTCTGGTCAGCGGCGATCGTCTGACCGCCTCCGCCGCCACCGGGATGACGCTGGCGACCAGCATGACGGACATCGATCTGACCAACAGCACCAGCGGGAACATCACGGTCGTTGAGGCGACCGGCCTCGACATCCGGGCGGCCACGACCTCGGCTGGCAACGGCGCGATCATCGTCACGACGACCGCCGGGGCCCTGACGACCAGCGGCGCCATCTCCGCCCACGGATCAGGGGTTGTGACCTTGACCGCCGGCGGGGCGGCCAGCGGGCTCACCGTCGGCGATGCGATCACCTCCACCTCCGGCGCCATCGCCTTGACCGCCCCGAACGGGGTCACCCTCTCCGGCAGCGGGGCCGACGTCACGACGACCGGCAGCTACACCGTGGACGCCGACAGCGACGCCAGCGGGGCGGGTACCTACACCCAAAGCACCTCCGGCACCGCGGTCGCCAGCGGCACGACCCTGATCACCGCCGCCGACATCGCCCTGACCGGGACGATCAACAGCGGCGCCGCCGACGTGACCCTGCGGCCGTCCACGGCGGCGGCCACGATCGGGGTCGGCGACACCACCAAGACATTCAACGTCTCCAATGCGGAGATCGGCAAGGTGACGACGACCGGGACCTTGGCCATCGGCTCGGCCGCGAACACCGGCGGCGTCACGGTTGGGACCTCTGAGGCCATCAACGCCGGCTCGACGGCGCTTGAGCTGTTGACGAAAGGGGTCCTGGCGATCCACGCCACCCGCGGCATCACGACGACCGGGACCTTGACCTTGAGCGCGGACGGGATGGCGCTGGCCGGCGGCCCCTTGAGCGGCGCCAACGTCACCCTGCGGCCGGTGACCGCGTCCACGGCGATCGGGGTGGAGGACAACACCAAGACCTTGAGCCTGACGGACGCGGAGCTGGATACCACTTCCACGAGCGGCACCCTGACGGTCGGCGCCTTGACGAACACCGGCGGGATCACCGTGGGGACCGATGCGGCGTTGACGCAGGGGGCCAAGGCTTTGGCGTTCGTGACGGGCGGAGACGTCGCCATCGGGGCGAATGGCGTCACGACGACCGGGAACGTGACCCTCACGGCCGATGCCGACAGCACCGGGACCGGCGCCATCTCCACCGGCGCGGGGGTCGTGGCCGCCAACCTCTTGACGGTTTCCGCCGCGCAGGGCCTCGCGCTGAACACCAGCGTCGCCAGTCTCAACGCCACCAACACGACGAGCGGGACCCTCGCGGTGACGGAGGCGGACAGCCTGACCATCACCGGCCTCTCCGCGGCGGGCGGCGGCGCCGTGACCCTCACGGCGACGGATCTCGCGATCACCGGGCCGATCTCGGCCGGATCCTCGGACGTCACCCTGCGTCCCGTGGCCGCCGGGACAACAATCGGCCTGGGCACCGGCCCCGGGACCTTCACCCTGACCGACGCGGAGCTCGACCAGATCACCACGACCGGCACGCTGACGCTCGGCCGCAGTACGGCCGGCGCCCTGACGGTGGATGGGTTGACGCAAGGGGCGAAGAACCTGACGGTGGTGTCCGGCGGCACCATCAACGACACGGATGACACCGGCTCCGCCATCACGACCACCGGGACGCTGACGCTGACGTCAGGCGGAGCGATCGGGAATCTCAATGGCGCACAGGGCCTCAACACCGACATCGGCACGCTGACGGTCACGTCCACCGGCGGGAACGCCGTGACCCTCCGAAACGCCGGGACGGCCGACCTCACGGTGAACCAGATTGCGACGGGCGGCGCGGGTGACGTGGCGGTCACGCAAGCCGCCAACAACCTGGCGCTCG
>Ga0155282_1109_pt2 | contig 12570 bp, 13 predicted proteins | sample RifCSPhighO2_02_FD_106250 | JGI IMG/M metagenome (GOLD analysis project Ga0155282, IMG submission 106250) | Omnitrophica WOR_2 bacterium RIFCSPHIGHO2_02_FULL_68_15 | reverse complement strand
GCCGCCACTCCCACGATGGGACAACGCCGATTCCGGTCATCGCCCGCCTGGCCGAACTGGCCGGCCTGGATTTCATCCATATCACCGACCACGGCACGCTGGCCGGGCATGCGGAGCAGCGGCTGACGGGACGGCCGCTGGTCTTCGTGGAGAGCTCTTCCCCCACGAAGACCAGCGGCCGGCCTGTCAGCCGCTGCTCCGCGTGCCCGGCCAGCGTGCCGTGGTCGGTGATATGGATGAAATCCAGGCCGGCCAATTCGGCCAGGCGGGCGATGACCGGAATCGGCGTTGTCCCATCGTGGGAGTGGCGGCTGTGGAGCTCCAGCGCGCCGCGGACGTCCTGAAGCCCCTGCAGGGCGGGGTGGGCGCCGGCGACCGACGGTCGTCTCTGTGGGGCGCTCGGCGCCGCGGCGGGGGCGCGGGTCGGCGTCGGCATCAGCACCGCGCAGCCGTGGCACAAGAGGCCGGCGACGGCGATCGCGGCGATGGCGCTCCAGCGTTGTGCGGGAGGCAGCGGTTCCCTCATGGGCACGAATGCTATTGTATCAGGTACACTTATGGTAGAAGGCGGTAATCGAAGAGGGGGGTAAGAGCATGGGCGCTCATCGCGCCTCGCGCGAGCGGGGCAGTATCGTGGTGGTCTATGCGGCGGTGGCCGGACTGCTCGTCGCTGGGGCAGCCGTCAGCGCCGGCGCGGTCCATGAGTACCACCTGGCCCAGCGGACCGTCCACCAAACCCAGGCCTTTTACCTGGCCGAGGCCGGGCTCGACACCGCCCTCGTCGCCCTCCGCAGCGATGCCAGCTACAGCGGGACGGGATACGTGACGCTGTATGACGAAGACAACCAGGCCATCGGCGGCTACGACATCACCGTCACCGATCTCGGATCCAACCAACGGCAGGTGACGGCGGTCGGACGCTATCCGGACAACGATCCCTCGGCGGCCTGGTACGCCGACACCACCGTCCAGGGAACGGTGACCGTCAGCAGCGCCCCCTTTGCGGCAGCTGCCTTTGCCCAGCAGAGCGTCTCGTTTGCCGGCAACGGCACGGTGGACAGCTACGATTCCCGCGACGGCCCCTACAGCGCGCACACGGCCCATGCCCACGGGGACGTCGGCACCAACGGCGTCCAGGCGTCGGCGGTCAACGTGTCCGGGAACGCGAAGATCAACGGGGACGTGGAGGTGGGCCCGGGGGCGAACGTGAATCAGGCCATCACGCTGTCCGGCAACGCCACGATTACCGGGACGAAGACCGCGCAGTCGTCGGCCACCCCGTTGAACGTCGTGACCGCCTCCGGATTGACCAACCTCGGGGACTTGTCGGTGTCCGGCAACAACACCGTGACGCTGTCGGCGGGCACCTACTACTACGATGACATCAAGGTCAGCGGCAACGGCAAGGTGAAGTTCAACGGGCCGGTCACGCTCTACCTCTCCGGCACACTGCGGATCTCCGGCAACGGGTTCAGCACCTCCAGCAACACCCCGACCAACCTCACGGTATACGTGGAAACCAGCCAACCCGTGTCGTTCACCGGCAACGCCAATTTCTACGGGGTGGTCTACGCCCCCCTCTCGGCGGTCAGCACCAGCGGCAACGGGAGTGTCTACGGGGCGATGGTCGGCAAGACGGTGACGATGCGCGGCAACGGGCACCTGCACTACGACGAGGCGCTGGGGGGCGTCGGCGGCGGCAGCAGCGCCACCCTCAACCTCTGGGAACAGCCCTAGCGTTCGCGCTTTCGGCCCAGCTGTTCCGCGGCGACGGCCGCGACTTCCTGCACGAGCATCCCCATCTTCGGATGCGACGGCTCCACGTCCACCGGCCAGCCGTGCCGGCGCAGGGCCGCGCTGGCGATCGGCCCGATGGACCCGACGACCATCCGCGGGAATTGCCGGGTGAGCGCCGCCCCCCACCCGACCGACTCGGCGATCTGGTGGACATGCTCCACCTGCGCGGCGTTCGTGAAGAGGACGACGTGGACCGTCCCGTCGGCGATGGCCCGGAGCGCCTCCGTCAGCGGCCGGAGATCGGTCGGGAGGGCCCAGCGGTAGACCGGGACGACCACGACCTCCGCGCCGCGCGCCCGCAGCGCATCCAGCAGATCCGCGTTGGTCGCCCCATATTCCTGCACCGCGACGCGTTTCCCGCGCACCGGCGCCTGCGCGTCCAGCGTGGTCAACAGCTCATGCCAGGTGTTCGGCTCGGGCACCGCGAGGAATTGGGGAATCCCCATCTCCCGCAGCACCGCCGCCGGCTTGGGGCCGCGCGCGACAATCGTGATGGCGCGCAGCGCCTCCCGGAACCGCTCCAGCGGGTATTTCGTGCCGATGGCGGCGGCCAGCGTCCGGGTCCCCACGCCGGTCAGCACAATCAGCAGGTCCACCTGGCCGGCGAACAGCCGTTCGGCGAACGCCAGCGCCTCCTGGTGGTCCTCCAGGGGAATCTCCCGCAGGGCGGGGGCGATGAGCGGCTCCCCGCCGTGCCGGACGATCATCGCCCGCATCCCCTCGGCCAGACGGCTCTCGAACGCCGCCACCGTCAGTCCTTCGAAGCCCATGTCGCTATGATATCATCAACCGACGATGGAAGGGCAGCGTGCGTCATCATCTCGTGCGGAGGGCTGACGCCGAAAACCCTCCGCCACGCCCGCCAAAAATTGAGCCAGGGGCCGTAAGTGTTCTCGTAGCCCGGTGTCCCAGCTCGGCGGTATAATGGCGGGCATGGTTACCTCCCGCCACCCAAGCGTTGATCTGGGCCATGCACCGACCACCCCGATGGCGAACCATCAGCGTCTCTTTGGAATCTGGTCCGAACCTCCCATAGTACCGAGCGTAGCACCAACAGGCGAAGCCTCATGAGCATCGAAAGAGATCGGCTCCTCTCCATTATCGAGTTCGCTCAGCAATCCGCAAGGTTGCGGAGCAAGCCTGCAGCCACTGTCACCGAACACGGGCTCTTCGCCCTATACGAGCACCAGATGCAAGGGCTGCCTGGCATCCGTGTGAAGCAGCAGACGATACCATTTCCGATGGTGCCGGGTTTGTTGAGACCGCATTGACCGGCGAGGATCGGTGACGTAGGCTGTTCCCGCAGCATCCCTTGTCACCCCGCGCAAGGCACAACCGTTCACATCCCCCGCGCCATGGAGAAGTTGCGCAATATTTGTGGATCTGAGGACGGTTCTGAGCAGGGCAGGTGCTGTTGACTCAGGTGATGACACGCCGATCTTGCGGTGGCATACTGAGACTGTCTCAACCGGCTCGTTGCGTCGATGGTCCACGAAACATCGCAGAGGATTCTTTGTGGCCGATATCATCTTTGGTGCCGGCGGTATCGCGCGGTTTCCTACGAAATATCACGGTGAGGTGACACTCTCCGAGATGAAGTGGGGGATTATCTGTTCTCAACCGGAACGCCGTTACTACAAGCATAACGGGGAGAAAATACCCACAACACTGATTAACCCGGATTACGTCAGACATCACAAATCCAACCCCCATCAAGTGCTCTACTATAAACAATTTGACCGCTACCGGATCACCGAAACCGCGGAAATACCACTTCGAAGCGGATTCTGCTGTGTTATACTCGATACGTCAACGGCGCGAGTGTGTACGGTCATGCCTACGAGAAAGCTTAAAAAAGGTAAAGAGTTCAACCTGCCGAGGACATGAAGATGTCAGCACACGAAGAGACCAAATTCTCTCAAATATATGACTCGGAAGATGATATTTATTACGTCTCTTTCGAGACGGGAGAGCCTTCATATGCGGAAGAGATCGATGACGACATCGTGATCGAGATGGGTATCTTTACGAATATGCCGACGGGGTTTCGTATCTTGAACTTCAAGAAGTTGACGGCGACGATTGAAGTTGAAATGCAGCACATGCGCAAGAAAATCCAACGAGCGATGGAAGCCGTCCGCAAAGAATACCCTGCGAATTTTCGCCACAGGGAGCATCAGGTAACGAGCGTCCTCCAAAAAGCATTCGCGTAGTTTTTAGACTGCCCCCAAGCACTATCCCCGCAACCCCCAACAGGAGTCCTTAGCGCCCGCCGCGCTGGGCGGCCAATGCTCGGTGCACCTGCCGCTCCAGGTGGTACACGTACTCGGCGTAACTGCCGGAGTAGTGGACGACCGAGCCGTGCTTGACCTCGACGATCTGCGTGGCGACGAGATTCACGAATGTGCGGTCATGGCTGATGAAGAAGACGGTGCCGTGGAATTGGCGCAGGGCCGCGCCGAGCGCCTCGACCGTCTCGAAATCCAGGTGGTTCGTGGGCTCGTCGAGCAGGAGGATCGGGCGCTTCATCAGGAGCAGGCCGGCGAGCACCAGCCGCGCGCATTCGCCGCCGCTGAGCACCGAGATCGGCTTGCGGACGTCGTGCCCCTTGAAGAGGAAACAGCCCGCCATCGTCAGGAGCTCCTGGCGGCTCACGCTGGGGGCCGCGCAGCGTTCGAGATGGGTGAACACGTTGTGCGCGCGGTCCAGCGCCGCCACCACGTGCTGGGCGTAGTACGCGACCTCGCAGTGAAACCCCCAGCGGACGGCGCCGCCCTTCGGCGCGAGGTCGCCGGCGATCGTCCGCAGGAACGTCGTCTTGCCCTGGCCGTTGTCCCCCAGCACCGCGATGCGCGTGCCGTGGTCCACGTCGAGCCGGATGCCGCCGGCCACGAGTTTCTCCGGATACCCGATGGCCAGATCGGTACAGCGGAGCGCGGTCCCGTGCCGCGCCGGCAGGACGGGGATCTTGATCTGGACGGTGCTCTGCGCCTGGGCCAGGTCAATCGGCGTCAGCTTCTCGATCTGCTTCATCTTGGAGCGGGCCTGGCTGGCCTTCGACGCCTTCGCGCCGAACCGATCCACGAACCGCTGGAGCTGTTTGCGCTTGCCCTCGATCGTCGTGTTGTCGCGGATCGCCTGGGCCTGCTGGTCCTGCTTGAAGGCGAGGTACTCCTCGACGGTCCCCGGGTACAGGGTGAGCTGGCCGTTCTCCGCTTCGAGCGTATGGTCGCAGGTCTTCTTCAGGAACTCCCGGTCGTGGGAGACGATCAGGAAGCCGCCGTCGAAGTCCTGCAGGAATTCCTCGAGGAGGATCAGCGTGTTCAGGTCGAGGTAGTTGGACGGCTCATCCAGGATCAGGAAATTAGGGTCGCTCAGGAACATCGCCGTGAGCTTGACGCGGGTGTGATAGCCGCCGGAGAGCATCGTGACGGCCTGGCCCAGCATCTCCTGCGTGATCTGGAACCGCGCGGCGAGCTCGCCGCAGCGCCAGGGCGCCTCGCCGGTGTAGCGCGTGAGGAACTCCAGGACCGTCTCGGTCGGGGTAAACGGCTCGTGCTGTTCGAGATAGCTCAGCCGGAGGTCGCCGCTGCGGATCACCTCGCCGGCATCGGCCGAGTCCTGGCCGATCAGGATTTTGCACAGGGTGGATTTGCCGGCGCCGTTGCGGCCGATGCACCCGATCTTTTGCTCGCTGTTGAGCGTGACGGCGGCGTCATCAAAGATGACGCGAGGGCCGAAGCGCTTGTGGAGCGCGTTGACCTGCAGCATCGCGGGCATGGCCGCACATCATAGCACGAAGCCCATTTCCCCGACGGCCGTTTCCTGCTACAATAGCGCGACACTCAGGAGGAGACACCCCATGCTGCAAGTTGGACACGTGATCCCCGACCTCGACGCCGAGGTGTTCCACAATCACGATGTGCGGACCGTCAAGTTCTCGGAGTTCCGCGGCCAGTGGCTCGTGCTGATCTTCTACCCGGCGGACTTCACCTTCGTGTGCCCGACGGAGCTGGAAGAGGCGGCCCACTACTACGCGGAGTTCAAGAAGCAGGGCGCCGAGGTGCTGAGCATCAGCACCGACACGGTGTACGCCCACAAGGCGTGGCACGACCAGTCGCCGTCCATCAAGAAGATCCAATTCCCGATGCTGGCCGACCCGACGGGGAAGGTCTGCCGGACGTTCGGTACCTACCTCGAGGACCAAGGGCTCTCCCTGCGCGGCAGTTTCATCGTGGACCCGGACGGCGTGCTGAAGGTCGCCGAGATCCACGACAACAGCATCGGCCGCAGCACGGAGGAGATTCTCCGGAAACTGCAGGCCGCCCGCTTCGTCCGCGAGCACCACGGGGAAGTGTGCCCGGCGAGCTGGAAGCCCGGCGCCAAGACCTTGAAACCGGGCCTGGACCTGGTCGGGAAGATTTGACCATTTCGCCGTCGCGGTCCCGCGGGGTGACGGTCTACGCCACCTACGCCGTCATCCTCGGCACGCTCGGGGTCGTGCTCAACGCGACCACGCCGTGGCTGGCCCGGCGGATGGGGCAGGCGGCGGCGATTCAGCCGCTCGGCGTGGCCATCGGGGTGGGGCTGGGGGTCCTGCTGTTGGCCGCCGGCGTCGGGGCGGTCCGCCTGAAGCCGTGGGGCCGGTGGCTGGCCCTGCTGACGGCGGTGGGCCATCTGCTCGTCCTGGCCAGGGATTACCCGGTGATGATGGCCGCGGCCGTCCCGGTCCGGATCGGCTACCTGACCTCCGGCGCCATCGAGCTGGTCGTCCTCTGGTTCTTCACCCGCCCGGCGGTCGTCGCGCAGTTCCGCCGCGTTCCCTAAATGGAGATCGTCGGCCACCGGGGGGATCCGCGCCACGCGCCGGAGAACACGCTGGCCTCGCTGGAGATGGCCTGGCGGCATGGCCGGCGGGCGATGGAGGTGGATGTCCGGGCCGGCCGGGACGGCGTCCCGGTGATGTGCCATGACGCGACGTTGGAGCGGACCACCTCCGCCCGCGGACCGCTGGCGGCCCGGTCATGGCCGGCCTTGCGGGCGCTGGGAATATCCTCGGTGGCCGATGTCTTGGCGGCGTTCCGGCGGCGCCCCGCGACCCTCTTCTTTGATGTGAAGGTGACCGGCGCCGAGCGGCGGCTCCACCGGGAGATCGTCCGCGCCGGCATGACCGGCCGCTGCCGCATCGCCGCCTCCCAGCCGGCGTCGCTCGCCGTGTACCGATCCCTCACGCCGTCTCTGCCGGTCTATCGCGTGACGGGGTCCGCGCAGCCCATCACCCCGCGCCTGATCGCCGGGGCCCGGCGCGTAGGGCTCCGCGGCCTCCTCGTGTTCACGCGCTGGGTCACGGCCCCCCTCGTCCGGCGATGCCGCGCCGCCGGGCTGGAGCTCTACGTCTGGACCGTGCGCACCGCCGCCGAAGAACAGCGTTTGCGCCGGCTCGGCGTCACCGGCATCATGACGGAGTACTGCCCCCGATGAAGAATTCCATCAATCTCCTCCAAGAGGCCAAGCGCCTCATCGCCTTCAACACCGTCACCACGCAGAGCAACGCCGAGTGCGCCCTGTACGTGGGGCGTCTCCTGACCGAACACGGCTTCCGCGTCCAATGCCAGGAATACCGCGAGGGGGGCCAGCTCTTCCTGAATGTGTTGGGGACCCTCGGCCCGGCCGTCGGGGCCCCGTTGTTGCTGGCGGCCCACCTGGACACCGTCGAGGCGGGCGACCCGGCGCTCTGGACCAAGACCGGCCGCCATCCGTGGAAGGCCACGGTCCGCGGCGACGCGCTGTACGGGCTGGGATCGGCCGACGACAAGCTCGACTTCCTGTGCAAGCTGATCGCCATCACCCAGGTGCCGGCCGCCCGGCTGACGCGGCCGGTCCTGCTGTTGGGGACCTTCGGGGAAGAGCGGGGATTGTTGGGGGCCTCGCGCTTTTGCCAGGAGGCGATGACTCGGCCGCTGATGGCGCTGGTCGGCGAGCCGTCGTCCCTCCAGATCGTGACCCGGCACAAAGGCCTGCTCGTCGGCGAGCTGGACCTCCTGCGCCGGGGGGTCTACCGGACCGAGACCATCGAGACGGTCTACGATGTGACGGTGGACGGGATGGCCGCCCATTCGAGCACCCCGGCGCTCGGCCAGAACGCGGTGCTTCGGCTCCTCGACTTGCTGAAGACCATCGGCCAGCCCGCGAGCGGCCTGCGCCTGCTGGACGTCCACGGCGGGACCGCCGCCAACATCATCCCGGCCCGCTGCACCGCCCAGGTGTCGGCCGTCGGGGCCATCCGCCACGCCCTGCTCACGCGCCGGCACGGGGTGACCATCCAACCGCGGCGCCTGCCGGCCGGCTGGCACCCGACCGTCCCGTGGACCGACATCGTGGCCTATCTGGACGGCCTCACCGCGGTGCTGGCCCCCTACCAGAAAGCCCGCGACCGCGCCTTCGCCCCGCCGTTGCTGACGTCGGCGGTCACTCGCCTGCGGGTGGTGGAAGGGGCGCTCGTGCTGACGTTCGACGTGCGGTCCCTGCCGGGGCAGGACCTCGGCCGCATCGCCCAGCGCTGCGAGCACCTGGGCTGGACGTTGTTCGGCCCGCCGGGCGACCGCTGGCAGTTCCGGCGCGAGCGGCAGAACCCGGGGCTCCACACGGCGCCAGCCGCGCCGGTCGTCGCGCTCCTGCGCGCGGCGATGCGCAAGGCCCGGGTCCCGGCGACGCTGGCCGCGAAGGCCGGCTGTTCCGAGGCGGGCTGGTACCAGATGGTCGGCATCCCGTCGGTGGTGTTCGGGCCGGGGCAGGCGCAGGGGAACATCCATCAGCCCAACGAGCACACCTCCCTGCATCAAGTCCGCCGCGCGATCGCCGTCTACCGCGCCGCCATCGAGCGCTGCTGCACCTGACGATTCCCTGCGGAGCTGATGGACCAGGCGCTGCCTGTGAAGGGGGTGGGGCTGACGGGGCGGAGCCAGGAGGAACGGGTGGTTAGTGCGGGTGGCGCTGGTCGTGACGCAGACGGTACCGATCAATGAGCGCGAGGATCACGACCACCGTCATGATACCGATGAGAGTGAACATGACGACCGCAGTCAAACTCATATCAGCGAAGCTCATGCACTCCTCCTCGTGGCAATAACCAGACGCTCACCCCGAACAGCGCCGCGAGTCCCACCACGGCGCCTATCTTCAGTATACCAGGGATTGGTTGGACAAACAGCCCCGTGGCGGCGACCGCTGGGACCAGCAGTTTGAACACGTCCATGGTTGACCTGGCGACGAATTCCAGTTGCCGTTCAGAGAGAAATTGTTTTGCCATATACACAAATCTAGCATGCCGGCCGCCCGCGCGCAAGTCAAATCATGGCCCCCGCGTGGGGTAGTTGACGCCATGGCCTCGACCCCGCCAGAATCGGTACCGATTCTGGCTTGCCTCTCGATTTATCATACAAAGTGATATACAAATGTTGTTGGTTGTAACAAGTGAGACACAACGGAGTTTCAGCAACCAGGGGTTGGCTCTCAGCGGTCTACTTGGGGGATGGGGCAGTGCGGTATCCGGACAGGTTGAGCCCGTGAACCCGACCCCGACAGAACCGGTACCGATTCTTCCTCGTGCAGAGCGGGATCGGCGTCACCCGTCGTTCGCACGACCTGATCGACCTGAGCGATGAACTGGATTCATGAAGCATGGTGAGATGGCTCGCCGAAGCCGTAAGCCAGCATCAAGCTGCAAAAGCCGCGATTGCCTAATCGGGTCAACGGAGGATTTCTACCATGTTGAGCAACTCCGCGACCTGCTCGACAACAAGCTTACCCTGCCCCTGACCGTGTTCGGGCACCTCTGCGAGGGAAAACGTGTCGGCCGACAAACCATCGAGCGAGCAGTCCGCGATCTCCAGGCGATTGCAGTGCAATTCAAGACGGGGCCCACAAAGGCGGAGCGGAGGGGGAACATGACAACGGTGGGGAGCCAGTATAGAGGCACGCAAGAGTTCCTGCGTGTCTACCGACAGCTGATCACGGCCGCAGAGTATCGCGGCTTGGTCACGTATACGCAAGTTGCACATATTCTTGGTATTCATTCACTAGGGCACCACATGGCACGCCAGGTTGGCCAAATTCTCGGGGAGATTTCCGAGGACGAGCATCGCGCCAACAGACCCATGCTCAGCGTGGTGGCCGTTGGATCCGGAGGGATGCCGGGGGAGGGGTTCTTCGGGCTGGCGCGGCGGCTGAAGAAGTTCTCCGGGTCCGATCCCTCCAGTAAGCGGCGATTCTGGGCGACCGAGCAAGAGCGAGTGTACAAGGTGTGGCAACCAGAATGAGTAACTGTCGGTATCGTTTCCGGAAGTGTCGGGTTTGAGTTGCCGAACCTGACACGATTGGAAATGGTACGGAAATACATTCGGTCGGTCAACGTGAGGGAGGGCACATGAGCGTCCAACGACCAAATCCTCGACGGGCTGATGAGCGTGGGCGCGCATACAAGGGCAGCCAACGGCAGATTCAGCGCTATGTGAACGAGTGCCCGGTCCGGCTGAATCGAGCCATTCTGGCATGCGTCCCGTCTCTCGCCACACCGGCTCCGCAAGTGACCTGGGTGTCGCCACTCGATGAGAAGCGGTGCGCGGAATATTCCGACCGAGACTTCCTGGAACATCTGGGCTTGGCAGAATTGTGGCCGGCCCTGCGGCAGTTCTGGCCCAGCCGCGGGCCGGTGTGGGATGGACTGGCCCGGCTGAGATGGGGCCGCGAACATGGTGTGCTGTTGGTCGAAGCGAAAAGCTACCCGGAAGAGTGCCGCAGTGCGTGTCGCGCCGGCCCCCGGTCCCTCGCGACCATTCGAAACGCCATCCGCCAGACTCAGCAAGCGTTCGGCGCGTCGTCCAGTCGGGCCTGGCTTCACGAGTACTACCAGCTGGCCAATCGGCTGGCCCATCTGCATTTTCTCCGTCAACAGGGGATCCATGCGTGGCTGGTCTTGCTCCTGTTGACCGATGATTGGAAGAAGACCCCGCAGACCCTTTGGGAGCAGGAGCTGTGTACCATCTGGGCTGGCCTCGGGCTGCGGGCCGAACACCCTTGGATCGGCCGCGTCTTCCTGCCGGTTCCAGAAGATCGGACGACGGCGCCCATTCCAGGGCGTCCCTCGTTGATGAGCGCAAGTCACTGAAAGGACACCGACATGGCTGACGGTGGATTGGTCGTTCGGTTTGACGCAGAACCGAAGGGCACGCAGAAGATCACCATCGAGATTGAGCGGGGGTGAGTCATTGGGGACGGTTCCGTGAGGGGCAGGTCTACGTTCGAATGAAAGCGATTCAGTGCATGATTGCGGCGGTGTTCCTGCTCGGTGTGCAGGCCGTGGCGTGGGCCGAAACGCCGGCGGCTGACCTGCTGTGGAGCCCGGCGCAGGTGGCGGACGCGAGCGACCGGGCCTACGAACCGACGGCGATCCGCTTGATTGACGCCGCGGCGTCTTCCGTCGTGCTGGCGATGTACCACATCCAAGACAGTCAAGATCCCCGGCACCCGGTCAATCGGCTTCTCAACGATCTCGTGGAAGCCGCCCGGCGGGGCGTCGCGGTGGAGGTTTACCTCAACCTGGTGTTTGCCGGGCGCGACGAGCGCGGCCTCCGCGCCCCGTGGGCGGCCCGCCTGCGGGACGCCGGAGCCCGCGTGTGGCCCATGAGCGAGCGCCGCCGATGGCACGGGAAACTCCTGATTGTGGATGAGCGCTACATTCTGGAAGGCAGCGCCAACTGGAGCGTCGCCGCCCTCAAAGCCAACGGGGAGTCCAACACGCTGATGGACGCCCCGGCGCTGGCGCGGCAAAAGCTGGCCCATCTTCGCGATTGGGGCGTCCCCCGCCCGACACCGCCCCGCGTGCCGGCGCCCAGGCCCACCGTGCCGGACACGCTGTCGGTGCCCGCCGCATGGCTGGCGCGGGGCGGGTTCTTCTCGCGGGGCGTCACGCGGGGGGACGAGCGGGGGATGGACCTGGCGCTCCTGCTGGTCCGCCATCGGGCCGCCGAGACCTCCTCGGAGTTCCCCCTCGACCTGGACACCGTGAGCGATGAGTTGGGATTGTCCGACGTCTGGTCCAGAACCCACCGGCGCCAGGAGGTGCTCCAGGTCCTGCGGCGGCTGGCGCGGCGGCATGGCCTCGTCACCGTCCGCGTGAACCGCACACGGGATGCCTGGGTCCGGTTGGCTCTGCCGGAGACACCGACCGTGACCCTCCCGGCCGTGCTGACGACGCCCGAGGTGTTGACCCGGCAGTCCGCCGCCGCGACCTATCTGGTCCTGCTGACCGACGCCCTGCCGCGGATCGAGGGGGTGGCGGTCTCGACCTTCACCGCCAATGCCCTCTCGGCCCGGATGGGCATCACTCCCAAGACGTTGCGCCGCGCCCGGCGGGAGCTTGAACGATCCGGGGAGCTTGAACGATCCGGGGGGATTGAATGATTGGCCTGACGCCGACGTTCCGCATCCGGCAGGCGAGGGCGAGCGACCTGCCGGCGCTCTGGCGGTTGGCGCGGCGGCTGGATTCCTACAACCTCCCGGCTGATCGGCGCTTCCTCCAACAGCTCGTGGCCACCTCCGTCCGCGCATTCCGGGGCGACGTTCCCAAGTCCGATGCCCGCTACCTGTTCGTCGTGGAGCGGGCGGCCGACCACCGCGTCGTCGGCTGTTCGCTGATCATCGCCAAGCACGGGACGCCGCGCCTCCCTCATCTGTGGCTCGACGTGACGACGGGGCGCAGGCCCGCGTTGCGAT
>Ga0155282_1077_pt1 | contig 12737 bp, 13 predicted proteins | sample RifCSPhighO2_02_FD_106250 | JGI IMG/M metagenome (GOLD analysis project Ga0155282, IMG submission 106250) | Omnitrophica WOR_2 bacterium RIFCSPHIGHO2_02_FULL_68_15 | reverse complement strand
CGCCCGCGTCACCGGGACCACGACCGGCTTCGGGGCCGAGGGCTTCACGACCGGCGGCTTGGCCGCCGGAGCCGGCTTGCTCGGCGTCGCCATCGGCCGCTGGGCCGGCACCAGCACCGGGGTCTTTGGGACCGCCGCTGGTCGAGCCACCACGGGCTTCACCGCCGGCCGCTGCGCGGCCAATTCCCGGGCGCGCTGTTTCGCCAGTTTCGCGGCCTCGCGCTCCTGCTGTTGGCGCTCTTGACGCTGGCGCTTGGCCTGCTGCCGCTGTGCCTGTTCCTGCTGACGCTTCACCAACGCTTGTTGTCGCTGCGCCTCGCGGCGGCGCGCGACATCCGCCTTCCGCAGGGCAATCTCTTGCCGGACCACCGCCTCCTGCGACCGACGGGACGCGGCCGGTGCCGACACAACGGACTTCACCGGAGCAGCCGGTTTGGGCGCCGCCGCCTTCGATGGGACGACCGCCGGCTTGGAGACTGCCGGCTTCGCCGCAGGCGTCGGGGGCTTCACCACCGGCGCTGGAGGTTTCGCCACTGGGGCTGGTTTTGGCGCCACCGGCTTCGGCGGCGCCGCCTTCTTCGCGACCGGCGGCTTCGGCGCCTTGACCGGCTTGGACGGCTTCGCCGGCGTCAAGTCCGGCACGCTCGCGCCGTGGCGCGCCAACCGCTCTCGGGCATCCCGCACCCACGGGTCGCTCGGCGGACCCAGCGTCACCCGGCGCTGCCAGTGCGGCACCGCTTCGCGGGTCCGTCCCTGCTGTTCGTACAGCAAGGCGAGATTGGTATGGCCGGGCCGGTCGTCGGGATCCAACTGCAGGGCGCGGAGGTACTCGGACTCGGCGTTCGCGAGCCATCCCTTCGTCTCGTACATCACGCCGAGGTCGTTGTGGGCCTCCGAGGAGGACGGGTCGCACAACACCGCCTTCGCGTAGGCGTCAATCGCCTGGTCAATCTGCCCGGCGGCCTGATACTGCTGTCCCGTTTGGCGATAGGTCGTCGCCTCTTTTTTCAGGAGCGGGCCGGCGTGCGCCGGCGCCGCCGCCATGAATACCACGGCGGCCACACAGACCGGCATCAGCCAGGAAGAAGGCAATACTCGGCGTACCATCAGGGGATCGGCGGCGAGCGACGAGGGAATCATCGTGCGTGGGTGTAGCTTACTGAACCGGCTCTCGACTGTCAAGCAGTAAAGACGGGTTGCGCCAACGCGGTGACGATCGCCGCTCCCATCGGGGTCGTGTATTCCACGGGCCGCCGGCTCACCCGCACCGGCCAGCCGGCCGTCAAGATCCGCACCGCTGGGGCGACCGCGGGCCGCCATCGGCCGCCGTGGTCCTGCCATCGCCGGCCGAGTAGGAGCGGCGACGCGAAGATCCGCTGAGGGCGCAGATGGGCCATCCCGGCCGCCACGCCGACGAGCGTGGCCAATGCCTGCGGCCGCGCCAGCTGGTGGAATAGGACCTCGGTCGGCGCGCACCGATGCGCCCTCGCCTCGGCCCACATCAACCGCCGCAGGACGGCGCGCGCGATTCGCGCCACCGGCGCCGCCAGCCGCGCCGCCTCCAGCTCAGCCAGCACGTCGCGCGCGGCCCTCGGAAACAGGGCCGCCCTTGAGGGCAACTGTTCTTGAGGGAGACGGGCGACGGCGGACCGGATCACGCGCGGCGGGACACCGAGGCCCAGGAGCCCGGCCAGCACCCCTTCCCCGGTAACTCCACAGGTACCATCAATGTAGAGGATTGGAGAGACGTGATGCGTAGAAGCGTGTTGGATCACGCCTCCATTATACGGCAGGACGATCAGTGACGGCGGGCGCGACGCTCAACGTACCGGTCGTGCAGCATGGCAATGACGGCCAGCACCGCCAGTAACATCGCCGCAGCGATCATCTCCATGTGACACGCCTCACTTACTTGTTGGGTGGTGAAGAAGGCGGGGCGGTTGCCGTTTCTTGAAAGCTTTTCAACCAAATGTACAGTTGGACCATCCTCACGTTAAAAACATATTCTCCCGAAACATCGCCGAGCCGCAATACTTTGAGATCCCTCATTTTTCGCAGGAAATTGCTGAATTTCCTCCGTTCGGTGTCGGTGAGACCGATAACATCTGCTCTTTTAAAACTCAGAGAACCTGGTGCTGTCCGAGCAATCTTCGACAAAATGGAGTGATAGTCCTTGCTCCGTAACGCCCTGTACACCTGCTGGTCCACATATTTCTTTCCAACCTCATCAGCCGCAACAAGCACGGCTTGGAGGGCATCTTCTTTGTTGATGACACCATCCTGATCACGCCAGAAAGCCGCGTCTCCCACCAAATGCATAATCTTCGGGAACCCAGCGGAATACTCGATCATCAGCTCCATCGCTTCCGGTTCAACGCGCATCCGGACGCTTGCAAAAGCCCGCTCGAAGAAGTCCCTCATCTCACCCATGGACATGACAGCAATCTCGATGACGTCAAAAATCCGATCGACGGGTTGGTGATGACGGATCATCTCTTGGCGGCGCTCTTCGACACCGCACAGCATCAGCAATAACGGCAGGGGATTGCTCGACATGGCGTTCGTATCAACAATCCCCTTGATGAAGTGCGCAAATTTTGGATTAGAGGCAATCCCGTTGATCTCGTCAAGGATGAGGAAAATCCCCCTGACCCCCGTCTCCTTCAATCGCTCAACCGCTTCTCGCAGGAACGGCAATATGCCGGATGCGGACGCCAACATTGGGGCATCTCGCCGCAGCGCTTCCGTATGAATGGTGATACCGGCTAATGATTGCTCGCCCACATATTTCGCCAACCACGCGCGAACTTTCTCGGAGCGCGTTGGATGAAACGCTCCGGAACGGAGCGTCTCTTCCAAAACAGCGGAGCCAACGTCATTTAAATTTTCCGTTGGCCCAAGGGGTACGTAGATGCCATGCAAACCATACTCTTGCTCGGCAAGCCATTGGACAAACCCAGCGATCGAGCTCTTACCAATTCCGTATTCACCTTGCACGTATATAGCAACTGGCTTCCCGTTCGCCACCTGTTTGACGCCACGCTCTATGATGTGCTCAATCTGGGCGATACGGCCCGCGAAGAGAACTCGCGGGACAGGTTGGCCAGGGTAGAACGGGCTTTTACCTTTCAACGATTGAGCCATAATCTCTTCTCCCTACAACCTACTTCCTCGCCGATAACCAGATCATATTCATGGTTTTCATTCTACCCCACCATGGGAAAGCGCGGCGAAAATTCAGACTCGGCACTACTCGCAACAGACCGCCCAAGCGGAGTGCGCCGGCCCGGGGTCCCGCGAGTGGGGTGATCCTCGACGGGACTCGCGGAAGCCGAGCGGGCACGGTGTCCTGAGCGAGGCCCGAAGGCCGAGTCGAAGGACGAGCGAGGCTGAGCGGTAGGCCCGATGTCCTCGCAGGGGACATCGAGGCCGTCCCGGCGAGGATCACCCCCGAAGCAGGGGTGGGCCGGCGCGGGACGCGCTAGTGCGAATGGCACAAGAGGGCGGCGAAGTAGCCGGCGCCGAAACCGTTGTCAATGTTGACCACGGCCACCCCCGGCGAACAGCTGTTGAGCATGGTCAAGAGCGGGGCCAGACCTTGGAACGCCGCGCCGTACCCGACGCTCGTCGGCACGGCGATGACCGGCCGCGCCACCAAGCCGCTGACCACGCTGGCCAGCGCCCCCTCCATCCCGGCGACCACGATGACCGCGCGGGCGCGCCGCAAGGCCGGCAGGTGGCGCATCACGCGGTGCAGGCCGGCCACGCCGACGTCGTAGCACGGGACGACGCGCACCCCCATCACCCGCAGGATCGTCTCCGCCTCGGCGGCCACCGGGATGTCGCCGGTACCGGCGGTGACGACGGCGACGGGGCCGGCGGGCCGGCGGCGCGGCCGAGGCGGCGGGGTCGTGAGCAAGCGCCCCCGCGCGTCGTACCGCAGTTCGGGATGCGCGCGCCGCAGGCGCGCGTAGACGGCCGGGGTGGCCTTGGTGACGACCAGCGGCTGGCCGGCCGCCAGCAGGCGCTCCGCGATGGCGACGATCTGCCCGAGGGTCTTCCCCGCCCCGTACACCACCTCAGGGAACCCCCGCCGGAGCTCCCGGTGGTGGTCCACTTTCGCGTAGGTCAAATCGGCGAACGGGAGATCATGCAGATGGCGCAGGGCCGAGGGGACGGACAACTGCCGGCGCCGGACCTGGCCCAGGAGGCGGGTCATGCGCCGACGAAACGGGGAGGCTGCCACTGAACTATTTGGGGGCGACGAAGAACGCGATGAGGATGGTGAGCACGAGCAGGGCGGTCACGAGGTAGCCGTCGTACGCGTAGGCGAGCTCCCAGCACCGGTCCCACCAGGTGGCCGGGGCCGGCACCGGATGCGACGAGACGGTCGTCAGCCCTCCTTTGCCCAACGAGGTCGGGGCCGACGGCTCCGCCGGCGGTCCCTGCACGGTGACCACCCGGCTCCGGACGGGGGGGCGGCGCGGCCTCTCCGACCGGCTCATCGCCGGCCGAGGACGCCACGCCGCCACATCATCCGGATGAAACCGCAGCACCTCACCGCCGATCCACAGGGCCTTGAGTTCGCCCTGCGCCACGAGCTCGGCCACCTCGTCCTCCGACAGGCCGAGCCGGTGGGCCGCGTCCTCGACGGTGAGCAGCTTGATCATCCCTGGGACCTCGCTCGCTCGCTGGCGATCCACGCGTCCAACCGCCCCTTCTCGAACCGCCACCCATTGCCCTCGGGCGCGGCCGGAATCCGCCCTTGCGCCGCCCACTGGCGCACCACCGACGGCTCCAGCTCCAGGTACTGCGCCACCTCGTCCACCGACAGCGCCTGCGCGGCCTCCTGCGTCTCGGCCGCGGCGCTCATGTGGCACGCCCCTTCGAATATTGCCCCCTCCCTCACCGCCAGGCGCGGCGTCCAGATATCCGCCGAGACCCTCGCCGGCGGCACCAAAGTCAACTGCCGCGTGGCGACGACCTTGCCTGAGACACGCCCGGCAATGGTAATGATCTCTCCGGTAATTTCCGCGTCCACCTGCGCCCGGTCCCCGATCGTCAAGGTCCCCAGCGTCTCCAGCGTGCCGTCGAAGCGCCCGCTGATCCGCAGGTTCACGGGATCCTTGAATGACAGCGTCCCCTGCATGGCGGCGGTCACTTCCAGGACCCGCTCCTCGGCGGACGTGCCCGCGGCGGCGTTTCCTTTCTGTCGCTCTCGGCCAAGCATGGTCGGACCCTCCCCCGATGACACCGGCTAACTCCCCATTCCCCACGCGACACGACTGACCCCCGGCAGCGCCATGAGGTCCTGCGTGATGACGTCCTCCTGACGGGACACCGAGAGCCGCACGGCCAATTGTAGCACGACGTGGCCGTCATGTTTCTGCACTTCAAAATCCTGGACCTCAGCCCCGTGGCGCGCCAGCGCCGCCCGGATGCCGCCCAACAGCTCGATATGCCCGGTGGCGTGGATCGTGACCGACTTGAACCGGCTCTTGCGCAGGCGGGCCCACTCACACCGCGTCAACGCGTAGAGGGTGGCCAACACCAGCACGGTGGCGCCGAAGGCGCCGATATAGAACCCGGAGCCGGCCGCCAACCCGATGCCGGCGGCCGCCCAGAGACCCGCCGCCGTCGTCAGCCCGCGCACCGAGGCGCGGGACTGGATGATCGTCCCGGCCCCGAGGAAGCCGATCCCGCTGACCACCTGGGCCGCGAACCGCCCGGGGTCTATGCCGGCGAGCCCATGGTACACGGCGAAGAGGTGCTCCGCCGTCAGCATGATGAGCGCCGAGCCGACACAGACGAGAATGTGGGTGCGCAGGCCGGCCGTCCGGCCGTGCAGTTCCCGCTCGAAGCCGATGGCCCCGCCGAGCAGGGCCGCCGCCAACAACCGCACGAGAATTGTGGTGTCGCCGATCATCGCCGCCTCCACTATCGCATCCCGAGATTCGGTTCCGCCGTCAAGGTCAGCGGCGCCGTCACGCGGCAAACCCGGTGCAGTTGATAGCCGAGCCCGGCCACCATCGCCGCGTTGTCGGTGCTCAGCGCCACCGGCGGCACGCGGAGCGCCAGCCGCGCGGCCCGGCACTGCTCCGCCAGGCGTCGCCGCAGGGCCTGGTTGGCGATCACCCCGCCGCCGACGATCAGCGTGCGGGCCTCCGTCGCCCGGCAGGCCGACACCGCCTTCGCGACGACCTCTTCAATCACGGCGTGCTGAAAGCTGGCCGCCACATCGGCCCGGAACCGGTCATCCAACGCCCCCGTCCGCCGGGCCTCCTCGACGCACCGGAGGACCGCGGTCTTGATGCCGCTGAAGCTGAAGTCCCACGGCGTCCCGCTCTTGATCCGCGGCGTCGTGAACCGCACGCGGGCCGGGTCGCCCCGCTGGGCGGTCCGCTCAATGGCCGGACCTCCAGGATAGCCCAGCTCCAGCAGTTTCGCCACCTTATCGAACGCCTCGCCCACGGCGTCGTCGCGCGTCTGCCCCATCACGGTGTACCGGGTCAGGCCCTCCAGCCGGACGAGGGCCGTGTGCCCGCCGGAGATGATGAGCCCGACGGCGCGCGGCGGCCAGCGGGTCTGGCCGAGCATCGCCGCGTACAGGTGGGCCTGCAAGTGGTTGACGCCGACGAGCGGCACCGACAACCCCAGGCTCACGCCCTTGGCCGCCGCCAGGCCGACCAGCAGGGCCCCGGCCAGCCCCGGCCCGTACGTCACCGCCACAAGCCCGACGTCGCGCAGGCCGAGGCCCGCCTGCCGCAGGGCGTCTTCCAGGCAATAAGTGATGAGTTCAACGTGATGGCGGCAGGCGATCTCCGGGACGACGCCGCCGTACCGCTGATGGAACGGGACGCTGGAGACGAGACTGTGGCCGAGGATCGTCCGGCCGCGCTCGACGAGGCCGACGGCGGTCTCATCGCACGAGGTTTCGATCCCCAGGGTAATCACCCCACCACCTCCGAGAGCGGCACGAACTCAATTCCGTCGCGCTCCATCTGCGGCATCGCCTGCTCCAGCACCTCGAGGGTCACCCGCTTGTCGTGCCCGATCCCGACGGCCCAGCCGGCGCGCCGGGCCGCCGCGGCGAGCTCCTGGAGCTGGCGGCGGATCGCCTCCGGCGTCTCCTCGTTGTCCAGGAAGACGGCCCGCGCGGCGAACGGCACGCCGGCGGCCGTCGCGGCCGGCTCGCACGCCGAGTGCGACGCGGTGAGGCTATCGAGGAAGAAGAGCCGGCGGCGGCGGAGCTCCTGCATGATCGTCTGCATCAGCGCCGCGTCCTCCGTCGCCTTCGAGCCCTGGTGGTTGGACAACCCTTTGGCCGACGGCACGGTCGCGAACGCCGCGCTCAACATCTGCCGCGCCTCCGCCGCGGGCATCCCCGACAGCAGGATCTGCGGCTCGCGGGGATAGTCGTCGTCCCGCGGCTCCATCGGCATGTGGAGGATGACTTCGCAGCGGCTGCCGGCCACCTGTTGGGCGATCGCCGTCGAATAGGGCTGGTGCGGCAGGACGGCCAGCGTCACCGGCCGGTTGAGTTTGAGCACGTCGGGGACCAGGCGCCGGCTGTACCCCCAATCATCCAACACGATCGCGACTTTCGGCCGTCCGGACGGCGTCGGGGCTGGGAGGGGGGACGGCCAACGGGATTGAGCTTGCATCCCGGGGGCCGTCCCCCCTCCCAGCCCCGGTTCCTGCAAGGTCAGCCGATAGAGGTGATAGCGGCGCACACCGGCGTCCAGCGCTGTCACGATCCCTTGTGGAGTCTGGCGCCGCTCGACCCGCTGCAGCTCAAACCCCTGCGCCGGCAGCCGCCGCGCCAGGTCCCTCACGAACGCGTCCGACGAGAACTTTGGCGGGGTCGTGTAGGTTTTCTCGACGACCCGATAGGTCCCGCCCCAGGCCCGGGCCAGCGTGGCGGTCTCCTGGACCAACCGGCCGGTCCGCACCCCCGCCTGGGCCAGGGCGCGGCCGATCTCGACCGCCAACTGGTCGGAGCGCCGCGCCAGATCGGGGGGGCGGGCGATGAGGAATCCCAAGACTACGACGGCGGCCACCCCGGCGGCGAGAAGGCCTCTCGGGCGCGGGCGGAACTTCTTCTTCATCCCTGCCGGGCCCGATACACGTCAATCCCCCGCAGGAGGTCAATCGCCCGCCGGAGCTGGCGGTCCGCGGCCTTCGGCTTGACCGGCTGCTCCGGGTGCTCCCGCTGTTCGAGCCGCTCGAAGACGTCCGGCGGCTTGGTCTCGGCCGGCTCGTCCCGCTCGTCGGCCACGACGTCCGGGATGATCCCCTCGCCGTGGATGGCACGGCCCGACGGGGTGTAATACTTGCTCGTCGTCAGGCGGACCGCCGAGCCGTCCTTCAACGGGATGACGGTCTGCACCGACCCCTTGCCGAACGTCTTGACGCCGAGCAGGATCGCCCGCTTATGGTCCTGCAGGGCGCCGGCGACGATCTCCGAGGCGCTGGCCGAGCCGTTGTCCACCAGCACCACCATGGGGAAACCCAGGTGCGGCTGGGCCGCCTGCGCCGAGAACTCCAAGTTCTGGTCCTCGTGCCGGCCGCGTGTGAAGACCACCTTCACCCCTTTGGGCAGGAATTTCTCCGCGACGGCAACGGCGGAGTCCAGCAGGCCGCCCGGGTTGCGCCGCAGGTCGAGGACCAGCGCGGCCATCCCCTCGCGCTCGAGCGCGGCGAGCGCCTGCTCCAGGTCCTGGGCGGTGTTCTCCTGGAACTCCGCGATCCGGACGTAGCCGATCTTCTCATCGAGGAGCCGGGCATCCTTCACGCTCTGGATCTTCACGATCGCCCGGGTCAGGATCACGTCGGTCAGGGCGTCTTCCGGCTCCCGAAGGATCGTCAGCACCACGCGGCTGCCGGGCTTCCCGCGCAGTTTCTGCACCGCGTCGTGGAGACTGATCCCCCGCGTGAACTGCCCGTCAATCTTCACAATCCGGTCCCCCGGCTCCAGCCCCGCCGCGTCGGCCGGCGTCCCGTCAATGGGGGCGACGACCGTCAGCAGGCCCTCCTTGATGCCGATCTCCACGCCGAGGCCGCCGAACTGCCCCTTGGTCTCGACGCGCATCTCCTCGTACTCGTCGGGCCGCAGAAACTGGCTGTGCCGGTCCAGCGCGCCGATCATCCCCTCAATGGCCGAGTAGATGATCTCCTGCGGCGCCGCGTCGTCCACGTATTCGGTCTGCACGATGCCGAGCGCGTCGGTGAACAACTCCAACTGCGCGTAGGTCTCATCCTTCACCGCCCGCTTCGGGGCCGGCGCGGTGGCCGCCCAGGCCACCGCCGCCGCGGACATCACGATCAGGCCGCCTGCCACCCACCGCCGCATCATGGTCATGCGTCTCCTTGGCGGGCTGACGGCTCCCGCAGCAGCTGTTCCAACACCTCGTGGGCCACGGCGGGATTCGCCTGGCCCTTCGTTTTCGCCATCACCTGCCCGACGAGGAACTTCAACGCCTGCGTCTTGCCGGCCCGGTAGTCGGCCGCCACCTTCGCCTGCTGGGCAACCACCTCGCGGGCCACCGCCGCCAGCGCCGACACGTCGGTCACCTGGACCATCCCCAGCCGCCGCATCAGCGGCTCCGGGGGCTCACCGGTCTCCAGCATCGGCCCCAACAACTCCTTGGCCATCCGGGAGGTGAGCACCTTGCGATCCAAGAGCCCCACGAGCTGGGCCAGATGGGCCGGCGGCAGCCCCAACGCCGGGAGCTCCACGGCCCGCTCCCGGCAGACTGCCAGCAGGTCTCCCTGGATCCAATTGGCCACCCCTTTCGGGGCGCCGCCATGCTGCACCGCCTGCTCGAAGTAATCGGCCCACCCTTTGTCCGAGGTCATCACCCCGGCATCGTACGCCGAGAGCCCATGCTGGGTCACGAACCGCGCGGCCCGCGCCGCGGGCAGCTCCGGCAAGGCCCGGCGCACCGACTCGACCTCCTCGGCCGTCACCGAGAACGGCACCAGGTCCGGCTCCGGGAAATACCGGTAGTCGTGCGCGAACTCCTTGCTGCGCATCGGCACCGTCACGGCGCGGGCATCGTCCCACAACCGCGTCTCCTGGACGACCCGCCCGCCCTCGCCGAGCGCTTGGCCCTGCCGCACGATCTCGTAGGCCAGCGCTGCCCGCACGTGTTTGAACGAGTTGAGATTTTTGATCTCGACTTTCACGCCGAGCGGCGTCGTCCCGGCCGGGCGCACCGAGACGTTCGCGTCGCACCGCAAGCTCCCCTTCTCCATGTCGCAGTCGGAGACGTCGAGGTACTGCAAGGTCTGCTTGAGCGCCTGGAGGTAGCGGTACGCCTCCTCCGGCGCGCGCAGGTCCGGCTCGCTGACGATCTCCAACAACGGCACGCCGGTCCGATTGTAATCCACGAGCGAGGCCGACTCCCCCTCCTTGTGGATCAGTTTGCCGGCGTCCTCCTCGAGGTGCGCGCGATGGACCCGCACGGTGAGGGCCGGGGCGTCGGCGGCCGCCGGCACCGTCAGGACCCCTTCGAATGCCAGCGGCAGGTCGTACTGCGAGATCTGGAAGTTCTTCGGCAGGTCGGGATAGAAATAGTGCTTCCGGTCGAACTTGAGCACCGGCTGGATACGGCAGTTCAGGGCCAGCGCCACCCGGAGGCCGTACTCCAGGGCGCGGCGGTTGAGGACCGGCAGGACGCCGGGGAGGCCGAGGCAGACCGGGCAGGTCTGGTGGTTGGGCGGGGCGCCGAACGTCGTCGAGCACCCGCAGAAGATCTTCGTGGCCGTCCCGAGCTGGACGTGGACCTCCAGGCCGATCACCGGCTCATAGCTGCCGCGAGTGGAAGCGGCACTACCCGCCTTTGTCGGCTTGTACGTCACAGGGGCGGCTTCCGCGCGTGCCAGTCGGTCGCCTGCTCGAAAGCGCCGCCGAGCTGGAACAACGTTTCCTCGGCGAACGGCGGGGCGATCAACTGCATCCCGATCGGCAGGCCCGCCGCGGTGAAGCCGGCCGGCAGGGCCAGCGCCGGCACGCCGGCCAGGTTCACCGAGATCGTGTAGATGTCGGAGAGGTACATCGCCAGCGGGTCATCGAGCTTCTCGCCGAGTTTAAACGGCGGCGTCGGCGACGTCGGCGTCACGATCGCCTGGCACCCCTCGAAGGCCCGCTGGAAATCCCGCTGGATCAGCGTGCGCACCTTCAGCGCCTTCGCGTAGTAGGCGTCGTAGTAGCCATGGCTGAGCACGTAGGTGCCGAGGATGATCCGGCGCTTGGCCTCCGCCCCGAACCCCTCCCCGCGCGTCCGCTCGAACGTCTCGATCATCGTCGGGGCCTTGGCCCTCGCCCCGTAGCGGACGCCGTCGAAGCGGGCAAGGTTGGAGCTGGCCTCCGCTGTCGCCACGATGTAGTAGGTCGGCACCGCGTACTCGGTGTGCGGCAGGGAGACATCCTTGAGCGTGACGCCGAGCCCTTTCAGCACGTCGAGCGCCTGCCGCATCGCCCGGTCCACCTCCGGATCGAGCCCGTTGATGAAGTACTCCTTCGGCACGCCGACGGTCATCCCCTTGACGGGGCGGCGGAGCGCCTCGCGGTAGGCCGGCACCGGGCGGTCGGCGGAGGTGGAGTCGCGCGGGTCGAGCCCGGCCACCACCTCCATCAACAGGGCGCAGTCCTCGACGTCCTTCGTCAGCGGGCCGATCTGGTCGAGCGACGAGGCGAAAGCGATCAACCCGTAGCGGGAGACGCGGCCGTACGTGGGCTTGATGCCGACGACGGAGCACATCGCCGCCGGCTGGCGGATCGAGCCGCCGGTGTCGGAGCCAAAGGCGGCCGCCGCCAGGTCCGCCGAGACCGCCGCCGCCGAGCCGCCGCTGGAGCCGCCGGGGATGCGCGCCAGGTCCCAGGGATTCTTCGTGGGGCCGGCGCAGGAGGTTTCGCAGGAGGAGCCGAAGGCGAACTCGTCCATGTTGGCCATGCCGAGGATGACCGCCCCGGCCCGCTCCAGCCGCTCGACGACGGTGGCGTTGTAGGGCGGGCGGAACCCCTGCAGGATCTTCGAGCCGCAGGTGGCCGGCGCGCCGGCGACACAGATGTTGGCTTTCATGAGGACCGGCAGGCCGAACAACGGTCCTGAGCGGTCGCCGGCGGCGTCCAACGCCTTGGCGCGCGCCAGCGCCCGCTCCGACTCGACGGCGATGAGGGCGTTCACGCGGGGATTCTGCGCCTGGATGCGGGCGAGGTAGGCGTCCGCTGCCTGCGTGGGACTGACCTCTCCCTGATGGAGACGGTCCAGGAGGGCGTGCGCCGTCAGCGCGGTCAGCTCAGGCATCGTCGAGGACGCGAGGGACCTTGAAGAAGGGGCCTTCCCGCTGGGGGGCGTTGGCGAGGGCGGCCTCGATAGGCAGCGCGGGGGCCGGCTCGTCCCGGCGGAACACGTTGCTCATCGGGACGGCATGGCTGGTCGGGGGGACGTCGTCGGTCTTGAGCTGTTTCAGCGTGTCCACGTAGGCGAGGATCTGGTCCAGCTGGCCGGCGAACCGGGTCACTTCCTCGTCGGTGAGGGTCAGGCGCGCCAATGTGGCGACGTAGCGGATGTGATCGGCAACGAGGGCCATGGGTGATTGACGATCATCTTACCATGACGCCTCACCAAGTCAACGCAGGGGGCGAGCGAGGGGAGGGGGCGTCCCCCGGACCGCGCCTCACGGTCCCCAGCGGGACCGTGGGCGCTGCGCACTCGGCCTCCCTCGTCCCT
>Ga0155282_1092_pt2 | contig 12794 bp, 13 predicted proteins | sample RifCSPhighO2_02_FD_106250 | JGI IMG/M metagenome (GOLD analysis project Ga0155282, IMG submission 106250) | Omnitrophica WOR_2 bacterium RIFCSPHIGHO2_02_FULL_68_15 | reverse complement strand
CGATCCGGGTCCTGTTGATCGAGGACGACCCGGGCGACGCCGACCTCGTGAAGATTGTCCTCGGTGAGGTCGCGACCCAGAAGTTCCAGGTGGTCCTGGCCGACCGGCTCAAGACGGCGCTGGAGTCGCTGGCCAAGGAGACGCCGGACTTGGTCCTCTGCGACCTCTCCCTGCCGGATAGCCATGGCATCGAGACGTTCCTGCGGGTGCATGCCCAGGCCCCGACGGTCCCCATCGTGCTGATGACCGGGTTCGATGACGAGACGTTCGCCCTGGAGGCGGTGCGGTCCGGGGCGCAGGACTACCTCGTCAAGGGGTCGGTGGACGGCAAACTGCTGGCCCGCGTCATCCGGTACGCCATTGAGCGCAAGCGGGCCGAGGAGGAGCTCTCGCGGCTGGCCTCGTTCCCGGAGCTCAACCCCAACCCGATCCTGGAGGTGGAGTTGGGCGGGCGCCTGACGTACCACAACCCGGCCGCCCGCACCCAGTTCCCCGACCTGGACGCGCTGGGGGCCAAGCACCCCTTGCTGGCCGATGTCCCGGCGGTGGTGGACCAGCTCCAGAAAAGCCACCGGATGTCGTTCCAGCGGGAACTCAAGGTGGGCGCGCGGGTCTACGAGCAGCAGTTCTACTACGTGCAGGGGGACCGCGTCGTCCGGACCTACGTTCAGGACGTCACCGAGCGCAAGCAGGTGGAGCAAATGAAGGACGACTTCGTCGGGACGGTGTCGCACGAACTGCGCACGCCGCTGTCCATCACGCGCGAGGGGATCAGCCAGGTGCTCGACGGCCTGCTGGGGCCGGTGACCGAGCGGCAGACGAAAATCCTCGAGGTCTCCCGGAACCAGATGGACCGCCTCGCCCGCATCATCAATTCCCTGCTGGACATCTCCAAACTTGAGTCCGGACGGGTGGCGCTCCAACGGACCCGCCTCGATCTCGCCGCGCTCATCCGGCAGGTGGTCGCGAGCTTCGAGGCGCGGGCCGCCGAGCAAGGGCTGGCGTTGAAGGTGGCGGTTCCGGAGGGGCCGGTGGAAGTGTACGGCGACTCGGACAAGCTGATCCAGGTGTTCACAAACCTCGTCGGCAACGCCATGAAGTTCACGCCGCAAGGGTCCATCACGCTTTCGGCGTCGCCCGCCGCGGCGGGCCGCTGGGTCGAGTGCGCGGTCTCGGACACCGGCGTCGGCATCGCCCCGGAGAACTTGTCGAAGGTGTTCAACCGGTTCCAGCAGTTCGGCCGGGAAGCCGCCGGCAAAGAGCTGGGGACCGGCCTCGGGCTGGCGATCACCAAAGGGCTTGTGGAACTGCACCATGGGACCATCCGGCTGGAGAGCCGGGTGGGCCAGGGCACGGCGTTCCTCTTCACCCTGCCGGCCTACTCGATCGAGACCGTGCTGGCGGTCCACCTGAAGGACGCCGTCCGGAAGGCGGTTGAGGACAACACGAAGCTCACCCTCCTGCTGGTGCGGGCCGGGGAGGGGGCCGGGGCGCCGGCCCAGCCCCCGGTGTTGGAGGCGATCAACGGCGCCCTGCGCAGCCGCGCCGGGCGCGAAGGGGACGTGGTGGTGCCGGCCCCGGAAGGGGCGGCCGTCATCCTGCTCGAGTGCGGCCTCGACGGGGCGTCGAAAGTGGCCGCGCGGGTCGAGCAGGCCGTGGTAGAGTATGCAGCTGGCCATCCGCCGGCGGTCCCCATCTCGATTCGCCGGGCGACCTGTCCGGAGGACGCCAAAACCGCCGACGACCTGTTGGCGAAAGCGAGAACCCCATGATGGACGCCAAGGCCCCGAAGAAACGCATCCTCTTTGTGGACGACGAGCCGGACCAGGTGTTGTTGATCCAGACGCGGCTGGAGCACAACGGCTACGAGGTGTTCACCGCCACCGACGGCGAGACCGGGCTCAAGCTGGCGCTGGAGCAAAAGCCGGACCTGGTCATCGTGGACCTGCTGATCCCCCGGCTCGACGGGCTGGAGATCTGCCGGCGGCTCAAGCAGGACCCGGCGACCGCGAAGATCCCCGTCGCGTTGTTCACCGCCTCCGCCACGCGGGACCTCGACGAGCTCTGCCAGTCGGTCGGGTTCGCCGCCTACCTGCGCAAGCCGTACGAGGCGACGGAGCTCATGGCGATCATCCAGCGGCTGACGGGGGCCGCGCCGCCGCGATGACCCTCACCGTCAACGTGGCGGCGGACACCCAGCGCCTGGTGGCGGTCCGGGCCTTAGGGCTTCTGGACACGCCTCCCGAGGAGCGGTTCGACGGCATCACCCGCCTGGCGGCCCGCGCTTTCAACGTGTCGTGGGCGGCCGTGTCCCTCGTGGACGCCGGCCGGGCCTGGTACAAGTCCCGGTACGGCATCGGCCCCTCGGAACTGCCGCGGCTGACGGCGTTCGACCACCGCGTGATCGCCAGCCCCGGTCCCCTCGTCGTGGCCGACGCGTCGCACGACCCGGACCTGCGGGCGCATCCCCTCGTCGCCGGCGAGCCGCGCCTGCGCTTCTTCGCCGGGCACCCCGTGGCCGCCGCCGACGGCAGCAAGGTGGGGGCGCTGACGATCGCCGACCCGAAGGTGCGCGACTTCTCGCCGGCGGACCTCCAGATGCTGCGCAACCTCGCCGAGTGGGTGGAGCGTGAGTTCAACCTCCTGCAGGTGCAGACGGAGCTCAAGTGGGCGAAGGAGCAGCAGCGCCGGGGGGAGGAGCATTTCCGTTTGCTGATCGAGAACGCCCAGGAGATCGTCCTGGTCCTCGAGGCGGACGGCATCATGCGCTACAAGAGCCCGTCCATCGAGCGGGTCCTCGGCTATCGGACGCAGGACCTCCTGCGCAAGAGCATGTTCGAGTTCGTCGCCGCCTACGACTTGCCGAAGGCGCTGACCGTGTTCAACGAGGCGATCCGCCAGAACGGCACGACGCAATTCGTCGAGTTCCGGTGCCGGCACAAGGACGGGTCCTGGCGCGTCCTGCAGGCGTGGCTCAAGAACCTCCTGCAGGACCGGGTGGTGGAGGGGATCATCGTCAACCTCCGCGACGTCAGCCAACTCAAGCAGGCGGAGGAGGCGGTCACGAAGACGGCCGACGACCTGGCCCGGTCCAACCAGGAGCTGGAGCAGTTCGCCTACGCGGCGTCGCACGACCTCCAGGAGCCGCTCCGGAAGATTGCCAGCTACACCCAGCTTCTCCAACAGCGGTACAAGGGCAAGTTTGACGCTGAGGCGGACAAGTTCATCGGCTACATCGTGGACGGCGCCTACCGGATGCAGGCGCTGATCCGCGACCTCTTGATGTACTCCCGCGCCGGCCGGGGGGAATTGGCGCTGGAGCCCACCGACATGGAGGCGGTCCTGGCGCAGGCCCTCTCCAATCTGGAGACAGCGCTCCAAGCAAACCAGGCGGCGGTGACGCACGACCCCCTGCCGATGGTCATGGCCAGCCCGTCGCAGATGACGCAGATCCTGCAGAACCTGGTTGGGAACGCCATCAAGTATCACGGCGACGCCCCGCCCAAGGTCCACGTCTCGGCCCTCCAGAAGAGCGGATTCTGGCAGTTCTCGATCCAGGACAACGGCATCGGTATTGACCCGCAGTACGCGGACCGCGTTTTCATCATCTTCCAGCGCCTGCACACGAAAAAGGAGTACGCCGGCACCGGCATCGGCCTGGCCATCTGCAAGAAGATGGTTGAGCGGCACGGCGGGCAGGTCTGGCTGGAGTCCGAAGGGGAGGGGAAGGGGACCACCTTCAAGTTCACCTTGCCGGCGGAGCTGGTTGCGGCCGCCCGGCCGGCGGAGGGACCGTGACGCCATGGCGATGATGGCCCTCGGCAATCTCGAAGAGGTGGCGGCGTGGCAGAAGGCCAAGCAGTTCACCCTGGAGATCTACACGGTCTCGGCGCAGGGGGCGTTTGCCAAGGACGCCGCGATGCGCGACCAGTTCCGGGCCGACTGCGTGGCGATCCTCAGCCACATCGTGGAGGGGTTCTCCAAGAGCGAGACAGGGGAGTTCGCCCCCGCGTTGTCGAAGGCGAACGCGATGACCGGCGAAGTGCGCAATCGCCTCTACACGGCGGTGGACAAAGGGTATCTCGGGAAGATGATCTTCGATCATCTGTACGTGCTGGCCACGGAGACGACCCGCGCCATTGATGAGCTGTCGGCATTCCTGCGGAAATCCACGGCCAAGGGCGGCGGCCCCTCCGCTTCATGACCCCGCGCATCGTCCGCGAGCCGCTGACGCCGGAGGAGATCCAGGCCTTTGCCGACGAGATCCTCGGCGGGATGATCAAGGTGGTGGTGGATCTCCGGCGCGGCATCCTGACGGCCGGGATGATCCAGCACGCCGAGGGGGAACAACAGCTCCTCCAGGACGGCTCGCGGCTGGACGACCTGTGGGGGGCCAGCTACTTTCCCGGCAAGTCGAACGCGGAACAGATCGAGTACGGCTCCATGATCAATCAATGCCGGGCGACGAACCGCGGCCGCCGTGTGATCGGCGATCCGGCGATCCGCGCCCAGGTCCGGGCGGTCATCGCCCGGTATTTTCCGGTCTCCGCACCTTAAGGGATTCGCGCCGATGAAGGCCCACAGCGATTTCGTCCACCTGCACGTCCATAGCCAGTACTCCCTGCTCGACGGCGCCTGCCGCCTCGACGGTCTGATCGCGCAGGCCCAGCGGCACAAGATGCCGGCGCTGGCGATCACTGACCACGGCAACCTCTTCGGCGCCATCGAGTTCTACCAGCAGTGCATGAAAGGGGGCGTCAAGCCGATCCTCGGCGTCGAGGCGTACGTCGCTCCCAACAGCCGGTTCGAGAAATCCAATCAGGGGATCAGCGATGCCTCCTACCACCTTGTCTTGCTGGCTCGCGACGAGCGGGGCTACCGCAACCTCATCAAGCTGGTCTCCCTCGCCTATCTCGAGGGGTTCTACTACCGCCCCCGCATGGACAAAGAACTGCTGGCGCAGTACGGGGAGGGGCTCATGGCCCTCTCCGGCTGTCTCGCCTCCGAGATCCCCCACCTGATCATCGCCGGGCAGGAGCAGCAGGCCCGCAAGACCGCCGGCCAGTTTGTCGAGATCTTCGGCCGGGGGAATTTCTACCTTGAACTGCAGGATCATCATCTCGGCGACCAGCACAAGGTCAACCGGTCGCTCGTGGAGATGTCGAAGGAGCTCGACCTGCCGCTCGTGGCGACCAACGACCTCCATTACCTGGACCGGATGGACGCCAAGGCGCACGAGGCACTCCTTTGCATCCAGACCGGGACCAACTTGGCCGACCCCAACCGGTTCCGCTTCGCCAACGACGAGTTCTACTTCAAGTCGCCGGAGGAGATGCTCAAGACGTTCCACGAAGTGCCCGACGCCGTGCGGCGCACCGTGGAGATCGCCGAGAAATCCAACATCGAGCTCGACCTGAAGACGCCCCACCTGCCGCAGTTCGCGTCGCCCGCGGGGAAGACCCAGGCCATCTACCTGCGCGAGCTGGTGGACGACGGGATGACCCGCCGCTATCCCTCGGCGGGCGACCCCGTGCACCAGCGGATCCAGCAGGAGCTCTCGGTCATCGAGAAGACCGGATTCACCAGCTACTTCCTCATCGTCTGGGATTTCGTCCGCCACGCGAAGTCGCAGGGGATTCCCGTCGGGCCGGGCCGCGGGTCGGCGGCCGGCTCCGTCGTCAGCTACTGCCTCGGCATCACCGACATTGACCCGCTCCAGCACGACCTCCTCTTCGAGCGGTTCCTGAACCCCGACCGCATCAGCTTCCCCGACATTGACATTGATTTCTGCTACGAGCGGCGGCCGGAGGTGATCCGCTACGTCCAGGAGAAGTACGGGGAGCGCTCGGTCGCGCAGATCATCACGTTCGGGACGATGATGGCCAAGGCGGTCGTGCGGGACGTCGCCCGCGTCATGGGCTTCAGCTATCCGGAGGCGGACCGGATCGCCAAGCTGATCCCCTTTGAGTTGGGGATGACGCTCGCGCGCGCGCTGGAGATGACCCCGGAGCTGAAATCGCTCTATGAGAGCGACCCGAAGGTGGGTGAGCTGATTGATACCTCGATGAAGCTGGAAGGGCTGACCCGCCACGCCTCGACGCACGCGGCCGGCGTGGTCATCGCCGACGGCGACCTGACCGACTCGATCCCGTTGTTCAAGACCTCCGACGACCAGATCACCACCGGCTACGCGATGGAGTCGCTCGAGAAGGTCGGGCTCCTCAAGATGGACTTCCTGGGCTTGCGGACGCTGACCGTCGTCGAGGAGACGGTCAAGATCGTCAAGCGGACCCGCGGGGTGGTCCTCGACTGGGCGACCGTCCCGCTCGATGACGCGGCCACCTACAAGATGCTTGGCAGCGCCGAGTCCACCGGGGTGTTCCAGCTCGAGTCGTCGGGGATGCGCGATCTCCTGCGCAAACTCAAGCCGGACCGCCTGTCCGACCTCGTCGCCCTGCTGGCCCTTTTCCGGCCGGGCCCCATCGGCAGCGGGATGCTCGACGACTTCATCAAGCGCCGCCACGGCCAGGTGAAATCGGCCTACGACCACCCGCTCCTGGAGCCGATCCTCAAGGAGACCTACGGGATCATCGTCTACCAGGAGCAGGTGATGCGGATCGTCTCGACGGTGGCCGGTTTCTCGCTCGCCAAGGCCGACCTGCTCCGGCGCGCCATGGGGAAGAAAGACCCCGAGGTGATGGAGCAGGCCCGCGCCCAGTTCCTCGAGGGGGCGGAGAAGACCGGGCTGGACCACAAGACGGCCGAGAAGCTCTTCGAAAAGATCGCGTACTTCGCCGGGTACGGCTTCAACAAGTCCCACAGCGCGGCGTACGCGGTCATCTCCTACCGCACGGCGTACCTCAAGGCCAACTACCCGGCCGAGTTCATGACCGCCCTGCTGACCTCCGAGCGGGAAAACCTCGACAAGATCGCGCAGTACATCGAGGAGTCCCGGCGGATGAACATCCAGATCCTCCCGCCCGACGTCAACGAGAGCTTCTCGAAGTTCACCGTGGTCAACAACACCACCATCCGGTTCGGGATCTCGGCGGTCAAGAACGTCGGGCGGGGGGCCATTGACGCGATCATCCGGGCCCGAGAGGTTGGCAGCCGCTTCGCCTCGCTCTACGAGTTCTGCGAGCGGGTGGACCTGCGGCAGGTGAACCGCAAGGTCCTCGAGAGTTTGATCAAGTGCGGGGCGTTCGATTCGATGGGGCTCCACCGGTCCCAGCTGGTGGCGATGCTCGACCATGCCCTCGACCTGGCCGGCGGCGCCCAGAAAGACAAGCAGCATGGCCAGATGTCCCTCTTCGACACGTTCCAGTCGCAGGCGCCGTTCAAGAAGACCCTGCAGGAGACGCCGGACGTCCGGGAATGGCCGGAGAGCCAGCGGCTGACCTACGAGAAGGAACTGCTGGGGTTCTACTTGACAGGGCACCCGCTCGCCCGCCACGAGCGCCTGCTCAAGGCCTACTGCACGGCCCCCATTGACCGGCTCGGGACCCTGCGGGACGGGGTCGAGGCCACGCTCGGCGGCGTCATCGCCAAGGTCAAGGTGACGACGACCAAGAAGGGAAACGAGCGGATGGCCATCGTCCTGCTGGAGGATTTCAGCGGGTCGGTCGAAGTGCTGGTGTTCCCCAAGGCGTACGCGGCCTGCGCGAAGGTGATCACCGTCGAGGCGATCGTCTTCGTCCGCGGCCGCATCAGCCTGCGGGAGGAGTCGCCGAAACTGTTGGCCAACGACGTCATCTCGCTCGAGGAGGCGCGCCGGTCGTTCACCAAAGGCATCACCGTCAAGCTGTTCACGGCGGGGCTGGAGCAGTCCACGATGGAGGCGGTCTACCGGGTGCTCAAGCAGTACCCGGGGTCGGTGCCGGTCACCCTCCTGTTCACGACACCGGAGCACCAGACCTACCAGCTGGAGACCGGCGAGGGGTGCCGGGTGGCGCCGAGCGATGAGCTGTTCGCGGACCTGGAGGCCCTGCTGGGCCAGGACGTCGTCACCGTCCAGGCCGCCCCGCCGGAGCGCCCGGACGCTCGCCGGCCCGTCCAGTACGCCGGCTAATCCCTCGCATCGGGCATGGCCGACAGGGCCTGCCGCTCGCCACCTCGCCGTCCTCGTGGGGGTTAAGTCGGCCCCCCATCCCCCACTCCGGGCGGCAAGGGCTCTGGCTCGCGTCACCCGTCGGCCACGCCCTCGCTCAATGACATTCGTCGTATCCTGGCCACCCTGACCGCCGGCGCCTTGTTGCTGGCCGGATGTTCTATCACCCGGACGTGATGCCGCCGAGCACGGCTGGCGTGACGGTGATCCCGTTGCAGGCCGAAGCGGCCGACGCACGGGCGCAGCTCGTAGCCGCCGACCTCAACCCATTGGCCGCCATCGCCTCGGCATTGGATAGCCGCCTCCTCCGCGCCCGCCCCGAGACGATCCTCCGCACCGGCCTCGAAGGCCGTACCGTCTTCAGCACACAATATTAATTTGATCTTCCATCAATCTGTGCTATGGTGCCGGTATGCAGCGGTTCATCTACACCCGCCATGCGCTCAAGCGGCTCAAACAGCGGGAGTTGACGGTTGATCATATCCGCGCCACCGTCCGCTATCCGGATCGCCGGCGGCCAGGGAAGCTGCCGAACACCGTCAAGTATTGGAAGGAAATCGAGGGTCAGACCTGCTTCGTGGTGGTAGAATTGAGGGGAGAGCAGGTAATCGTCATCACCGTGGGATGGAAAGAGGGGCACCCGTGAAGACCCAAATTCTCGAAGTCACCTACGACCCGCAGGCCAAGGCCAGCTACATCACGCTCCGCGACGAGCCGGTGGCGAAGACGGTCGAGTACGCCGACTTCATCAACCTCGATTTGGACGCGAAGGGCCGGCTGGTTGGCATTGAACTGCTGTGGGTCCGCCCTCGAATGGTGACGGTCCAGATCCACCATAAACTCTCCCAGCTTGCCGATGAATACCGCATCCCCGATCTCCGGCGGCTCCATCCCGAAAAGCTCGCTGAAATCCTCCAGCCTGCGTAACCGCTCAGTTCGCAGCCGCGCTTGACATTCTTCTCCTGACGCGCTATCCTCACGTCGTATCTGTGAGCTATGCATGGTGTTACGTCAACGCATGTGGAGCCCTCCGATGACCAAAAAAGATATCGTCCTGCAAGTGGCCGCGGATACCCACCTCAAGCAAGTGGATGTCAAAAAGGCGTTCCAGCGGGCGCTCGATGTGGTGGTGGCGGCGCTCGGCCGCGGCGAGACGGTGGAACTGCGCAATTTCGGCATCTTCAAGGTCAAGACCCGCAAAGGCCGCACCGGCCGGAACCCCCGGACGGGGGAGAAGGTGCCGGTCCCGCCGAAGAAAGTGGTTGTCTTCAAGCCCGGCCTCATCATGAAGCGCGACGTGCGCTAGACGCGCGCGTCTTGTGTGATGGCCACACGACTCGAAGCCCTTGGCGGCGCCAGCGACCTGCTCCCGGCGGAGACCGCCCGGTGGCAAGCGGTGGAGCAGACCGCCCGGCAGGTGTTGGCCCGCTACGGATTCCAGGAAGTCCGGACCCCCATTCTCGAATACGCCGACGTCTTCCTCCAGTCGCTCGGGGAGCACACCGAGGTGGTCCAGAAGCAGATGTACCGGTTTCAAGACCGCGGCGGCCGCGAGGTGGCGCTCCGGCCGGAGGGGACCGCCTCCGCGGTGCGGTGCTACCTCGAGCATGGGCTCGATAAGACCAGCGGATTGGTGAAGTGGTACTACATCGGGCCGATGTTCCGGGCGGAGCGGCCGCAGCAGGGCCGCCGCCGGCAGTTCCACCAGCTCGGGGTCGAGGTGTTCGGCTCGGCCAGCCCCTATCAGGATGCCGAGGTGCTGGCCCTGCTGATGCACCTGCTTTCGGCGATCGGGTTACAGCAGGCCGTTTTGAAGATCAACAATCTGGGTTGCCGGAACGACCGGCCGAAGATGGCGGAAGCGCTGACGGCGCACTTCGGCCAACATCGGGACGAGTTGTGCGAGGACTGCCGGGAGCGGTTGACCGCGAATCCGCTCCGTATTTTGGACTGCAAGGAACCGAAGTGCCGTCAGCTCGCCGCATCGTTGACGCCGGGGCAGTGGGTCTGCGCGGCCTGCGCCGAGCACGTGCGCCAGGTTCTTCAGGCGCTGGACGCGCTCGCGATCCGGTATGAGCAGGACCCGCGGCTGGTCCGCGGACTCGACTACTACACGCGGACGGCGTTCGAGGTGACCCATCCGGGGCTCGGCGCGCAGGACGCCGCCGGCGGGGGCGGGCGGTACGACGACTTGGTTCAGCAAATGGGCGGCTCCTCGCCGGTGCCGGCGATCGGGTTCGCGCTCGGGCTCGAGCGGGTGCTGATGGCGCTGGAGGCGGAGTCGGTGACACCGGTTCCCGCTGCGGCGCCGGCGGTGTTCGTGGCGGCGCTCGGCGAGGCGGCCCAGCCGAAAGGGGCGGAACTGCTGCACCGGCTTCGGCAGGCCGGCATCGCCGCCGCGGGGGACTACGACCAGCGGCCGCTCAAGCGCCAATTGGAGCAGGCCAGCAAATTAGGATGCGCGTACGCGGTGCTCATGGGGGATGACGAATTGGCCAAGCAGGTGGTGACGCTCCGCGATCTCCAGCGGCGGGAGCAGGCGCAGGTGCCGTGGGGGCAGGCGGTCGAAGAGCTCCAGCGGCGCCTGGCCGTCGGGAGCCGCGCATGACCCTTCGCCAGCCCTGCGCCAGCGTCGGGACCGCCGACCTCGGCAAGACGGTGACCATCTGCGGCTGGGTCCACCGGCGCCGGGACCACGGCGGGCTCACGTTCATTGACGTGCGGGACCGCTCCGGCCTCCTGCAGACGGTGTTCAACCCGACAGAGCATGCCGACGTCCACGCCAAGGCCCGCGACCTCCGCTCGGAGTACGTCGTCCAGATGACCGGCGCGGTCCGCGCGCGCCCGGCCGGCACCGAGAACCCGAAGCTCAAGACCGGTTTGGTGGAGCTGGCGGTGACGGCGCTGACCGTGCTCAACCCGTCGGTGACCCCGCCGTTCGAGATCGCCGACGAGACCCTCGAGCTGTCCGAGGAGCTGCGCTACACCTACCGCTACCTCGACCTGCGCCGCCCATCGGTGCAGTCCCGGTTCCTCGTGCGCCACCAGGTCCTGCGCGTCATCCGCGAGTTCCTCGACCGCGAGGGGTTCATTGACGTCGAGACGCCCATGCTGACGAAGTCCACGCCGGAGGGGGCGCGGGACTACCTCGTCCCCAGCCGCGTGAGCCCCGGCCAGTTCTTCGCCCTGCCGCAGTCGCCGCAGTTGTTCAAACAGCTCCTGATGGTGGCCGGGTTCGAGCGGTACTACCAGATCGCCCGCTGTTTCCGCGACGAAGACCTGCGGGCCGACCGCCAGCCGGAGTTCACCCAGCTCGACATCGAGCTCTCCTTCACCGATGAGGAACAGATCTTCCGGTTGATGGAGCGGCTGTTCCGCGAGATCTTCCAGCAGATCCTCGGCCACGACCTGGCCGTGCCGTTCCCGCGGATGCCGTACGCGGAGGCGGTGCGGCGGTTCGGCACCGACAAGCCGGACCTGCGCTACGGGCTGGAGCTGGTGGACGTCAGCGCTTGCTTCGCCGACACCGGCTTCGAGCGGTTCAAGCAAATCCTCGCCGCCGGCGGGCTCATCACAGGGATCGCTGTGCCCGGCGGCGGCGTCCTCGGCAGTAAAGAGGTGGACCGCCTGACCGAGCAGGCGAAGACGTTCGGCGCCAAGGGGCTCGTGTCGGTCCGAGTGACCCCGACGGAGTTGACCTCCCCAGTCGCTAAGCACGTCGGGGAGCCGACCCTGCGCCGCGTGGTGGAGCAGATGGGGGCGAAGCCGGGGGACCTGATCCTCCTCGTGGCCGACGCCCCGAAGGTGGTGCGCGAGGTGCTTGACCGCCTGCGGCGGCACCTGGCCGAGCAGCTGCACCTCATCCCCGACGGCCGGTGGTCGTTCGTTTGGGTGGTGGAGTTCCCGCTCTTCACGTACAATACGGAGGCGCAGCGGTGGGAGTCGGAGCACCATCCGTTCACCGCGCCGCGGGAGGAGGACCTCCCGTTGTTGGCGTCCGACCCCGGCACGATCCGCTCGCGGTCGTACGACCTGGTGGTCAACGGGACGGAGCTGGGGTCCGGCTCCATCCGGATCCACTCGCGGGACGTGCAGCAGCAGATTTTCCGCATCTTGGGGATGACCGAGCAGGAGCAACAGTCGCGGTTCGGCTTCCTGCTGGAGGCGTTCCGGTACGGCGCCCCGCCGCACGGGGGGATCGCTCCCGGCGTGGATCGGCTGGTGGCGCTGTTGACAGGCAGTCCGACGATTCGGGACGTCATCGCGTTCCCGAAGACCCAGAAGGCGGTCTGTGTGATGACGGGGGCCCCCAGCGCGGCGCGGCCCGAGCAGCTCCGAGAATTGGGATTAACGGTGAAGGCATCGCCAGCAGAAGGAGTCCGGCAATGACGACGTCATGGCAAGGTGTGGTGGCCCTCGGGATGGTGATCGGCATGAGCGGATGCGCGCGGGTGCAGACGCAGGTCGTCGAACTGCCGCGCGTGGACCAAGAGGTGGCCGGCAATCAGGGCTACTTGGCCGGCGCCGGCGCGGCCGCGACCGCCCCTCGGAAGAAGACGCGGCAGGTCGTGATGACCGACATCGAGCTGATGACCGGCCAAGAAGTCCGGCAGGGCCTCAAGGGCGTGGTGAAGATGTCCTCGACGCCGGTGAAGGGCGAGCTGGGCCCCGACGGCCGCGGCTGGCG
>Ga0155282_1005_pt3 | contig 12838 bp, 14 predicted proteins | sample RifCSPhighO2_02_FD_106250 | JGI IMG/M metagenome (GOLD analysis project Ga0155282, IMG submission 106250) | Omnitrophica WOR_2 bacterium RIFCSPHIGHO2_02_FULL_68_15 | reverse complement strand
CTTAGCTTACCCCGCCGCTCTCACCGCTGTCAATCCAAGGGGTTGACGTCGGCCCGCCCAGGCGGTACACTTGTCCTGTGACACAAATGGGACACAGTCACAGCTAAGAGGGGGGTATCCGATGGTGTTTGTCACCGTTCGTGAGTTGAAGCACCACACGCCGCGCGTCCTGCAGCTGTCGCAGCGCAAGGGGCCGGTGGTCGTGACGCGCAACGGCCGCCCCGTGGCGGTGCTGCGTACGGCCTCGCTGGAGGACCTCGCGCTCCAATTCAAAGGGTTGTGGGAGCGGCTTCGCCACGCCGCAGACCGCGCGGGATTCCGCCGGCGGGACGTGGAGCGGCTGATCGCTCAGGTGCGTGCCGAGCGGGCATGAGTTTCCCTCGGGTGGTGCTGGACACCAACATCCTGGTGTCCAGTTTGTGGGGTGGGGCGCCGCGGCGCCTCCTGCGCCTGTGGCAGCGGGGCCGGCTCCGAGTTCTCATGAGCCCGCCGATCCTTGAGGAGTACCTGACGGTGCTCGCCCGGTTTCATCCGGCCGAGGACGACCTCGACACCTTGACGGCACTCTTGGGGCACCCTCGGCTGACCGAGTGGGTCGTGCCGACCGTGCGATTCCACGTCATCCCTGAGGATCCCACCGATCATCGATTCTTGGAATGCGCGGTCGAGGGACGCGCCGATGCCGTGATCAGCGGCGATCGACACCTCCTGCGGTTGAAGCGGTTCCGCGAGATTCCCATGCTCTCGCCGAGCGCGTTTCTCCGGCAGTTTGAGGGAACGTAACCGATGATCTATCGCCTCTCGCAAGCCGTGTTTCGGTTCGTGTTCCGCCTGTACTTCCGATGGGAGGTGCGGGGGGTCGAGCATCTGACCCGCGCCGGCGGAGGTCTGCTCGTGTGCAATCACGCCAGCTTCCTTGACCCGGCGCTGGCCGGCACGCGGTGGCCGCGCCCGATCCATTACCTGGCGCGCGAAGATCTGTTCCGTGTCCCGATCCTGGGGTGGTGGATGCGGGCCTGCCACACGATCCCGACGAAGCGGGGGCCGGGGGCCCTCTACAGTTTGCGCCGCGTGATCCAGGTGATCCAGCAGGGCGGGGTGGCGCTCGTCTTCCCGGAGGGGACGCGGAGCGCCACCGGCCAACTGCAGGACGCGCGCGGCGGCGTCGGCTTCATCGTGAAGATGACCGGCGCGCCGGTGTTCCCCTGTTACATTGACGGGGCGTTCGAGGCCTGGTCCCGCCACGCGTGGGTCCCGCGCCCGCGGAAGATCCGCGTGACGTACGGCCCGCCGGTGGCCCTGCCGGCCGACCTCCCATCGGAAGAGCTCAGCCGGCGCGCGCTGGCCCTGGTGGACCAGCTCCGGCAGGCGGTGCCGGCATGACGGGCCAGGAGGAGGTGGAGCTCGTCGCCCGCAACCCGACGGCCGGGCGCGACTTCTACATACTCGAAACGGTGGAGGCCGGCCTCGTCCTGCAGGGGGCGGAGGTCAAGTCCATCCGCGCCCACCGCGTCCATCTGCGGGACAGCTTCGCCCGGATGGACGGGCCCGGGATTACCCTCTACAACTTGGAAATCAGCCCCTACGCGCAGGCGGGGTCGTTCGCGCCGGAGCCGAAGCGCCCGCGCCGGCTCCTCCTGCACAAGGCGCAGATCGCGCGGCTGACGGCGCAGGTCAGCCAGCTGGGGATGACCCTCATTCCGACGAAGTTGTACTTCAAGCGCGGGTATGCGAAAATTGAGTTGGGCGTGGCCAAAGGGAAGAAGACGTTTGACAAGCGGGAGACCATCCGCCGCCGAGAGGCGGACCGCGAGATGGCCCGCGCCTTGAAGTCCCGAGGCCACGCGTCACGGTAAGCATCATGGGGGCGATCGGTTTCGACTCACCGGCTGTCATGGCCGAGGTCGCGTGCCGAGGTGGTCCGGAGGCCTCGTAAAACACCGGACACAATGATACGTGCCAAAACAATGGTTAACGGGGTTGCACCGGTTGTGCCGATTCGGCCGGCCATGCTCCCCATGGCACTGGCTGCCTAACTAGGCAGCCCGTCTCGCCGCGAACGCCGGCTACGCGGATGAGGCGCCGACAGCCGGCTGGTCACCGCCTGGTATCTCTGGGGGCTGTGGCGAGGAGACCAACCAGGGAGTAACCGGGCCGTCGGGCCTGTCCTTGGGCATCGGCTCAGTGAGCACCACAAACAGGGACTACGCACGTAGTGGCGCGGTTGTGGGTCGTGAGGACGCGGGGTTCGATCCCCCGCCGCCTCCACCACTTATCAGGAATTCAATGGCGACCTATCGACAGACGAGGGAGCTAGCCCCTACTGAGGCCGTGTACCTGGGTGGCCTGATTGACGGGGAAGGAACAGTCTCGTTATTTCGGAAACACCGCTTAGACAACCGACAACTTGTCATCAGCATCAGCAGTACGGAAGCATCCCTGCTCACCTATGCGAAGGAAATTGTTGGAGCCGGTAAGATCACAAGCAAGCGAACGTATCAACCCCACCATACTCCGAGCGGAGCGTACGTCGTTACCAATCGCCAGGCGTTGGAGTTGTTGCGTCAAGTGGCTCCGCATCTCAGATCGTATAAAGCCCAACGGGCCGCCGAGATTTTGAAAGACTACGTCAGACTGACGCCTCGCAATGGGCAGTACACTCCACAGTTGCTGGCGGAGCGCCAGGCCTTTATCCAGCGCGTACTCAACCTGCATCCGAACGCCAAACCGAAGATCCAACGCAGTTTGTGAGCGATCAAAGACTGCCATCTTCCTTATTGCGGATAACGCGCACCGTCGTTTTTATCGGCATGGCGTTCGCGGCCGGGTGCGCGACGGTGCCGCCGCAGACGTCGAAACCGGCGGCCCTGTCGGCGGAGCTGGCCCACACCACCATACCGATGCACGGCCTCGACTACCTCCCGCTCAACGCCGCGTGCCGGCGGTACCGGATGGAGGTCAGCTGGGAGCCGGCGACCCAAGTGCTGCAGTTGGTCTCCGGCACCGCCGCGGTCCGGCTCTCGCCAGGGTTCTCCACCGCCCTCGTCAACGGGGTGGCCTGCCCCTTGGGCGGCCCGGTGGTCGTTCGGGACGGGCAGATCTGGGTGCCGGCCCCGGCCGCCTCGCGATGGCTCAGCCCGGTGACACCGACGCCTCCGCAGGCCCTCCCCCTCGGCCTCCACGCCATTCGGACGATCGTGTTGGACCCCGGCCACGGCGGCCAGGATCCCGGCGCCATCGGCCCCGGCGCCGTTCGGGAAAAAGAGGTGGTGTTGGACGTCGCCCGCCGCCTGCGCGATCGGCTGGCCGGGGAAGGGATCCGGGTCTACATGACCCGGTCGGACGACCGGTTCATCTCGCTGAGCCAGCGGGCGGCCTTCGCCAACCAGCGGAACGCCGATCTGTTTGTCTCCATCCACGCCAATTCGTCGCGGGCCCGAGGGGCCTCCGGGTATGAAACGTACTACCTGTCGGACGCCACGGACGACGCCGCCCGCGCCCTGGCGGCCGCCGAGAACGCCTCGCTGGAGCTGGAAGGCATCGCGGCCGCCGGCGCGACGAAGGACACCGAGGCCATTGTCTGGGACCTCCTCAATACGGAGAACCGAACCGAGTCCCGCGAGCTGGCCGCGGCCGTCTGTCGGGGGATGAAATGGTTCCTGCCGTCGCAGAACCGCGGGGTCAAGAGCGCACGCTTCTACGTGTTGAAGTGGGCCCGTATGCCGGCCGTGCTCATCGAGGTCGGGTTCGTGACGAACCGGACGGAGGGCCAGCGCTTGGAGAGCGCCACCTACCGCCAGCGGGTGTCCGACGGGATCGCGCAGGGGCTCCTCACCTACAAGTCGCTCTACGAGTCCACAAATGGCTTCTCCAACTAGCCCGATCGGCGTGTTCGACTCCGGGATCGGCGGGCTCACCGTCGTCCGTGAGCTGTTCCGCGCCCTGCCGCACGAGGCAGTCCTCTATTTCGGCGACACGGCCCGGGTGCCGTACGGCAACAAATCGCGCGAGACGATCGTCCGGTTCTCCACGGAGAACGTGCTCTTCCTCCTCCATCACGACGTCAAGCTCATCATCATCGCGTGCAACACCGCCTCCAGCCACGCCCTCCCGTTCCTCGAGCGGTCGTTCAGCATCCCGCTGGTCGGAGTGATCGAACCGGGGGTGCAGGCCGCCGTGGCGGCCACCCGTACGAAACGGATCGGCGTGATCGGCACCGCCGCGACGGTCGGCAGCGGGGCCTACGAGCGGGCGCTCCGCCGCGTGGACCCGGCCATCCGCGTGACGTCGGTCGGTTGTCCGCTCTTCGTCCCGCTCGTCGAGGAGGGGTGGACCGCGCGGCCCGTCGCGAAGGCGATCGCCGCCGAGTACCTGGCGCCGCTCGTCAAGGCCAAGGTGGACACGCTGATCCTCGGCTGCACCCACTACCCGTTGTTGAAGCCGATGCTGCGGCAGGTGCTCGGCCCGAAGGTCCAGCTGGTGGACTCGGCCGCCGAGGTGGCCCAGCACACGAAAGTGATCCTCCAGCACCACCATTTGCTCAACGCGACCGCCAACGGCGGTCGCCCAGCCCACCGCTACTTCGTCTCCGACGAATCGTCCCACTTCACGACGTTGGGCAGCCGGTTCCTTGGCCGGACCGTCGGTCCGGTGACGCGCGTTGCCGTCTAAAAGCTCTCGGCGCGCAGTCGTCCTGCTGTCCGGCGGGTTGGACTCCGCGACCACCCTGTGGATCGCCCGCGCCCGCGGGTTCCGTTGTCACGCCCTCCTGGTGGACTACGGCCAGCGCCACCGGCGGGAACTGCAGGCGGCCCGCCGCCTCGCCCGGCTCGCCGGCTGTCCAGCCGAGGTGGTGCGCCTGCGCCTGCCGTGGGGCGGCAGCGCGCTGACCGACCGGCGCGTGGCGGTGCCGCTCGGCCGGTCCGAGGCGGCGATGCGCCGCGGCATCCCGGCGACCTACGTCCCGGCCCGCAACACGCTGTTCTTGGGGCTGGCGCTGGGGCACGCCGAGGCGATCGGCGCGACCCGGCTCTTCATCGGCGCCCACGTCCACGATTTCAGCGGGTACCCCGACTGCCGGCCGGCGTTCTACCGGGCGTTCGCGCAGGCGGCCCGGCAGGGGACGAAGGCGGGCGTCGAGGGCCGCCCGATCCGGATCGAAACGCCGCTCATCCGCTGGACGAAGGCCCAAATCATTCGCCGGGGCCTCCGGCTCGGCGTCCCGTACGCGCTGACCTGGTCCTGCTATCTGGGGGGCCGCCGCCCGTGCGGCCGGTGCGACAGCTGCCGCCTCCGCGCCAAGGGATTCCGCGAGGCCGGCGCCGCCGACCCCGCGCTCTCAGCCTCAGAGCCGGCTCCAAATCCGCTTGCCATTGGATGGGGCGGGGAGTAGACTACGGAACTCCCTTGCGCCCGTAGCTCAGCCCGGATAGAGCACTAGCCTCCGGAGCTAGGTGTCCCGCGTTCAAATCGCGGCGGGCGCACCACTTATATCTCGATAGGCCATCACAGAGGGTGCCGATGAATCGTGTGCCGAAAGTGGAAGAGGCGATCAAAGAGACCGTGGCCTTGATCGTCCAGCAAGAGCTCAAGGACCCCCGCGTGGGGCTCGTCACGGTGACCCGCGTGAAGGCGACGGCCGACCTCCAGCACGCCATCGTGTTCTTCAGCGTCCTGGACGCCGAGCATGCCGACCTCACTCAGGTTGCCCTGACCCGAGCCGCGCCGTACATCCGACGGCTCGTCGGCGAGCGGCTCCGCTTGCGGTACACCCCGGAGCTGAAGTTCCAGTTCGACCCGTCGGTTGAAGGCGGCATCCGAGTGCAAAAGATCCTCGACGCGGCGAAGCCATCTTCCACTGCTCCCCCGGCGACCGGCGCCGCATAATGCTTCCGCGCGTCATGCAGGCGATCCGCCGCCATCGCACCTTCCTCATCGCGGCCCACGTGAACCCCGAGGCGGACGCCCTCGGCTCAGCGCTGGGGCTCGCCGGCCTCCTGCGCAAGCTCGGCAAACGGGTCCAGGTGCTCAACGACGGCGGGGTCCCCGACGTCTTGCGGTTCCTCCCCGGCTCGGACCGCGTTGCCTCGACCTTGCCGGCCCGGGTGAGCGCCGACGTGGCGATCACGGTGGACGTCCCGGTCTTCGCGCGCGTCGGCTCCGCCGCGCGGTGGCTCAAGCAGGCCGGCCAGCTCATCAGCATTGACCACCACGTCAGCCACGAGGGGTTCGGCGACATCAACTGGGTGGATCCGACCGCCGCGGCGACGGGGCAGATGATTGACCGGCTCTTCCGCGCGTTCCGGGTGGCCCCCTCGAAGGAGGACGCCCTCTGCTTGTACGCCGCCCTGGTGATTGACACCGGCTCGTTCAAGTACCGCAACACGACGCCGGAGGTGCATCGGATCGCCGCCGACCTGCTCCAGCGGTCGAAGGTGAGCCCCCTCGTCGTTTCCCAAAACCTCTACGAGGTCCACAACCTGCGCGGCCTGCGGGCGCTTGGCGCGATCCTCCAGCGCATGCAGGTGACGTCCGACGGGCGCGTGGCCTGGGTCGAGGTGCCGCGGCGGCTGGTCCGGCGGGCCGGCGCGGAGGTCATGGACGAGCTGGTCAACTACCCGCGCGCGATGAAGCACGTCGAGGTGGCGTTCGCGATGCGGGAGTATGCCGCCGGCACCGTGCGCGTGAGCTTGCGGTCCAAGGGCCGGGTGGACGTGGACCGGATCGCCCGGGCGTTCGGCGGCGGCGGCCACCTGGCCGCCAGCGGCTGCACGATCAAGGCCCCGATCCCGCGCGCCCGCCAACAGCTCCTGGCGGAAATCCGCAAGCATCTTTCCGATGGACGGCCTGCTCGTCGTTGACAAGCCGGCGGGGCTGACCTCCCACGACATTGTGGATCGCCTGCGCCGGCGCTGGCGCGTCCCCCGCATGGGCCACGGCGGCACGCTCGATCCGATGGCGACCGGCGTCCTACTCCTCTTGCTTGGCCGGGCCACGAAATCGGCCGAGACCCTCCTCGGGTTGGACAAATCCTACGAGGCGGTCGTCACCCTCGGCGTCACCACCGATACGCAGGACACCGAGGGCCGCGTGCTCGAGCGCCTTCCGGTCCCGCCGTTGACCAAGGAGGCCATGGATGCCGCGTGCGCCCCGTTCCGCGGCGAGATCGAACAGCTCGTGCCCGCCTACTCGGCCGTCCGGTTCGGCGGCCGGCGCGGCTACGAGCTGGCGCGCGCCGGCGAGCCGGTGCCGGAGAAGCGCCGCCGCGTCCAGGTGGCGCTGGACGTCCTCGACGTAACCGGCGACCGCGTCCTCCTCGCCGTCACCTGCTCGAAAGGCACCTACGTCCGCACCCTCGCCCACGATCTCGGCCAGGCCTTGGGGTGCGGCGGGATGCTGAGCGCCCTGCGCCGGACCCGGGTGGGGCCGTGGTCGTTGACGGACGCGCACACGCTGGCGGCGCTCGAAGCGCTGGCGCCGCCGGCGGTCGAACCGCTGCTGCGGCCGGTGTCGGCATGAGCGGGCCTGTGGTCGCCATCGGCATCTTCGACGGGGTCCATCGCGGCCACCGGGCGATCCTCGGCCGCGCCGTGCGGCGCGCCAGGGCCCTGGGCACCTCGGCCGTCGCGCTCACCTTCTGGCCGCACCCGGCGGTGGTCGTCGCCCCGCACCGTGCGCCGCCGATGCTCCTGTCCCTCGACCAGCGCCTGGCGGCGTTCGTTGCCTGCGGCATCGCCCGCACCGTCGTCCTACGGTTCAGCAAGACCTTCGCCCGGCAGGCGCCGGAGCGGTTCGTCGAGCGGGTCCTCGTGCGTCGCCTGCGCGCCCGCGAGGTGGTGGTCGGCCACGATTTCCGGTTCGGCCGGGACCGCGCCGGTACGGTGGAGACCTTGCGCGCGCTGGCCCGGACGCACGGCATCCGTGTCCACGTGGTACCGCCGGTTCGCGTCCGCGGGGTCCGCGTCTCCTCCAAGATCATCCGGCGGGCGATGGCCCGCGGCCGCCTGTCAACGGTACGCCGGTACTTTGGCCGCCCACCGACGGTCATCGGCCGCGTCGTCCGCGGGGCAGGGCGGGGCAAGCGGGTTGGCATCCCAACCGCCAACGTCGCCGTCACCGCCGGCGTCCTCCCCCCTCCCGGCGTGTACGCCGTCCAGGCCCGTCCGCTCGGCGCCGCCGCCCACCCGGCCGCCCCGTGGTGGCCGGCGGTGGCCAACCTCGGTTGGCGCCCGACCGTCGAGCGCCGTCACCCGGCCGCCCCGGTCTTAGAGGTACATCTCCTTCGCCGGGACGTCCCACCCTTGCGGGGCCGGACGCTCGAAGTGGCCTTCGTCCAGCGCCTCCGCCCTGAGCGCCGCTTCCCCTCCGTCGCCGCCCTCGTGGCCCAGATCCGCCGCGATATCGCCGCCGCCCGCCGACGCTTGATTAACGTTTGACAGCGTCCGAGCGGCATGGTACCCTGGGGCCCAGTTACAGAGCGAGACACGACCACTGGCGAAATTGCCTACCATGGTCCTCATGACGACACCCAAAACGGCAATCATTAACGACTTCAAACAGCACGAAGGGGATACCGGCTCGCCGCAGGTGCAGATTGCCCTGTTGACGGACCGGATCAACCAGTTGACGGAGCATTTCAAGGTCCATCGCAAGGACCACCACTCACGGCGGGGCCTGCTGATGCTGGTCAATCGCCGGCGGAAACTGCTCGAGTACCTGAAATCGCAGGACCGCGTGGAATATCAGCAGCTCCTCGACCGCCTCCACCTTCGCAAATGACCCTGCGACACGTTCGCCGGGTCCCCCTGCACGAAGTCGCACTCCACTAAAAAGGAATCACAGAGCCCATGACCCACCGTGTTGAGACACGCATCGGGCGGGAATCCCTCATGTTGGAAACGGGGAAACTCGCCAAGCAAGCCGACGGCGCCGTGACCGTGCAGTTGGGCGGCACCGTCGTCCTCGTCACCGCCGTCGCGGCCAAGAAGCCGCGCCCCGGGATTGATTTCCTGCCGCTCACCGTTGAGTATCAGGAGAAGACCTACGCCGCCGGCAAGATCCCGGGCGGTTTCTTCAAGCGGGAAGGGCGCCCCTCCGGGAAAGAGATCCTGTCGGCCCGGTTGATTGACCGGCCGATCCGCCCGCTGTTCCCCAAAGGGCTCCGCCACGAAGTCCAGGTGATCGCCCTGGTCCTTTCGCATGACGGCGTCAACGACCCGGACATCCTCGCCGTCGTCGGCGCCTCCGCCGCGCTCTCCATCTCCGACATCCCGTTCAAGGGACCGCTCGGGGCGGTCCGCGTCGGCCGGGTCAACGACCAGTGGGTCGTCAACCCGACGTTTCAGGAAGTGGAGCAGGGGACCCTCGACCTCGTGGTCGTGACGAGTCCCGATGGGGTCATCATGGTCGAGGCCGGCGCGAAGGAGCTGCCGGAGGCGCTGATGGTCGAGGCGCTTCGGTTCGGCGAACAGCAGGCCCAGGCCGTCGCGAAGCTCCAGGAGGAGCTGGCCGCCAAGTGCGGCAGGCCCAAGCGGACGATCCCGCTGGTGCAGGCCGAGCCGTCGCTGGTCGAGAAGGTCCGCAGCGCGGCGACCGCCGAGCTGGACGCCGAGATAGCGCGCGCCTCGCAGAAGGAAGGCCGCAGCGATGCGATGGATGCGCTGCTCGCCAAGCTCGTGGAGTCGCTGGCCTCGGAAGGGTCCACCACGACGCCGGAGCAGGTGAAGCTGGCGCTGGGACAGGTGGAAGACGAGCATCTCCGGAAGGCGATCCTGACGAAGAACACGCGGGCCGACGGGCGGGACCTGACCACCCTGCGCTCGCTCGCCTGCGAGGTCGCGGTCCTGCCGCGCACGCACGGCTCCGGGCTCTTCACCCGCGGCCAGACGCAGAGCTTGGCCACGGTGACCCTCGGCACGCCTTCCGACGAGCAGCGGATTGACGCCCTCGAAGGGAAGACGACCAAGTCGTTCATGCTCCACTATAATTTCCCGCCGTTCTCCGTCGGCGAAACGAAGCCGGTGCGGTCGCCAGGCCGGCGCGAGATCGGCCACGGCGCGCTCGCGGAGCGGGCGCTGGCGGCGGTTATGCCGTCGAAAGACCAATTCCCGTACACGGTGCGGATCGTCTCCGAGATCCTGGAGTCGAATGGCTCCTCCTCGATGGCGACCGTCTGCGGCGGGACGCTGGCCCTGCTTGACGCCGGCGTGCCGATCAAGGCGCCGGTGTCCGGCGTGGCGATGGGGCTGGTGTTCGAGGGGAAGGATCGCTACGTGGTCCTGACCGACATCACCGGGCTGGAGGACCACTCCGGCGACATGGACTTCAAGGTGGCCGGCTCGGCGGCGGGGATCACCGCGCTGCAGTTGGACCTGAAGCTCACCGGCGTGCCGCTCGAGGTGCTGGAGAAGGGGATCGAACAGTCGCGCGCGCCGCGGCAGGCGATCCTTCAGGCGATCGCCGGCGTGCTGTCGGCGCCGCGGCCGGACCTGTCGGCCTTCGCGCCGCGCATCACGAAGATCATGATCAATCCCGAGAAGATCGGCACGGTCATCGGACCGGGCGGCAAGATGATCCGCAAGATCACCGCCGAGACCGGCGCCACGATCGACATCGAGGACGACGGCACGGTGCTCGTCGCCTCGACCGACGCGGCCGCCTCCCAGCGGGCGATTGCCTACATCAAGGGCCTCACCGACGAGGTGGAGGTCGGGAGGATCTACCAGGCGACCGTCACGCGCTTGATGAACTTCGGCGCGTTCTGCGAGATTTCCCCCGGCAAGGAAGGGCTCTGCCACGTCTCCGAGCTGTCCGACGGCTTCGTGCCGAAGGTCGAGGAGGCGGTCAAGGTCGGCGATACCTTCCCGGTCAAGGTCATCGAAGTGGACCTCCAAGGCCGCGTCAACGTCAGCCGCAAGCAGGCGATGCCCGGGCAGGAGAGCGCCCCGCCGGTGGCGCATCGGCGCGAAGGCCGGGGCGGCGGAGACCGGCCCCACGGCGACCGCCCGTACCGGGGCGACGGGCCGCGGCGCGACGGCCCTCGCCGGGAATTCAGCCGTGAGCGGAGCCAGCCCAACCCCTAGCCCCTTATGGCGACGGCGAGCCGTTCCAATGCGGACGCCCGATTTCGTGAAATGTGGGGTTTTCTGTGGCTGGCCGGGGCGACGTTCCTGCTCCTGTCGTTAGCCACCTTCAACCCGGACGACCTCGCGTTTTTCAGCTCCACCCCCTCGGCGCGCGTTCAGAATCTGTGCGGCGTCGCGGGGGCGCGGCTGGCCGGGGCGGTCCGGACCTTCCTTGGATTAGCCGGCTACCTCATCCCGCTCGTCGTGTTCGTCTGGGCGAGCGCCTGCTTCGTCGGCAAGCCGGCCCCGCGGCGCCGATCCGCCCGGTTTCTCGGATTCCTCGGGTTCTGCGTGGCCTCCAGCACGCTGCTGTCCATCCTCTGGATCCAAGACCCGGTCGCGCGGGTGCATCGGGGCGGGTTGATCGGCCTCGGCGCCGGCGACTGGCTCGTCCGCTACTGCGGGGTGCTGGGGGGCGTCATCGTGGCGTTGACGTTCGCCGCGCTGTCGTTCCTGCTGGCGACCGAGATGCTGTTGTTGCCGCTGTTGGCGGTGGTGTGGCAGGCGGCTTGGCGGACCACGCGGTCGGCGGCGCTGGTTGTGACCGAACGGTTCCAACAGGCCAGGGCGCCGCGGTCCGTGATGGTGCGCGCGGGACGGCGCTCACCGGCGGGAACCGACACCTCGCGCGTGAACCGAACCGCCGCCGGGGACGCCGAGACGCCCCGCCCCTCGGTGACCCGCCCGCCGGAGGTGGTCGTCAGCGAGCCGCCGAGACCGTTGGCCGCCCGTCCGCCGAAACCACCCGCCCCGATCCGCAAGCCGGAACCGGTCGTCGCCGGCGAGTACCATCTCCCCTCGTTGGATCTCCTCGATGCGCCGACGGCCCCGGTATCCCGGCAGGGGAAGGAAGACTTGCAGGCCAGCGCGAAGGTCCTCCAGGAAACCTTGATGGATTTCGGCATCGAAGTCCACGTCGCGCAGGTGGAACAGGGCCCCGTGATCACCCGCTACGAACTGGAGCCGGCCCCCGGCGTCAAGGTGATGAAGATCACCTCCCTCTCCGACGACATCGCCCTCGCCATGAAGGCCCCGGCCGTCCGCATCATCGCGCCGATCCCCGGCAAATCCCGCGTCGGCATCGAGGTCCCGAACGTTCAGGCCACCCTCGTGTCCCTGCGCGACGTGTTGGAATCGCCGACGTTCAAGACCGAATCCGTGCGCTCCAAACTGACGCTGGCCCTTGGCAAGGACACCGCCGGCCACGCCATGACGGCGGACCTCGGGGACATGCCGCACCTGTTGATCGCCGGGACGACCGGGTCGGGGAAGACCGTCTGCATGAACAGCTTGATTATGTCGCTGCTGCTGACGGCCACCCCCGATGAGGTGAAGTTCCTCATGGTGGACCCGAAGATGGTCGAGCTGGCCATCTTCAACGGCCTGCCGCACCTGCTGGCCCCGGTCCAGACCGACCCCAGGAAAGTCTCCAAGGCCCTGCACTGGGTCGTGATGGAGATGGAGAGCCGCTACAGGTTGTTCGCGAAACTCGGCGTGCGGAACATCGAGGGCTATCATGCCAAGTGGAAGGCCAAGGAGCTGCCGGAGGACGAGATCCCGCCGACCCTGCCGTACCTCGTCGTTATCATTGACGAGCTGGCGGACCTCATGATGGTGGCGCGCACCGAGGTGGAGACCGCCATCGGCCGCCTGGCCCAGCTCTCCCGCGCGGTCGGCATCCACATGGTGCTGGCCACCCAGCGCCCGTCGGTGGA
>Ga0155282_1020_pt1 | contig 12877 bp, 15 predicted proteins | sample RifCSPhighO2_02_FD_106250 | JGI IMG/M metagenome (GOLD analysis project Ga0155282, IMG submission 106250) | Omnitrophica WOR_2 bacterium RIFCSPHIGHO2_02_FULL_68_15 | reverse complement strand
CCAGCGGTCGGCCGGCGACCGGGTGTCGGGCGGCCGGGCCAACAACTCAAGCTGGGTGACGCGGCGCGCCCCCTGCCGGACCGCCGTCCCGACGCAGTCGGCGCCGGTGTCGCCGCCGCCGATGACCACCACCTGTTGGCCGCGGGCGTCAATCCGTTCGGCCGGGAGGATCGTCTCACCCGAGGCGAGGCGGTTGGATTGGGCCAGATAGTCCATCGCGAAGTGGATGCCCGTGAGTCCCCGGCCCTCGATGGGGAGGTCGCGGGGGACGCGGGCGCCGACGGCCAGACAGACCGCGTCGAAGTCGCGGAGCACCGTCGCGGCGGCCAGGGTGGTCCCGACGGCGGTGCCGGTGGAGAACTCGATCCCCTCGGCGCGCCAGAGGGCCAGCCGCCGGTCGAGGAGCCCCTTGTCCAGCTTGAAGTCGGGGATGCCGTAGCGGAGCAGTCCGCCGGCGCGCGCATCCCGCTCGAAGACGACGACGCGATGACCGGCCTGGTTGAGTTGGTCGGCGCAGGCCAGCCCGGCCGGCCCCGAGCCGATGACGGCGACGGCGCGGCCGGTCCGCGCGGCGGGCGGCTGCGGCTGGACGAGGCCGTGCTGGAACGCGTGCTCGATGATCGCCAGCTCGTTCTCGCGGATCGTCACCGCCTCGTGGCCGAGGGCCAGGATGCAGCTGGCTTCGCAGGGGGCGGGACAGAGCCGGCCGGTGATCTCCGGGAAATTATTGGTGCGGCGGAGCCACTCGTAGGCGGAGGCCCACTGGCCGTTGGCGAGGGCGTCGTTCCAGTCGGGAATCTGGTTGCCGAGGGGGCAGCGCCAGTGGCAGAACGGCGTCCCGCACTCGACACAGCGCGATGACTGCGCCTGCGTGTCGGCGTCGCTGCGGGGCCGCGCCACGTCCTGAAAATCGCGGACCCGCTCTTCGACCGGCCGGTAGGCGGTTTTCTGGCGCGGGAGCGTGAGGAACACGCCGGGGGTGTGCATGGCGGTGACTCTAGCAGGGGCCGGCCCGGCCGGTCTATGACCGAGATCATGCAGCCGCGCTGTGGGCTTACTCGCCGGCGAGGCGGTGCTTGATGGTGGTACCGCGGACGAGGTAGTAGACGTCCTCGGCAATGTTGGTGGCGTGGTCGGCGACCCGCTCCAAGTGCCGGCCGATCAGGATCAGGTCTATCGCGCGGGTGTGGTAGAGCTGGTCGTTGAGGCGGTCCACCTCGGTGTCCCGGCGGCAGACGGCCCGCGCCAATTCCGGGTCCTGGCGGACGAAGGCGTCAAGGGCGTCGTGGAGCATCTGCTGGGCGAGGGCGGCCATCCGGGGGATATCAATCAGCGGCTTGAGCAGGGGCTCCTTGAGCAGGTCCAGCGTCCGCTCGCCGATGTTGACCGCCTGGTCGCCGACCCGCTCGAGGTCGTTGACGATCTTGAAGACCATGGTGATCATCCGGAGGTCTTTGGCCTCCGGCTGGTAGCGGGCCAGCAGTCCCAGGCACTGGTCCTCGATCTCCACCTCGAGTTGGTTGATCGCCGCGTCCTGGTCAATGACGGTCTGGGCCAGCGCGGGGTCCCGGTCCACCAGCGCGGCGATCGCCTTGCCGACGGACTGCTCGGCGGCGCCCGCCATCGTCAGCAGGCGGTCCTTCAGTTGAGCGAGTTCTTCATCGCGGTGTGTCACCCGAACCTCCCGGTGATGTAGGCCTCGGTCCGCGGATCGGCCGGGTTGGTGAACATTCGCCCGGTGGGGCCGACCTCGACCAGCTCCCCGAGCAGGAGGAACCCCGTGTCGTCCGAGACCCGCGCGGCCTGCTGCATGTTATGAGTGACCAGCACGATGGTGTACTGCGACTTGAGCTCGATCAGCAACTCCTCGATTTTGGCCGTGGCGATCGGGTCGAGCGCCGAGCAGGGCTCGTCGAGCAGGAGGACCTCCGGGTCCACCGCCAGCGCCCGCGCGATGCAGAGCCGCTGCTGCTGGCCGCCGGAGAGGGCCAGCGCGCTCTGCGTCAGGAGATCACGGACCTCGTCCCAGAGGGCCGCTTTCCGCAGACTGTCTTCGACCACGGCATCCAGGCGCGTCCGGTCCCGGACCCCGCAGAGCCGGGGGCCGTAGGCGACGTTCTCGTAGATCGTCTTGGGGAACGGGTTCGGTTTCTGGAACACCATGCCGACGCGCAGGCGGATCTCGATGGGGTCCACGGTCGGGGCGTAGAGGTCCAGCCCTTTGAACCGGACCCGGCCCGTCAGCCGGAACCCCGGCAGGAGGTCGTTGATCCGGTTGAGGCACCGCACCAGCGTGCTCTTGCCGCAGCCGGAGGGGCCGATGATGGCGGTGATCCGCTGTTCCGGGATGGTCAGCGACACCTCCTTGAGGACGTGGCGCGCCCCGTACCAGCAGGAAACGCGGTCCAGCGTGAAGGTCGTCGCCCCCCGGGGGGCCGCCGGCTGGGACGGCGCGGTGGGCCGCGGCGGGAGAGTGGTCGGCGCCAGGTCGCTCACAGCGTCATCCGTCGTTGGGTCCGGCCGCGCAGCCAGACCGCCGTGGCGTTCATCGCCAGCAGGACCACCAGGAGCACGACGATGCCGCCCGCCGCGCACTCCAAGAACCCCTTTTGGGGCCGCGAGACCCAGTTGAAGACCTGGATCGGCAGGACCGTGAATTCATCGAGCGGGCTGCGCGGCAGGAACGCGATGTAGGTCAGCGCCCCTAGGGTGATCAGCGGCGCCGCCTCGCCGATGGCCCGGGAAACCGAGAGGATCGCCCCGGTCAAGATGCCGGGCAGGGCCACCGGCAGGACCTGGTACCAGACCGTCTGCCACCGGCTGGCCCCTAGGGCGAACGACGCCTCCCGGAGGGACGGCGGCACCGCCCGCAGGGCCTCCCGCGACGCCATGATGAGGATCGGCAGGATCAGGAGGGCCATGGTCAGCGCCCCGGCCAGAATGCTCCGTCCCAGCCCCAGCGTCCGCACGAACAACTCCAGCCCCAAGAGCCCGTAGATGATGGAAGGAATGCCGGCCAGGTTGGCGATGTTGATTTCCACCAGCCGCGAGAACCAGGACCGGCGGGCGTACTCCTCGAGATAGACGGCCGCCCCGACCCCTAAGGGCAGGGCCAGCGCCGCCGTCAAGGCCATCAGCTCCGCGGTGCCGACGAGCGCCGCCAGAATGCCGGCCTTCGCCGGGTGGCGCGACGGGAAACTCGTGAGGAACTGCCAGTTCACCCGGCCGAGGCCGTCGGCGGCCGCGTCCACCAGCAGGGCCGCCAGGGTGACCAGCCCTAAGCCGAGGGCCGCCAGCGCCGCCGCGCGGAAGGCGCGGTCCGCCCACCGGCGATGCAGGACCATCGTCTGCAGCTGGCCCGCCGTCAGCCACATCGAAACCTCCTCATCGGCATAGACCTCAGCCGGACCGCCGGTAGAACCGCTCGCGCAGGCGTTGGCTGACGAGATTCAGGCCCAGCGTCGCCACGAACAGCGCCAATCCCACCGCGAAGATCGTCCGGTATTCCAGCGTCCCGGCGGGGGTGTCCCCCAAACTGACCTGCACGATGTACGCCGTCATGGTCTCCACCGGCATCAGGGGATTGAACGTCCAGCGCGGCTGTTGGCCGGCGGCGATGGCCACGACCATCGTCTCGCCGATGGCGCGCGAGACCGCCAGCAGGAAGGCGGCGGCGATGCCGGAGAAGGCGGACGGCACGACCACTTGCCAGGCCACCTGCAGGCGCGAGGAGCCCAAGGCGTAGGCCGCCTCCCGCAGGTTCTGCGGCACCGCGTACATCGCGTCCTCGCTCAGCGAGGACACCAGCGGGAGGATCATGATCCCCATCACCAGGCCGGGGCTCAGCGCGTTGAAGCCGGCCAGCCCCGGGATCCACCGCTGGAGCAGGGGGGTGACGAACAACAGCGCGAAGTAGCCGTAGACCACCGTCGGGACGCCGGCCAAGATTTCCAAGACCGGCTTGACGACCCGCCGCACCGGCTCCGCCGCGTACTCGCTGAGGTAGACTGCGCTCAGAAGCCCCACGGGGACCGCCACGGCCAGCGCGATGGCGGAGGTGAGGGCCGTCCCGGCGACCAGCGGCAGGATTCCGAAGTGCTTGGAGGCGAACAGCGGGGTCCAGCGGGTGCCGGTCACAAACTCCCAGACCGAGACTTCACGGAAAAACGCGGCGCTCTCCCACGCCAGGACGCCGACGATACCCAGCGTCGTGGCGATAGAGAGAGCGCCGCACCCCCAGAGCGCCGCCTGAATGACCGGCTCGAGGCGGCGAGCTTGCACTTACGAGCCGGCCTGCAGGAGCGCGGCCAGCGTCATCCCTTTGGCGCCGCGCTGGGCATAGAGCGTCCCCGTCCGTCGGGCGGCGAACCGCTGGCGGGCGAGCTCGTAGACATCGCCCGGCAGGGAGATATACCCCACCTCTTTGACGAGGGACGGCGCCTCGCGGAGGTAGAATTCAATGAACGCCGACACCTCCGGCCGGGCCGCGGCTTTCTGGCTCACATAGATGAAGATCGGCCGGGCCAGCGGCGCGTAGGCGCCGCTCTCGACCGTCTCGGCGGACGGGAGGATCGGTCCCGCTCCGTTGGCCGGATTCTCATCGTCAATAGCCACCAGCTTCAGGCGGTCTTGGTTCTGCTCGTAGTAGGCCAGCCCGAAGAAGCCGAGCGCCAGCGGGTCGGACGACACCCCCTGCACCAGCACGTTGTCGTCCTCGCTGGAGGTGAAGTCCCCCCGGGAGGACTGGGCCTTGCCCACGATGGCCTCGGTGAAGTAGTCGAACGTGCCGGAGTCCACGCCGGGGCCGAACAGATGGATCTCCTGGTCCGGCCAATCGGCCCGGAGCTGGCTCCAGCGGGTGACCTTCCCCTCCGCCGCCGGCTCCCAGAGCATCTTGAGCTCCTTGACCGTCATCGTCTCCGCCCAGGTGTTGCTCGGATGGACCACCACCGAGAGGCCGTCGAAGGCCACCGGCAGTTCGACGTACTCCACGCCGTGCTTGGCGCAGAGCTCCCCCTCCGAGCTCTTGATCGGGCGGGAGGCGTCGGAGATGTCGGTCTCGCCGCGGCCGAACCGCTTGAAGCCGCCGCCGGTGCCGGAGATGCCGACCGTCACCCGGACGTCGTCATGGGCCTTCTGGAACTCCTCCGCGACCGCCTCCGTGATCGGGTAGACGGTGCTGGAGCCGTCCGCGGCGATGCGGCCTTTGAGCGACGCCGCCTGCGCCGGGCCGGCCGCCGCGAGGGCGAGCCCGACCACTGCGGCCACCAATCGTGCTGTGGGGATACGTGTGGATCCTTGCATGATGTGCAGCCTCCTTGTACAGGTTCGATGTCTGGATCGTGTCAGGGTTTTGTCAGGAACGTGTCAGGCGCGTTAGAACTTCATCTGCAGGTCGGCCTGGAACGTATCGTTGTGGGCCTGGGACCCGGCGATCTCATCGGTCCGGAGGTATTTCAGCCCCACGTTCGCGTATTTGTTGAGCCCCATCGTCACACCCATGATGTGGCCTTTGTGGTTGGTGCCGCCGGTCCCGAAGTCGGAATCGGTGAGGGCCCCGAACGTCGCGTCCGACTCCAGGCGCTTGTACGCGTAGCCGGCTTTCCAGCTGCCGAACTTGTCGGTGACCTTCCCCACACCCAGGCCGACCTGCCAGGCGCCGTTGTGATCGCCGGCCCCGCCGTTGGTGGTCCAATCGCCGAAGGCCGCCACCGGGGCGCCGAACCATTGGCCCAGCTTGACCTTATTCAGCACAGACAGGACGTCGTAGTCATAACGGAACCGGGCCGCGGCCGTCGCGCCATCCGTCGAGTTGCCGGCCGGGGCGCCCGTCACGTTGGAGGTCCGCATGGCTTCGATCGCCGTGAAGTCGTAGTACGCCACGGACGGCTGCCACGCCCAACCCTCGCCGAACGGCAGGGCGACGTCCGCCCCCACTTGGCCGGCGAACAGGCCCGGGTCGCCGGTATCGGCGCTGAGCTCGGAGATTTGGAACGCCCCGACCGTCGCGAACGGCCTGACGGTGCGTTCTCCGGGCATCTGCCATTGCACGACCGCCCCTTCCGGCGTCACGTCGCCGTCCCAGACGATGTCGCTGGTCTGGAACGGATTCTCCATCTTGCCGCCGGTCAGCGACAGCCACGTCAACGGCCTGTACGTCGCGTAGGCCTTGTCAATAAACACGGCCTTCTTGTCGAAGGTGGCCGAGAAGCTTTGGTTCGTGGAGACCGGGTCGCCGCTGGCGCCGGTGGCCAGGCGGACGCCGATTTCCAGCTCGTCCGTCGGCGTGGCCGTAAAGCCGAATCGCAGGCGCATCCGCTCGCGGGTCCGGTCCTGCGCCGGCTCCCGCTTCTGGGTCTCATGGCGCAGGCGGAAGTCGCCGCCCCACTTGACCTTGTCGAGCCAGCTGCCCCCCTTCATCTTCTTGACCGTGTCCTTGGTCTCCGCGGCCCGGGCTTTCGCCATGACGACCGCTTCCTCCGCGACCTCCTCGCGGATCTCCCGCGCATCCTCGCGGGTCAGCACGCCTTTCTTGACCAGCTTGTGGATCAGCGCATCCATCATCTCATTCTCGGAGGCCCAGGCCGGCGGGGTGAGCCCGACGACGGCCACGAGCACGGCGCACACCAGCGAGATTACGCGTTGCATGCGTGGACTCCTTGATCAGCGTAAGGGTTCATGATGCGCGGCGCGGGGAGCGCACCGCCGCTCGGGCGCCAGCCGGTCCCGAGCACGATCATGTCAATGGCCCCCAGTGGGCCACGGCTGGTCGCCAACAACTCCCGGGCCGCCCGGCGCAGGGTGCTCCGGCAGTACCGCAGGTCTTCCTCCGACCAGAGCGGTTGGGACTCCAGGTAATGCAGGAGCGCCTGGAGCACCCGCCACTGATGGCGGACTTCGACAATCACCTTCTCTTCCGCGTCGTGCCGCATCGTATCCTCCTCGTCCACCGTGGACGTGTGATGGTGTCTGTGTGTTCTCATTGATGGGAAGTGTACGCGAGGGGTGTCAGGGGGTGATGAGGAGGATGTCAGGATTCCGTTAGTTGTCGGCTCGCTTCAGGGGTGGTGTGTCCGGCACCGCTCGCTCGGCCCCAGCGCGGCCGAGCGTCGCTGCGCGAGGATCGCGGTTGCTCGTCCCGCCTTGCTCGATGAAATCCCTAAAGGAATGGGCGGGACACCATGCCCGCAACGCCCCGCCAAGGCGGGGCTACACGCGACCTCGAGCTGCCGGACACACCACCCCCTTCGCTTGCCGCATGGAAACGTGCGCCACGGGCGCAGAGATTGAGCGAGGGGAGGAGCCTCCCTCCCCGAGCCAACGAGGGATTACGCGAGGGGAATGGTCAGGGTGAAGCAGGAGCCGCGCTCGAGCCGGCTCTCGACGGAGACGGTCCCGCCGTGCTGTTCGGCGACGTGCTTGACGATGGACAACCCTAAGCCGGTGCCGCCGGTCTCGCGGGAGCGGCCTTTGTCCACGCGGTAGAACCGCTCGAAGATGCGCGGCAGGTCGTCCGGGGGGATGCCGAGACCGGTGTCCTCGACCTCAATGCGGAGACGGTCCCCCTGCGCGCCGGCGCGCAGGACGACGCGCCCGCCGGGGCGGTTGTACTTGATGGCATTATCGAGGAGGTTGCCGACCGCCTGCGAGAGCTGGCGGCGGTCGGCGGTCAGGGAGAGGCCGGCGACCGGGCCGTCGAGCGTGAGCGAGACCTGGTGCGCCTCAGCGAGCGTCCGGTGGCGGGCGGCCTCCGCCTCCAGGAACGGCGCCAGCGCGATGGGCTCCCGCGCCGGCGTCGTGGACCGTTGCTCCACCTGGGCCAGCGTCAGCAGGTCCTCCACCAGGCGGCGCAGGCGGGCGGCCTCCTCGGCGATCGAGCCGACGAACGGGCGGGCGTGGGCCGGGTCCCCCAGCGCCCCGTCCAGCAGGGTCTCGACCGCCCCCTGAATGGCGGTCAGCGGCGTCTTCAGCTCGTGCGAGACGTTGGCGACGAAGTCGCGGCGGACCTGCTCCAGGCGCCGGTGCTCCGTCACGTCGTGGAGGACGAGCAGGACGCAGCGGCCCCCCGGCGGCCGCGGCGAGTGGAGGCCGCGCCACGGCCCGTCGGCCGGCGTACAGATGCACGTGGTGACGCGGACGGTCAGGTGGCGCTCGGCGGGGGCGTACAGCGTGAGGTCCTGCGCGCCCGGCGATCCCGAGGCCAGCCCGGCGCGGACGAGCGACTGCAGTTGGGGGTCCCGGATCGCCTCCACCAGCGGCGTGCCCGCCCCCAGGGTTGGGCTGATGCCGACGATGCCGCGCGCCGCCGGGTTGATGAGAAGGATCCGCTCGTCCGGGCCGACGGCCAGCACCCCTTCCGTCATGCCATGGAGGATCCCCTCGATTTGGCTGCGGCTGGCCTCGAGTTCCTGGATTTTCGTCTCGAGCTGGCCGGCCATCGCGTTGAACGCCTGGCCGAGCTGGGCCACCTCATCGAGCCCCTGCACGCGCACGCGGGTGTTCAGCGCCCCGCCCGCCACGGCGCGGGCCGACCGGGCGATGGCCCCCAGCGGGCGCGTGATCCGCCAGGCGATGAACAGACTGACCAGCACGATCAGGGCCGCGGTGACGCCGAGCCCCACCCCCAGCGTCCGGCGCACCGTCCCGAGGAGGGCCTGGACCTGGGTGATCGGCAGGGCGAGCCGGAGGACGCCGGCCACCGTTCCGTCGCGCAGGATGGGGACGGCGACGTAGAACAACGGTTGGTTCACCGTCGCGCTGGCGCGGATGGCGTGCGCGACGCGGCCGGCGAGCGCGGCCTGGACCTCCGGGCGGCCGTCGTGGTTCTCCACGGCGGCCAGGGCCGCCTCCGGCACGCCCGAATCGGCGACGACGGTCCCGTCGAGGGCGATCAGCGTCACGCGGCCGTCGGCCGGCCGGGCCCACGAGGATGCCAGCGCTTGCAGGGCCGGGCGGTCGCGGGGACTGACGGCGGCGACCGGCAGGGCCTGCGCCATCAACTGCGCGTGGGTGACGAGGGAGGTCTCCATCTGGGCGAGGGCGTGCGACGCCAGTTGACGCAGGAGGAGGAGGCCGACGACCGTGGTGAGGCCGACGACCGCCAGGAGATAGCCGGCGGCCAGCTTGGCTGCGAGGGAGCGCCGGAGCAGGCCGAGCACGAGGGGCCTACTCCTCGTCGGGCATCCGGAAGCGGTAGCCGGCGCCGGTCACCGTCAGCACCCGCCGGCCCTCGGGGCCCAGCTTCTGCCGGAGCTGGCTGACGTGGAGGTCCACCGTGCGGCTTTGGATCTCGGCGGCGCGGGTGTAGCCCCAGACGCGCTCCAGAAGGCCTTCGCGGGAGAGGACGCGGCCGTTGGCTTCCACCAGCGCGTTGAGCAGATCGAATTCCTTCGGGGTGAGGGTGACCGGCTTTTGCTTGAGCTTGACGAGCCGGCGCTCCCAGTCCGTCTCCAAGGCCCCGCAGCGCCAGACGGTCGGGAGCTCGGTCCGCGTGGTCCGGCGCAGGACCGCCTTGACGCGGGCCACCAGCTCGCGCGGGCTGAACGGCTTCGGGAGGTAATCATCGGCCCCCAGCTCCAGCCCGACCACCCGGTCGGCCTCCTGGGTCTTCGCGGTGACCATGATGATGGGCACGCGCGCCGTGTTGGCGTCCGCCTTCAGCAGGCGGCAGACTTCGAGCCCGTCCACTTTCGGGAGCATGAGGTCGAGCAGGACGAGGTCGGGCGGGGCCCGGCGGATCTTCTCGAGCGCCTGCTCGCCGTCGGCGGCGACGTCCACCTGGTACCCCTCCCGCTCCAGGTTGTACGTGACCACCCGGGCGATGTTCTTCTCGTCCTCCACGACCAGGACCTTCAGCGCGGCCATGGCGGTATGGTACCATACGCGGTGTGCGAATCCATCGCTGGCTGATCGTGGTGATCGGATGGATGGGAGCGCTGAGCGTCTCGGGGTGGGCCATGGCGACAACCACAACACACACGGCCACATTTGCGGCGGGTTGTTTCGGGATCGTCGAGAAGATCTTCTCGACGATCCCGGGGGTGGTCTCGACGGCCGTCGGGTACGCCGGCGGCGCGACCGACGGCCCGACCTACCAGGACGTGACCACCGGCCGGACCGGCCATGCGGAAGCGGTGCAGGTGGTGTACGATCCCTCGATGGTCCGGTACGAAGAGCTCCTCATCACCTTCTGGGAATACCACGACCCCACCACGCCGAACCGCCAAGGGCCCGACGTCGGCTCGCAGTACCGCTCGGTGATTTTCTACCACGACGACGCTCAGCGGGCGGCGGCCGAGCGGTCGAAGACGCTGTTGGAGCAGGCGAAGGTCTACGCCGGCCGGCTCGTGACGGAGATCGTCCCGGCGGGGCGGTTCTGGCGGGCGGAGGAGTCCCATCAGCACTACCTCGTCAAGAATCCCGGCGGCTACTGCTCCCACCATCTCCAGTCCCCGAAGGTGCGGCAGGCGCTCCGGCCGCTGGCGGCGGACGCCCCGGCTCGATGATCACCCCTCAGCCATGGCGGTGCGGGCTCGCCGCCATCCTTGTGGCAGCGGCCGCCGGGGGAGGGCCGGCCTGGGCCGAGACGCGGGAGGTGGATCCTCGCCGAGTGGACGCCGCCGCCGACGCGGTTCGGGCGGCCCGTCGGCGGATCGTCCAGCATGACATCGAACGCCAGAAGCGGCTGTTGATCCTCAAGGCGGAGCGGATCGAGGCGCTCCGGTTGAACCAGCGGGCCCGGGTGGAGGCGCTGACCCTCCAACGGCAGCTGCTGCAGCAGCAGGGCCGGACCCAGGCCCTGGTGGACCGGGAGCACCTGCAGCAGGGGCTCGACGATCTGCGCCTGGCCCTGGGCGGCACCCCGGTGGAGTGAGGACGCCCGCGTGATCCGTCTCAAATCGCTCGAGCTGCCCGATGTTGTGCAGTCGCCGATGGCCAACTGCACCGACCTGCCGTTCCGGCTCATGGCGCGCGCCCACGGGATGCGGTTCGCGTTCCTCGAGATGCTGTCGGCCGACCGGATGGTCCGGTGCCCGACCGCCCCCGCCGACGACCGCCTGCAGACGATCCCGGAGGACCGGCCCGTCGGGGCGCAGTTGATGGGCTGCGACCCGGCGATCATGGGGGAGGCGGCCGCGCAATTGGAGGCGATGGGCTACGACCTCGTGGATCTCAACCTCGGGTGTCCCGTCCCGAAGGTGGTCGGCCACGGCGGCGGCTCGTCGCTGCTGCGCGAGCCGTCCACCGCCGAGCAGATTTTCCGGCGCGTCGTGCGGTCGGTCCGGCGGGTGCCGGTGACCGTGAAGATGCGGCTGGGCTACAGCGACGCCAGCGGGGACGAGGCGATCCGCATCGCGCGGCTGGCCGAGGAGGCCGGGGTGGACGCCCTCGCCGTGCACGGCCGCACGCGAAGCCAGGGTTACTCGGGGACGGCCGACTACGAGGCGATCGGCCGCGTGAAGCGGGCGGTGAAGATCCCGGTCTTCGGCAACGGCGACGTCGTGGACGGGGCCAGCGCCCGGCGGTTGAAGGCGGTCTCCGGGTGCGACGGGGTGATGCTCGGCCGCGGCGCGCTCGGCAACCCGTGGATCTACCGCGACGTGGAGGCGGCGCTCCGCGATGAGCCCTCGCCGCCGCCGCCGGACCTGGCCGCCCGCAAGGCGGCGCTGTGGGCCCACCTCGACCTGCAGTGCCGGTACGAGCGGGACCCGGTCGGCCCCCTGCGCCGCATCATCGTCTGGTACAGCCGCGACCTGCCGCACGCCGCCCAGTTCCGCGACGCCATCCACCGCGCCCAGACGGTCGAGGCGATGCGGGAGTTGATCGAGACGGCGTTCGGCGAGGCCGGCTTGCGCGGTGAACGGCCAGGCCTTGACGCCGTCGCCAAGATCTGGTAGTCTTACTTGTAAGAACACTAGGAGGTACCATGTCGCTCCTCGAAACGACGCGGCTCTCGTCCAAAGGTCAGGTCGTCCTGCCGCTGGCGATCCGGCGCCGGCTCCGCCTCGTGAATGGCGCGCAGTTTGCGGTGATGGGGGAGGGAGATACCGTCATCCTCAAGAAGATCGCTCCACTGCCGACGAGTGAAATCCGGCGCTTGCTGCAGGAAAGCCGGCAGTACGCGCGCCGAGTCGGTCTGACCCTGGGTGACGTCCGACACGCGATCCATCAAGTCCGCCGGTCCGGCCGGGGCAGGTACCGCTAAACATGACGAGGCCCCGCTAGATGCTGGTGTTTGTGGATGAGTCGGGCGATCCTGGCATGCGGTTGGGCACCGGCGCCACGGCGTATTTCACCATTGCGCTGGTGGTTTTTGAAGATCATGACGACGCGACCGCCTGCGACCAACGAATCGGCTTGTTGCGGCGGGAGCTCTCGTTGCCCTCCGACTTCGAGTTCCATTTCCACGATAACCATCCGAATCTCCGAAAGACGTTTCTCTCCACCGTCGCCCCGTACGACTTCTTCTACTTTGGGATCGTGCTCGACAAGTCGTTATTGACGGGTCCCGGGTTTCAATTCAAAGAGTCCTTCTACAAGTACGCGTCGCGGCTGGTGTTCGAGAACGCGAAGCCGTACCTGCGCAATGCCACCGTCATCTTTGACGAAAGCGGCAGCGCGACCTTTAAGATGCAGCTCGCCCGATATTTGCGGCGTCAGGTCAATTCTTCAGAGCGACCCGGCTTGATCGAGAAGGTCAAAGTGCAGTCGTCCTCGAAGAACAACCTTTTGCAGTTGGCCGACATGATCGCGGGGTCGTTGGGGAGGGCATGCTTGGAAGGCAAAACGGACCAGCTCGACTACTGGAAGATCGTCCGACACCGGGAGATCTATGTGCAGCGATGGCCGAAAAAAGAGCGGCCCGAAGCCTAGTCTC
>Ga0155282_1035_pt1 | contig 13743 bp, 8 predicted proteins | sample RifCSPhighO2_02_FD_106250 | JGI IMG/M metagenome (GOLD analysis project Ga0155282, IMG submission 106250) | Omnitrophica WOR_2 bacterium RIFCSPHIGHO2_02_FULL_68_15 | reverse complement strand
GCGAAGCGAGGGTGGCTTCGGAGCGGTTCCGCCCCACGGGCGTCCAGGAAGGTGCCACGGGCTTGCCCGTGGGGCTCCACTGGGGCGTTTCTGAGGAAGCTGCACCATGCCGGCGCGCGTCTCTGTGGTCATCCCTGCGTACAACAAGGCCAGCACGATCGCCCCGGCCATCGAAAGCGTCCTGCGCCAGACGGTCCAGGCTGTCGAGGTTATCGTGGTGGACGATGGCTCATCCGACGAGACCCGGCAGCGGGTCAGGCGGTTCGGGGATCGGGTTCGTTATCTTCGTCAGGAGCGCTCGGGGGTCTCCGCGGCGAGGAACCTGGGGATCCGCGAGGCCCGCGGGGAATGGGTTGCCTTTCTTGACGGCGACGATCTCTGGCTGCCCCGCAAGCTGGAGCGGCAGCTGGAGGTCCTCAGCCGTGAGCCGAGCCTGGATGCGGTGCAGTGCAGCGTCCACCTCGTCAACGACCGGCTGGAAGTGGTGGACTCCCGACCGTGCGCGTCCGCCCAGGATACGATGCTCGATTTTCTCTTGTTCCGCAACCTGCCCGGCTTCGGGTCGACGCTGCTGGCCAGGAAGCGATGCCTCGAGGCGATGGGTGGCTTCGGCACCGATCTGGTGATCCTTGAGGACTGGGACTTGGCCTGCCGGCTGGCGAGGACTGGCTCGCTCCGGAGCGTGCCGGAGTTCCTAGTCCTGTACCGGCAGCATCCCGGTAACCGCAGCCGGGTCGTGGAAATCCACGAGGAGCCTGGATTCCGGTCGCTCGGACGACTGTTCGCCGATCCCGCCTTGCCGGCGGCGATCCGGGCTCAAGAAGCGCGCATCTGGGCGTGCTTCTACGGCATGCTGGCAGGGGGCTACATCCAGCACCGCCAGTGGCGCCGGGGGCTGTCCTGGACCTGGAAGGCGTTGCGGACGTCACCCACAGTCTGCCCCTACTTCGCCGGGATGCCGCTCAGGCGCCTCCGGCGGGTCTTCACCGCAAGACAAAGGCTCTCGTTGGCCGGTCAGCTGATGCAGCACGCCAAGCCCTGCCCACTCTGCGGCGACGGCGTCCGCGTGACGCGCCCACGCTCGGCCCCCGGCGCCTCAGAGCTGTTGCGCTGTCGAGGTTGCGGACTCGCCTACTGGGCAGGCAGCTGGGATGCGGACCAGGTGAAGGAGCATTACCACGGCTACTACGGCGACGGTTCGATTGGGCACGACCCGCTGACCGGACGGCGCTATCACGCCCTGCTGGAACGGGTCGAGCGACTGAGGCCGCCCGGACGCGTGCTCGACGTCGGGTGCGGGGCGGGACACTTCCTGGCCGTCGCCGAGACCCGGGGATGGGAAGCGGTTGGGCTGGAAGTGTCGCGGTCCGCGCTCGATGCCCTCAGGCAAGTGCAGCGCGAGCGGCACCTGGCGTTCTCCATCGTGGAGGGGCCCTTGGCGCAGGCCGGCTTTCCTGAACGGCACTTCGATGCCGTGACGCTCTTTGAGGTCCTCGAGCACCTCGACGATCCGATGGATACCCTGGCGGAGGTCCACCGCCTCCTGAAGGACGGAGGGCTCCTGTATCTGACGACCCCGAACTTTGACAGTCTGTCCAGGCGGCTGCTCGGCCGTCGGTGGCGCGTGATTGCTCAGGAGCATCGATGCCTCTTCACGACCCGCGCGATCATCACCGGCTTGAACCGTTTGGGGTTCCGCGCGGTCAGCGTGGGAACGAAGAACATCGATATTCCGGAGGTTCTCTCAAAGTGGGGGGTTCGGAAGCAGCACGCGCACCCGACCGACCGGTCCTCCAGCTCGCAGCGGTTGCGCCGCACCATTGAGGAGGTCGAGTGGCTCAGGGCGGTGAAAGCGGGGGTCAACCACGCGTTACGGCTGTTGCGCTTGGGAGATACGCTCGACGTGCTGGCGGTCAAAGGGGACGTGGCGTCGCCCGAGTCGGTACGGGGACCCCAACCGGCGCTCTGCGAGTCCGTCCGATGAAGCCGATCCGCGTGTTGGCGTTCACGCCAATCCCTGAAGAAGGGGCCGGGGCCCGCTTCCGCCTCTATCAGTATATCCCCGCGCTGGAGGCGTCGGGCTTCAAGGTGACCGTTCAACCGTTCTTCACCGATCACTTTTTTCGGATCATCTACCGAACGGGTCTGGGCGGTCTCAAGATCAAGTTCTTCATCAAGCAGACACTCGCTCGCATGCAGCAGTTGCTTCATCGGACCGAGTACGACGTCTTTCTCGTGTACCGGGAGGCGTTCCCCATCGGCCCTCCGCTGATCGAGTTCGTGTTGTCACGGACCGGAGGGCGTCCGCTCATCTATGACTTTGACGATGCGATCTACCTGCCGAATGCCAGCGACGTCAATCAATTCATAGGCGTCCTGAAGTATCCCCAGAAGGTTCCAGCGATTATCCGGACCAGTACGCACGTCATCGCGGGAAATCCCAACCTCGCGGACTACGCGCGGATGCACAACGAGTGGGTGAGCATGATCCCGACGTGCGTGGACACGACGCGGTTTGCGCCCCTTCCGCAACATCGGGGAGCCGGTCGGTCACTCCTGCGGGTTGGGTGGATTGGCAGCCATAGCACGGTCAAGTACCTCCGGAGTCTGCTCCCGGTCCTCACCCAAGTGGCCCGTCAGCATCCATTCCTTCTCTATGTGGTGGGCAGCCCAACCCCGCTCCGAGCCGATGGGCTGACCATCGTCCAAGCTCCCTGGGAGCTGGTACGCGAGATCGCAGATTTTCAATCGTGCGACATTGGGGTTTACCCGATGTGGAACGACGTGTGGGCACAGGGGAAGTGTGGGTTCAAGGCGATCCAGTTCATGGCGTGCGGCGTGCCGGTGGTGGCCTCTGCTGTTGGCGTCAATCGGGAGATTATCCAAGACGGCGTCAACGGCTTCTTAGCGGAGACCCATGACGAGTGGACGAGGAAGCTGATCCGACTCCTGTCGGATCGTGAACTGTGTCAGCAGTTTGCTGAGGCTGGCCGACGAACCGTCGAAGAGCGGTATGCTCTGGCCGTGAATGCGCCGAAGATGATCGCCGTGCTCCGGGGGGCGATCAGGCGGATCCGCGATCAGTCGCCGGCTATCACGGCTGATCTGTCGTCCCCCGGGACCTCCGCCCCAGGCGAGCCGTCCATTCCTCGAGGTCGCGGGAGTCATCGAGAGACGCCATGAGCCTCATCCCTCTGCCATTCTGGCTGATGCTGCCTGCGCTCTGCGCGCTCGGGGCTTGGGTGCTGGGCTGGTTGGCTGTTCGGACGACACGGAATCAACAACTGCGCGACATTCTGCTCGCGTCTTTCTGGGTGCGCGTGGGGCTCGCGGCGGTCCTCTTCTTCATTTCTGATTTAGGATGGCCCGTTCTGAAGTCGTTGCAGATGGGGCACGGGCTCTGGTCATTCGGCGGAGATGCGCAGGCCTACCATGCCTATGGGCAGACGATGTCCCAGTCTTGGTGGCGAGGCGAATCAGCGATTCTGCCAGAAGCCCGGATCTTTCCGTATTCGTTCGTCGTTGCGGTGATCTATTGGTTATTCGGTCCCCATCTGCTGCATGGGGTGCTCTTCAATGCGTGGTGTGGAGCTGTCTGTGGGCTCCTCGCGTATCTGATTGCTGGTCGCTGCGGAGGGGATCGGGCACGGATGCCGGCTGCGCTGCTGGTCGCCTTCTGGCCCTCGTCCTTCCTGTGGACGGCCCAGCTCATGAAGGATTCGCTGACGTGGTGCACGACGTTGGCCGCCCTGTACTTCAGCATCCGGTGGTGCCAGGAAGCCTCAGACTCTCATCAGCCGGGGATGGGCCGGCGGGCGTGGTCCTGGGTCGGGTTGGTCTTCACGGTGACGACCGTGACCGTGATCCGGTACTACGTGGGACTGGCACTCTTGGCTGCCACGGGCATTGTGGTGAGCGTATCGCTTGTGATCGCGGCGTGTCGACGCCAATTTAGTGGGCAGCTACGCTTAGTCGGATTGCCTGCCACCGTGGCCTTCGCGGTTCTCCTGCCATCGATCGTCTTGCTGGTTCCGGTGGAGCTGAGACGCTGGAACGGTCACGGTGGGAATGGCGTGCCCGACGGCGCCGTTCCGGTACAACAGACCAGCGACGGCCTACGGCTCAGCGAGCGACCTGGGACGCAGCCTGAAGCCGTCGTCATGGGGGAAGCCGCGCGGCTGTGGAACGCCATGCATCCGAACACGCTCATCCAACAGCGTCGAGGCTTCGTGACGACCGGAGGCCACGCGCTGATCGATGGTGAGAGGGAGGTGTCTGACACCGGCGCCCTGCTGCGCTATTTGCCCAGAGGTGTGATCGTCGCGCTTCTCGCCCCATTTCCTCCACAATGGTTTGATCGCACGGGAAGCACAGGCTTGATGCGACTCTGGTCTTCGCTCGAGATGATCTTCATCTATGCCGGCGTGGCGTTCCTGCTGTGGAGCCGTGGGGTTGGCGTCGTGGCGGTATTAGAGCGCGGCAGGCGTGGTGGACTGCTCTTGTTGGCCTTCACGATTCTATTGATGATCCAAGTGGGCGTCGTCGTGGCAAACATTGGGACGCTGTTTCGCCTCCGTCTACTATTCTTGTTTCCTTTCCTCATCATTGTTGCTGCTGGTGCGGGATGCGCAAAGCCGTACAGCGACTCAACAATTCCTGGTAAGGCCGTTGTGCCGTGGATCACACGGACCTACACGAAGTTCCTGCAGCGGGGGAGTCTTGGCCCCACGCAGGGCATGCGAGGCCGATCCTCATAATGTGCGGGATCTGTGGGGTGATCACGTTTGATGGGACGCCTGTGGATTCCGACGTTCTGCATCGCATGACCGCCACGTTGGCCCATCGGGGCCCGGACGGGGAGGGGTTCTACCTGTCACCCCCGGGCCCGGTCCGGGTGGGCTTGGGCCATCGACGGCTGAAGATCATCGATCTCAGCGATGCGGCCACACAGCCGATGACGAACGAGGACGAGACGCTCTGGCTCGTGTTCAATGGAGAAATCTACAACTTTCGGGAACTGCGTGAGCGGCTGGCCTCCTCCGGACACCGCTTCCGCTCCCAGACGGACACCGAGGTGATTCTCCATCTCTATGAGGAGGTTGGCGCGGCCTGTGTGGAACAGCTCGACGGGATGTTCGCCTTCGCCCTCTGGGATGCGCGGCGCCGTTGCGTCTTCCTGGCCCGTGACCGGATGGGGAAGAAGCCGCTGTTCTATTCCAGGCGTGGCGATCGGTTTGCCTTCGCGTCTGAAGCCAAAGCGCTGTTGCGCCATCCCGAGATCCCGGCGGACGTGTCCACCGCAGCGCTGCCGCTCTATTTCCTCCACGGCTATGTGCCGGCACCCCGGACCTTCTATTCGGACATCGCTCAGCTCCCCCCTGCGCACGCGATGCTCATCGAGGCTGATGGCCGGACCCGCTGCTGGCCGTACTGGGATCCGCCCGCTCCCGAGGCCGGATCGGAGAATGGCCGACGCCACGCGGAACGCGACGCCGACGTGCGCGCGGAACTCCGGCGCCTGCTCACTGAGGCGGTCAGAAAACGGCTGATGTCCGACGTGCCGTTGGGCGCCTTCCTGAGCGGGGGGATCGATTCCACCATCGTCGTCGGGTTGATGTCGCGCCTCCTCAAGGCACCAGTCAAGACGTTTAGCATCGGCTTCGCCGGAGACCCGAGCTTCGATGAAACCGCGTACGCCCGGCTGGCTGCCCAGGCGTTCAAGACCGACCACACCGAGTTCGTGGTGGAACCTGAGGCGGTCAGCGTGATCGACCGGTTGATTGCGGCCCATGACGGTCCGTTCGCCGACTCCTCGGCCATCCCGATGTATCTGTTGGCACAGCTCACACGCCGGCACGTCACGGTCGCGCTCGGCGGCGACGGAGGAGACGAGCTCTTCGCGGGGTATGAGCGGTTTGCGGCAGGGCTCCTGGCCGACCGGATTCCCGCGTCCCTCTCCCGCCTGGCCTGGCGTCTCCTCGAGCGGTTTCCGGCTCCCCGGGGCCGCTCTCACTGGATTCCGCGCGCGCAGCGCTTCTTTCGGTTCGCCGCCAAAACCGCGGCGGAGCGGCTGGCCGGCTGGGCCGGCGTGTTTGGGGAAGACCTCGCGCGGTTGCTCAGCCCGGACCTTGTCGAGACCATCCCGTGGGAGGAGCTGCCGTATCCCCAACTGCTCATGCAGCGCGCAGGCGCGCGCCCGCCCCTGAGCCGGCAGCTCTACCTCAACCTCAAGACGTATCTTCCCGAAGACCTGTTGGTCAAAGCGGACCGGTGCACGATGGCCTGGTCGCTGGAGCTCCGGTCCCCCTTTCTGGACCGCGAGTTCGTCGAGTATGCGATGCGGCTTCCGGATCACATGAAAATCAGGCGGGGGCAGACGAAATACATTCTCAGGCAGGCATTCGCCGACCTGCTCCCGGGTCCGCTCGCAACCCGGAAGAAGATGGGCTTCGGGGTGCCCCTGGCCTCATGGTTCCGGGGACCCCTGCGGGACTACCTGTGGGATCATCTCGCCTCGCCCGCTGCAGCCTATCGCGCCTATGCGGACGGCTCCTATGTCCGGACGCTGCTCGAGGAGCATCTCGCAGGGACGCGCGACCACGCCCATCGCCTCTGGGCGGTGCTGACGTTCGAGCGATGGCTCCAGCTCTCCGTCCGGCGGCAAGCCGGAGCCCCGCTCGCCACCCATCCATGAGACGGACCGTCTGATGCTCACGGGCCAGGATATCGTCTGCATCTCGTCCATCGACTGGGACTTCATCTGGCAGGGGCACCAGGAGATCATGTCGGCGTTGGCGAAGCAGGGCAACCGCGTGCTGTTCATCGAGAACACCGGGGTCCGCGCTCCAGGGCTGCGGGACCTCTCGCGCCTGAGGCATCGGCTTCAGAACTGGCGGCGCAGCACCAGGGGCTTCCGCAAGGAACGGGAGAACCTCTTTCTCTACTCGCCGCTCATCCTGCCGTTCCCGTACTCCCGGCTGGCCCGATGGGTGAACCGCGCGCTGCTGTTGCGCGCGCTCCGGCGCTGGATGCGGGTCATGGGCTTCGGGCGGCCGATCGTCTGGACATTCCTGCCGACGCCGCTGGCATCCGACCTCATCCGGGAGCTGTACCCCGCCCTGACCATCTACTACTGCATCGACGACTTCGCCTCCAGCTCCCCGGCGGCGCGCCGGATCAGCCGGAGCGAGTCCCGCGTCTTCACAGACATGGACCTGGTCTTTGTCACGTCGGAGAAGCTGCGGGCCAAGGCGTCCCGCTTCAATCGGCGGGTGCACCTGTTCCCGTTCGGTGTGGAATTCGACCGGTTTGAGCAAGCCCGCCGCGCTTCCGATGGGGTCCCGGTGGAGCTTGAGCGCCTCCCGCGCCCCATCGTCGGCTACGTGGGCGGCGTGCACCAATGGGTGGACCAGGAGCTCCTGGTCTCGGCCGCCCGCGCGCTGCCGGAGGCCAGCTTCGTCCTGGTTGGGCCGGCCCAGACGGACATCTCGAAGCTGGCGGAGCATCCGAACATCCATCTGCTGGGAGCCCGCCCGCACCAGCAGGTGCCGCGCTACATCAAGGGGTTTGATGTGGGGATTGTTCCGTACCGCTCGAGCGACTACACGGACCACGTGTATCCCACCAAGTTGAACGAGTACCTGGCCATGGGGATCCCGGTCGTCGCCACCGACCTGCCGGAAATCCGCCGTTTTAACGCGGAGCATGGCGCGTCCGTCTCGATCGCGCCGACCGTGGAGAGCTTCGCGGACGCCATCCGGCAGGCGCTGACAGCGCCTCAACGGGAAGGGGGAGCCGTGGCGCGGCGGATCGCAGCCGCCCGTCAGAACAGTTGGGACGCGCGGATCGCCCAGATGACGGTCCTCATTGAGGAGGAAGTGGCCGGCCGCGCGGTCCGGAACGAGCCGTGGCAGGAATCCTTGCAGCGCCTCTATCGGGCCGCCAGCCGCCGGGCCGTCGGGACCGTCTTGGTGATCGCAGCGGCGGCCCTCCTCATTGGTTACAGCCCGGTCGTCTGGTGGGGCGCTGAGCCGCTGCGGATGTCTGAGCCGCCTCGCTCAGCCGACGCGATTGTCGTGTTGGCAGGCGGCGTGGGTGAATCGGGGAAAGCGGGGGGAGGTTTTCAGGAGCGCGTCCGGCAAGCGGTCGATCTCTACCGGGCCGGGCACGCCCCCCGGATGATTTTTTCCTCAGGCTATACCTTTGTGTTCAAGGAGACCGAGGTCATGCGGGAGCTGGCAGTCGCGCAGGGTGTTCCCTCCGCTGCCATCATCCTGGAGACAGAGGCCGCGAACACCGCCCAAAATGTCCTGCGCGTCCACAGGATTTTGACCCAGCACCGCTGGAGCCGCATCCTCCTGGTGAGTTCTCCGTACCACATGCGCCGGGCGATGTTGACGTTCCGCAAGCTTGCGCCGGACATCACGGTCATCCCCACCCCCGTTCCCGATACGCGCTTTTACAGCCACCGTCATGGGGCGAGCGCTGAGCAGATCCAGGGGATCCTCCACGAGTATCTCGGCCTCGCGTATTACCGGTGGAAAGGCTGGATCTGACATGCCTGCGAGGGGATCTGTCGCCCGCTCGGTCTCGCGGTTCCTGTTTGGCATCTGTGTCGTGGCGTTCCTGCTCCGGATCGGCGCGTTTCTGTGGCTGGACCGGGCGCATCACCCTGACGTGTGGGAGACGGAGACGGTGGCCACCAACCTCCTCGAGGGGCGGGGCTTCGTGTTCCACTTCATGGGAACGGACTACCGTTCGTACGTCGAGCCGCTATACCCATGGCTCTGTGCAGCCGTCTACGGGCTCACCGGCCACAGTTTTCTCGCACTCGGCATCGTCCAGGCTCTGCTCGGGACGGCGCTCGTGTGGCTGGTGTTTGTGTGCGCGCGTCGCATGGCGTCGGATGCCATCGGGCAGCTCGCGGCCTTGCTGGCCGCCGTCCATCCAGGACTGATCCTCTATGCGACCAAATTCCATCCGCTCATCCTGGACTCGCTGTTGATGGCGGCCGTGGCGGCGGCCTGCCTGGTCTGGTCGCCGAAGCGCCCGTGGCGCTCGACGATCCTTGTGGGACTTCTGGTTGGATTGTGCACCCTCACGCGGCCGAGCATTCTTGTGTGCCTGCCGGTGATTGGCTGGTGGGTGTGGCGTCGCTCGCGGACTTCTCGGCGGGGCCGTCTGCTTGCCCTTGGGGTGCTGATGGTCTGTGCCGGGTTGGTCATTGCGCCCTGGGTGTGGCGGAACTATCAGATTCACCGCCGCGTCATCCTCACGCGGAGCGGCACCTCCATGGTGTTCTGGCTTGGGAACAACCCGTATCGCTTCACAGGATCGGCCCTGACGCCAGAGGGGACCGCGCTGTTCGATCTTGTCGGAGACCAGCTGCGCGGATTGGATGAGCTCGCCCAGCAGGATTTCTTCATGGCGCAGGCTGCGCGGTATGTGCGGGAGCAGCCCGTGGGGTTCCTCAAGCGGTGGGGCATCAAGTGGTGGTATTTTTGGTGGTTCTCTCCCCAGGCAGGGTTGCTGTACCCGTCGAGCTGGTTCCATCTGTATCAAGGCTGCTATCTCCTGATTCTTGGGGGCGCCCTCATCGGCCTGTGGGCTTGTTGGCGGGACCCGACAGGTGGACCTGCGCGCCGCGCCGGCCCGGCGCTGCTGGTTGGCGTCTGCCTCGCGGTCTCGCTGGTCCAGAGCCTGTATTTCATCGAGGGCCGCCACCGGCTCGCCATTGAACCGCTCCTCCTCATTTTGACGGCGCAGGGGCTCGCATGGGGATGGGGAACGGCGGTTCGCCCGATCGCGGTCCGGCACACACCGGAGGCAGCCTCCTGATGGGGCAGCCGAAGCGGATTGGGGTGCTCATTGTGGCCTACAACGCCATCAAGACGCTCGCCTCCACGATCGACCGGATTCCGCCGCCTGTGATGGCGAAGCTCGAGGAAATCTTCATCTTCGATGACCATTCGAGTGACCAGACCTACGAAGCGGCTTTGGACTACAAACGGCGGACAGGCCTCCAGAAACTCCAGGTGTTTCATAACGAGCGAAATCTCCGGTATGGGGGTAATCAGAAACGCGGGTACCGCTATGCGATCGAGCGCGGCCTCGATATCGTGGTGCTCCTGCACGGGGATGGGCAATACGCCCCCGAGGTCATGCAGCGGCTGTTGGAACCCCTGGAACGGGATGAGGCGGATATGGTCATGGGCTCCAGGATGATGGCAGGGGACCACCCGCTGAAAGGGGGCATGCCGCTCTACAAGTTCGCGGGCAACAAGATCCTCACCGCATGCGAGAACCTCATCCTGGGCACGCGGCTCTCCGAATTCCATTCCGGCTACCGCGCCTACGACTGCCACGCCTTGGCCCAGCTCCCATTCGAGCGCTGTTCGGACGAATGGCATTTCGACACCGACATCATCATCCAGTTTCTTCAGAAAGGATTCCGCATCGCGGAGCGGCCCATTCCCACCTACTACGGAGATGAGATCTGCTACGTCAACGGGATCGCCTACGCGGCCCGATGCGTGGAATCGGTCGTGAAGTATCGGCTCCATCAGCTCGGGGTTGTTCACCTGGAGGCCTTCGATGTCGGCGGCGTCCGGCCCCGCTATGAGTTCAAGCCGGGCCGCTGGAGTAGTCACGGGCGGCTCCTGCAGCTCGCCGAGTCCTGGCCCAGACACGCCCGGATCCTGGAGACGGGAACCGCCGGCGGCTATGTGGGCCGCGAGCTGCGCGCGCGCGGATTCACGCAGGTCGTCGGCATCGAGGCGGACCGTCAGCTCGCCGAGGCCGCGCGGCCCGGCTACCACGCGCTCCACATCATGGACCTGGAGCGGCCCGAGCGCCTGAGTGAGCTGGGTCAGTTTGATGCGCTCATCTGCGCCGACGTGCTGGAGCACCTGCGCGAGCCGTCGGCTACGCTCCGGCGCCTCGGCGCGCTGGTCCGGCCGGGCGGCCAGGTCATCCTCTCGCTCCCGAACGCGGTGAATTGGACCGTCCGGCTGATGGTCCTGCTCGGACGCTTCGAGTATGCGCCGCGCGGGTTGCTGGACCGAGGGCATCTCCGGTTTTTCACCCGCGCCAGCGCCGCGCGGATGGTGGAGCAAGCCGGGCTGCGGATTCACCGGGTCTATGCGACGCCGCTGCCGATTCGCTACGTGCTGGAGCCGCGTCTGGGACGGTGGCTCGCCGGAGTGCTGGAGGCGTGCTATTACGGATTGACCGTGTGTTGGCAGACCCTCTTTGCGTACCAGTTCATCTTCGTGGCGGAGCGACAGCCGGAGGTCAAAATCCTCCGCCTCATCGGACGGCTCAATGTCGGCGGCCCGGCCCGCCAGGCGGTCTTCCTGAGCCGAGCGTTGAACGGAGACCGATACGACACCTGCCTGGTGACCGGCGTGCCGGAGGCCGGCGAAGGGGATATGGGATACCTGGCCGCCCAGCACGGCCTCCAGCGGTGCGTGGTGCCCCAGCTGCGGCGTCCGCTCCATCCCTGGCGAGACCTGCGGGCATTTTGGGGGATCTGGCGGCTCTTGCGTCGAGAGCAGCCGCTCATCCTGCACACCCACACCGCGAAGGCGGGGGCGCTGGGTCGGTGCGCGGGGTGGCTCTACAACCTCGCCGGCCGGATGCGGCGCAGGCGGCGACCGCGCCTCGTGATGGTCCACACTTTTCACGGCCACGTGCTCGCAGGGTATTTCGGGACGATGACGACGAAGCTCTTCACATGGATTGAGCGGCAGCTGGCCCGCGTGACGGATCGGATCGTCGTGGTGAGCGAGGCGGCAAAACGGGATCTGGTCGCTCGTCGGATCGGCCAGCCGGAGCGCATCACCGTCATCCCGCTCGGCTTCGATCTCCGCGCGCTGCTGGACGCGGAGCAGCGCCAGGGGATGTTCCGCGCGGCGCACCGCTTGGAAGGGCTGCACCTGGTCGGGTTCGTGGGGCGCCTGGCGCCGATCAAACAGCCCGGGCTCCTCCTCCGGGCGGCCGCGCGCCTCAAGGCGCAGGCCCCGATCCCGGCCGGCCGCGTGCGGTATGTCTTCGTCGGGGATGGCGAGCTGCGGGCGTCCCTCGAGGAGCTGGCGCGCTCGCTGGGATTGGCTCGCGAAGTGTTGTTCCTCGGCTGGCAGCGGGACCTCGTCGAGGTATACGCGGACCTCGATGTGGTCTGCCTGACCTCGCTGAACGAGGGCCTGCCGGCGGCGCTGATCGAGGCGATGGCGGCGGGCAAGCCGGTCGTCGCGACGGATGTGGGCGGGGTGCGTGAACTGCTCGGCGCCACGCCGCCCCAGGCGCGGACAACCGGTGTTCCTCCCGGGGAGTTCGAGGTCGCCGACCGGGGGATCCTCGTTGGCCCATCGGATGTCGCCGGGTTTGCGAAGGCGCTGGCATGTGTGCTAGAGCAGACGGAGCTCCGCCGACGGCTGGGTGCCGCGGGGCGGGCGTATGTCAGGGAGCGGTTCACAGAGGACCGGTTGCGGCTCGACGTCGAGCGGCTCTACCAGGAACTCATGCGGGAGTCGAACGAAGGCGGGCGGGTGGCCTTACACAGCGGAGCGGATCGATGAAAGCGTTGATTACCGGTGGAGCGGGGTTCATTGGGTCGCATTTGACGGAAGTGTTGGTGAAGCGGGGTGACCACGTCACCGTCCTGGACAATCTCTCGACGGGCCGCTATGAGAACCTGGCCCATCTCGACGGCCACCCGGACCTCCAGGTCGTGGTCGGGACGATTTTGAACGAAACCCTCGTGGACAAGCTCGTCGAGCGCTGCGACGTCATCTTCCACCTGGCGGCGGCCGTCGGGGTGGAGCTCATCATCAAGAAGCCGCTGGAGTCCATGATGACGAACATCCGGGGCAGCGAGGTCGTCCTGGAGATGGCGCATCGCTACCGCAAGAAGGTCCTCATTGCGTCTACCTCGGAGATTTACGGCAAGAACACCAACAGCCTGTTGCGCGAGGACACCGACCGCGTCCTCGGCTCACCGCTCAAGACGCGATGGAGCTACTCGACCTCGAAGGCGGTCGATGAGATCCTCGCCTACGTCTATTGGAAAGAGAAAGGGGTTCCCACGGTCATCGTCCGGCTCTTCAACACCGTGGGCCCCCGCCAGAGCGGGGCGTATGGGATGGTGATCCCCCGCTTCGTCAGCCAGGCGCTGGCGGGTAAGCCCCTGCAGATCCACGGAGATGGGAAGCAATCCAGGTGTTTCCTCCACGTCAGCGACGTCGTCCACGCCCTCACCCGGTTGATGGAGCATCCGGGTGCGGTCGGACAAGTGTTCAACCTCGGCAGTCAGGAAGAGGTGACGATTGACGAGCTGGCGAAGCGGATCATCCGCCTCGCCGGCGGCGCCTCCCGGATCGAGTACATCCCGTACGAGCAGGCCTATGAGGAAGGGTATGAGGACATGCCCCGCCGCGTGCCGGACATCGCCAAGGTCGGCGCGCTCATCGGCTTTCAGCCGACCATGGACCTCGACCAGATCATCCGCAGCGTCGTGGCGAGCATGGGCGGGGTTCCGGCGACGCCGCCCGGCGGCCAACCGAAACGGCGTCCACGGCGCACGGTGGCCGTGAAGGCGAGAGCATAACACGCCATGTGGTCTGAGGCGCTCAAACAGACGCAGGCGCTCTTGTTCGCCGGCTGCACGGCGTTTGGCATCGTGTTTGCCCTGACCCCGTTCGTCCGCAGCCTTGCGGTCAGGGCCCGCAGCCTTGCGGTCAGGGC
>Ga0155282_1016_pt4 | contig 13814 bp, 17 predicted proteins | sample RifCSPhighO2_02_FD_106250 | JGI IMG/M metagenome (GOLD analysis project Ga0155282, IMG submission 106250) | Omnitrophica WOR_2 bacterium RIFCSPHIGHO2_02_FULL_68_15 | reverse complement strand
CGAGCGGCCCAGACCCCGCCGTCCTATCCGGCGGATCTCACGGACCTATCGGATGCGGACCCGCCGTACTCGCCGGCCTCGTTGACGGACGGCACGAACCAAGGATACACGTACGCGTTCGAGCAGGTCAGCGCCAGCCAGTACACGCTCACCGCGAGTCCGGAGACGTCCGCGGTGACCGGCACCCGCGTCTTCTTCGTGGACGAGAGCGGTGTCATCCGGCTGGACGACGTAGACGGGGATCCGATCGAGTAACCGCGTCCTGGTCCGCCAGGCGTTGGGCAGAACCATGTCGGGGAGAGGCGATGGATCGTCCAACGTCTCTCCCCGGCGTTTTTTAACCGACGGAGGCGTACGGTGAAATGTAGGGTCCGGCAGGCGCACGCGCGGGGGTTTACGTTGGTCGAGCTCATCGTGACCTTGGCCGTCCTCGTCACGCTGGCGGTGGCGGTGATCCCGCGGTTCCTGCGGGCGCGCTACAGCGCCAACGAGGCGGCGGCGGTGGCGACCCTGAAGACCTGCGTGACGGCGCTGGAGGCCTACCGCGCCACCCAGGCGCCGCCGTCCTATCCGGCGGTGTTCGGCGACTTGTCGGACGCCAGCCCGCCGTACATCCCGGCGACGGTGACCGGCGGGGCCACCAAGGGCTATACGTTTTCGTACGAGCAGGCGGATCAGCACCGTTACACGATCACGGCGGCGCCGGAGAGCGAGGGGGTCTCAGGCGCCCGGATCTTCTTCGCCGATGAGAGCGGCGTCATCCGCCTGGACGACGCGGACGGGGAACCGGTCCAATAACCGGAGAGGCGCGCCATGCGGGACCGTCGGGCGGGGTTCACCTTGGTGGAGCTGCTGGTGTCCGCCGCGCTGTTCGCGACGGTCATTGTGGCTCTGCTGAGCGCCCTCGTCGCGGCGGCGGCGCTGACGGAGGAGTCCAAGAACTTGACGCAGGCGGTGGACGACGCCCGGACGGTGTTGGAACGCATCCGTGACGACGTGCAGGCGAGCGCGGACATCACGGCGTTCGCCGCCGCTTTTCCGGCCTCGACCTACGAGGACTGGGTGGTGGACCAGCAGGCGGCCGGCGCCGAATTCACCGGCTTGCCGGAGGAGGCGGTGACCGTGACGTACGGGGCGGCGGGGGACGACCCGCTCGACGTGACGGTGGCGGTCGCGTGGACCGGCCGGGCCGGCCGGGCCCAGAGCACCACCCTGCAGACGGAGATGACCCGGCGATGACGACGCGGCGAGCGGGGTTCACACTGCCGGAGGTGATCGTGGCCGGGGCGATTTTGGCGATCGTCCTTGGGATCATCTTGGCTGCCGTGACGGCGGCCCATCGGATGGTGGCCGTCAGCCAGGCCCAGGCGTCGGCCACCCAGGAGGCCCGGCGGGGGCTCGACGAGATGGCGCGGGAGCTGATGCGGGTGCCGGTGGCCGAGATCACCGATGAGACCGGCGCCGACGCCTGGCCGCCGGACCCGGCCGAGGGATGGACCGGCATCCGGTTCCGGTACCCGGAGAGCGTGGATGCCGGCGGCGCGCCGGACTCGTGGTCGCCGTACGTGACCTACCAGTTGGACGACACCCAGCTGGTGCGGACCGACGAGGACGGCGGGTCGCGGGTGATGGCCAACGGCGTGACGAGCGTGACCTTCGAGGACGGCGGGTCCGCCTCGGCGGAGATCGTGCTGGTGGCGTTGACGACGGAGCGGACGTCGCCCGACGGGCAGGTGCTCCAGCAGCCGCTCCAGATGCGGATCCGGGTCAGGAACCAGTGAGGGGAGGCGACCGCGATGCCGCGTGACCGACGGTTGATGCGAGGGTTCGCCCTGGTCTATGTGTACAGCGCGGCCATGGTGTTGGTGCTCATCGCGGTCGCGGCCTCCGCGCGGGCGTTCACCGAATGGCGGGTGGCCCAGGCCCAGCGGTGGGGGGCCCAGGCCCTCTACGTGGCCGAGGCCGGCGTGGATCAGGCGATGGCAGCCCTGCGCGCCGATTACAGCTGGAGCGAGGGCTTCACTCAGGAATCCTCCGGCGCCGCGGGGACGTATGACGTCACCGTCGAGGCGCAGGGGAACCAGCGCACCCTGACGGCCGTGGGCACCGTTGCCACGCCCGGCGGCGGCACGGTCCAGCGCACGGTGACGGTCGTCGTCCGGCAGGGCCTGCCCGCGAACTTCTTCGACCAGGCCATCTATTCGGCCTCGGCCGTCACCTTCAACGGCAGCGCCTATCAGGTCACCGGCAGCGTCCTCAGCGGCGACGTCACCACGACCCTTGAGAACACCGACCACGTCAGCGGCCAGATCACGTACGATGCCGCCGCCCACCCGCTGCCGGCGCTGGACTACCAACAGCTCCATGACCTGGCGTCGGCGCAGGGGAACCTGTACGATGCCGCCCGCCTCGCGCAGGTCCAGCAGGGGACCGACCAGTTTCCTGCCGGCTTCTGGCGCACGCCCCCCACCGATCCGAATGACCCGACCACCGGCGTGCCGAACATCGTGTACGTGACGACCGACCTGCAGTTGAACGGCGACATCGGGACGATCGGCGGGCTCTTCGTCGTCGTCGGCAACGTGTTGACCGATCCCGCCGCCTCGGAGGACACCACGCTCAACGGCCGCGGCACGGTGGACGGCCCGATCTACACGCGCGGGCAGTTCCGGATCAACGGCGGCGGCGGCCAGCTCAACGTCCTCGGCGGCGTCTGGGCCGGGACCGAGGCGCGGCTCAACGGGACGTCCCAGGTGACGTACCAGGTCTCGTACATGGCCGCGCTCGAAGGGCTGCTGCAGTCGGACGTGCAAATGGTCTTGTGGCGAGAGGGCGGCTAGCGTTATAATCCGCCACGTGCGGATCTCGTTCCCTCAGCGTGAGCGTCTGCTCGGCCTCGCGGCCTCATGGCGGGCGGCCGCCGGGGCGAAGATTCCTGAACGGTGGCGCCGGCCGCGCCTCGGCGTGGGCGTGGAGGTGGCGGCCGCCGGCGTCCGGGCCGTCGTCATGCGCCGGCAGGGGCCGCAGCGCCGCCTCTTGGCCGCCGCGCACATTCCGATCGCCGATCCCGCCCAGCGCGCCAGCGTCCTCGACGCGCTCCGCGCCGCCGCCGACGCCATCCGATTCCCGACCCTCCATGCCCCCATCATCGCCACCGCCGTCGGCGGGCCCGGTGTCGTCGTCCGGTTCGCCACCTTTCCGGCCATGACCGCGGCCGAGCTCCGCCAAGCCATCCCGTTCGAGGCGGAGAAGCAAATTCCGTATCCGCTCGCCGAGGTGGTGTTGGAGTGCCAGGCGCTCGCCCCTCCGCGGGGCGGGCGACAGGACGTGGTGTTCGTCGCCGCTAAAAAGGATGTGGTCGAGGAGCGGCTCCAACTGCTGCGCGACGCCGGGTTGGCCCCTCACGTGATTGACGTCGAGCCGTTCGCCCTGGCCAATGCCTGGGAGCTGGCGGCGCCGCCGGGCTCCGCGGTGACCGCCCTCCTGGTGGTGGATGCCCGCCGGACCCTGCTGGACCTCGTGACCGGCGCCTGCCTGCGGTTGACCCGGGAATTCCCGACGGGCAGCGCCGGCGGCGAGGTCCAGGCTGCGACGCCCGACGTCCTGGACCACCTCGCCCAGCAGCTGCGGTTCTCCGTGGACTACTTCGAGAATCAGTCCGGGCAGGCGCTCGAGCGCATCGCCGTCACCGGGCCGGCCCTCCGCTGGCCCGGGTTCCTCGAGGGGCTGCGCGGGGCGGTCGGCCAGCCGGTGGAATCATGGGACCCGGTGGCGGCGGTCCCGGCCGGGCCGGCGATGGACCCCGCCGCGGTGGCCGCCGTTTCCGCCGACCTGGCGGTGGCGTTCGGGCTCAGCATCCGGGGGGCCGCCGCGTGATCCTCGTCAATCTCCTGCCGCAAGGCCTGCGCCGCGCCCGCCGCTGGTCGTTCGCCGCGGTGACCGTGCGCCAGGGGGCCGTGGGGGTCGTGGCGGCGCTGGGGGTGGTGACGATCGGGCTGGGGTTCTGGCGGGTCGGCCTGGCGAGCGCCCACCGACGGTTGGACGCCGAATGGAAGGGACTGCAGGCCACGCGGAGCCAGGTGGCGGAGGCGCGCGACCGCCTCCAGACGCTGGAGCGTCAGGCCGGACAGTTGACCCGCGTGCGGGCGACGAGCCCTCAATGGGCCCCGCGACTCAATCTCCTGTCGGATGCCCTGGTGCCCGGCGTGTGGTTCACCCGGCTGACCGTCGAGCCGGTGGAGGCGAAGCGGCCTGCCAAGGCGTCGTCGAAGGGCAAGAAGGGCCGGACTCCCCCTGCGGTGGCCGCCGACCGACGGATCCAACTGCTCGTGGCCGGGACCGCCCTGATTCCGGACGGCGGGGCGCCGTCTCCCTTGGCCGCGCTGCTGCGGTCGTTGAAACAGCAGCCGGAGTTCACCCGCTCGTTTGAGGCCGTGGAGCTCAAGGATGTGGAGCGCCGAAAATTGGGACCGCTGGACGTCAGCGATTTTGTCCTCCGGTTCGACGTGAGGGAACCATCCGTCTCCTCGACTCGTTGACGCCGGCCCAGCGCCGCCTGGCCTTAGGCTGCGGCGCCGGCGCGCTGGTCATCGGCTGGGTGACCGGGGTCATCCTGCCGCAGGCCGCGGCCGTCGCGGCGCTGCGCCCGAACGTGCGCCAACTCCAGCAGGACCTCCGCGATCTGCGGCGGCAGACCGCGGAACTGCCGCAGTGGACGCAGCGATACGAAGCGCTCCGGACGGAGCTCCAGGCCTCCCCGCGCCTCCTGGCCCAGGAGCGTCTCCCGGCGCTGCTCGACCAGCTGGCGGCGGCGGCCAAGGCCGCGGGACTCGCCGTGGAGATGGCGCGGCCGGCCGGCCCCAAGACGCCCTCGAAATCGGCCCCTAACCGCGGGGCGGCTGACGGCGCCGCGTTGGAATATGCGGTCATCCCTCTTGAGATTCTCGGACGGGCAGGGTATCATGACGTGGGCCGATTCGTGGAAGCGCTCGAGGCCGCACAGCCGTTGTGCCGCGTCGAGGCCTTGAGCATCGAAGCGGACCGTCGAGATCCTCTGCACCATCGCGTGGCGCTCGTGGTTCGCGCCTATCTGGCGGTGACGCCGCTATGATCCGCGCGCGCGGATGGCTGGGGATCGCGGCCGCGGGCGTGGTGTGCGCCGCGGCCGTGACGGCGTGGGCCTACGACGCCAAGGGCCGCCGGGACCCGTTCGTCCCCGTGGTCACCATGGCGGGGACTCGGCGGGAGCCGCCGCCGACGGATGTTGCCGCCGGTCCGCGCGGGGCGCCGGTGTTGGAAGGGATCGTGCACGATCCGAACGGTCGGTCGCTGGCGGTCATCAACGGGACCGTATGGCAAGCGGGGGAGATGCGCGACGACGTGGAAGTGATGGCGATCGGACCGTCCAGCGTGGTGATTCGGCGCCGCGGGGCGCAGGAAACTCTGCAGTTGCCGGTCCCTGCCGTGGAAGAGCCCTCGTGACGCGCGGCCTGGCGCCGGCGGCCGCGCTCGCCGTCCTCCTGGCGGCATCGTGGGGATTCGCCGACGAGCCGGCCCCCGAACAGGTGGCCCAGTTACCGATGCCGGCCCCGGCCCCCTCGGCTGACACCGGCCGGATTTCCCTCAACTTCAAGGACGCCGACCTCCAGACCGTCCTCCAGGCGATGGCCCAAAAGGCCCGCGTCAACATCGTGACGGCCCCCGGCGTGGCCGGGACGGTGACCCTCCGGCTCGACGATGTGGAATGGGAGCGGGCGCTGGACGTCATCCTCCAGAGCGCCGGCTTGGGCTGCGACCGGGACGGGAACGTGATCCTCGTGATGACCCATGAAGAGCTCCTGAAGAAGCATGAGACGGAGCGGGACCTCATGGCGCAGGAGCCGCTGGCGGCGAAGATCATCGTCCTGAAATACCTGGACGCCGCCGACGTCCAGCAGTTCCTGCAGCCGCAGTTGTCTCCGCAGGGGCGGATCTCCGTGCTGGAAATCACCGGCCAGCGCGGTTGGACGTTCGGCACCGCGGCGGCCAAGAAAGCCGACAAGCCGAAGGGGCGCGTGGAGCGGGAGTTGGCCCGCTCCAAGGCCCTGCTGATCACCGACACTCTGACGACGCTCCGCCGGCTGGAGGCGATCTTGGAGCGCGTGGATGTCAAGCCGACGCAGGTGCTGGTTGAGGCCCGCATCATGGAGGCCAACCGCGACCTCGTCCGCGACTTGGGGTTTGACTACGCGACCGGGTCGGCCGGGTTGGACTCGACAACCCCGACCCAGACGCCGGCCGCGAAGCGCAACGGGACAAGCATCGCCACCTTCGGCCTGCAGACGCTGACCGGGCAGGTGACCCCCTCGATCTTCGCGCCCGAGACCTCGACGATCACTCCGACCAACACGGGATTGAAGGTGTCGTTCAAGCAATTGACCGGGATGCAGTTTGACGTGATGGTGCGGGCCCTGGAGGAGGATTCCAGGACCAACACGCTGTCGGCCCCGCAGATCGTCACGTTGACCGGCCAGGAAGCGAAGATCGTCGTCGGCACCAAATATCCGATCTTGAAGAGCGAAGTGGCCGGCACCGATACGACCACCACGACGACATCGCTCGATTATTACCAGGACATCGGAATCCAGCTGTACGTAGTGCCGCAGGTCAGTGGGGACCGGTACATTGATATGATCATCCATCCGGTGGTCTCATCCTTCACCAGCACGGTGGGGACGAACGCCTACCCGATCATCATCACGCGGGAGGCGGAGACCCAGATGGTGATCGAAGATGGCGACACTGTGGTGCTTGGCGGGCTTTTGAAGGACGTGAAGTCCCATGACCGACTGGGGGTGCCGTTCCTGGGCAAGATCCCCCTCCTGGGACTCCTATTCTCACGGGCTTCGACGGACACGGAGAAGATTGATCTCCTGATCTTCATTACGGCGCGCATTCTGCGGTTTGATCAGATCAGCCCCGAGGACCTCGCGGCCCTGAAGGCCAAATACGAGACCTCGATTCCCGTCCAGGGCCCGCTCGGGTCCGGGGCGACGAAGAAGAGCCAAGGCCGATCCTCCTCCGCAGCGAAGCCGTCGAAGCCGTCCCGTCGCTAGCCCGAGCCCCCGGCGCCACTCAGCGCAACATTCCAGAAGGAGAGCGCAGCGATGATGGGCAGATTTCGTCACCGGCCGCCGTCGTCCCAACACGAGGGCGAGCCGCGCAAGCCGCAGCAGGCATCCGGGTCCCCCCAGTCCGCCGGCAAGGAAATCCTGATCAACGTGGAGCCGATGGAGACCCGGCTGGCGATTTTGGAGAACGGTCAGCTCGAGGAATTCTTCGTCGAGCGGACGGCGCAGGCCGCGCTCGTCGGCAACGTCTATAAGGGGCGGGTCAATTCGGTCGTCCCCGGCATCCGGGCCGCGTTCGTGGACCTGGGGCTGGGCAAGAACGGGTTCCTCTACCTGACGGACATTGTGAACGCCAACCCGGAGCTGGCGGAGCACGTCCAGCTCGAGCATCCCAGCGGGCAGCAGCCCGAGCCGCCGATCGCCCCCGAGCACCAGCCGCGCATCCAAGATCTCGTCAAGGTGGGGCAGGAGCTCCTCGTCCAGGTGGTCAAGGAGCCGCTCGGGAACAAAGGGCCGCGGCTGACGACGCACCTGTCCCTGCCGGGCCGCTTCCTCGTGCTGATGCCGATGGACGCGCACTTCGGGCTCTCGAAGCGCATTGACGACCCGCAGGAGCGGGACCGGCTCCGCCAGATCCTCAAGACGCTGAACCCGCCGAAGGACATCGGGCTCATCGTCCGGACCGCGGCCATCGGCGCGACGGAGAAGGCGCTGCACCGGGACCTCCGGTTCCTGCTGGCCCTCTGGCAGCGGATCAAGACCCGGTCGATGCGGGGGGCCGCCCCGTCGACGATCCATGAGGAGTACGACGTTATCCTGCGCACCGTCCGGGACATGCTGGCCCCGGACGTGAAGAAGGTGATCGTGGACTCGCGGGAGGAGTTCCGGAAGATCCACCGGTTCCTGTGCCAGACGGAGCCGCACCTGCGGGACCGCATCGAGTGGTACCACGAGGAGGTGCCCCTCTTCGAGCAGCGGGGGCTGGAGGCGGAGATCGAGAAGGTGTTCCACCGGAAGGTGGAACTGCCCAGCGGCGGGTACTGCGTCATCGAGCAGACCGAGTCGCTGGTGAGCATTGACGTCAACTCCGGCAAATTCACCGGCCGCCGGAACCTCGAGGAGACCGCGTTCGTCACCAACATGGAGGCGGCGCAGGAGATTGCCAAGCAGATCCGCCTGCGGGACCTGGGCGGCATCCTGATCTTCGATTTCATTGACATGATCTCCCAGTCGCACCGGCAGAAGGTCTACAACACCCTGCAGAACGCCTTCCGCCGGGACCGGGCGAAGACCAACATCATCTTCATCTCGGAGTTCGGCTTGGTGGAGATGACGCGCCAGCGGATCCGCAAGAGCTTGGAGAGCGTCTCGTTCCAGGAGTGCCCCTACTGCCATGGCCGCGGCAAGGTGCGGTCGTCGCTGACGTCCGCCGTGATGGCCCTGCGGCAGGCGAAGCGGCTCTTCCAGAAACAGCACTGCCGGGGGGTGGAGCTGGCGGTCCACCCGGATGTGGCGGCCCGCCTGGAACGGGACGACCGCAACGCGGTGACCCAGCTGGAGCGCCAGTTCCGCGGGCGGATCCAGGTGCGGGCGGACGCGGCGATCCACCTGGACGAGGTCAAGGCGGCCGCGCTGTCCTAACCCCTTCGCGTCGGGTAAGACCGACGGCTCCGACCTGGCGTTTGGTATACTGTATTCACGAGGAGGAATGATGGGGCACTCAGCGAGTTGGGCGGGGGATGTGAAGCGGTTGGTATTGGCGATTCGTCGCCGGTACCGGCCGCGCCGGATCATCCTGTTCGGCTCCGCGGCGCAGAAGGGGAGAAAACGGATTCACGACCTGGACCTTCTGATCATCAAAGCCACCCGGGCCTCCCATGCGAAACGGTCGGAAGACATTTACCGGGCGATGACCGGTGTCCGTTGCGGCTATCCGGTCGATGCGATTGTCTACACACCCGCTGAATTCCAAGAACGGTTCGCCCTTGGCGACCCGTTTCTCCGACGCATCGTGCTGGATGGCCAAATCCTCTACGATGCCGCCGCGTAATCGGTTTGTCCACGAGTGGTTCGAGAAGGCCCGGCACGATTTGGACGCAGCGGGGCGCGAGCTCCGGGCGGACGGCTGGCCGGACATCGTTTGCTTTCACTGCCAACAAACCGTCGAGAAATTGCTCAAGGCTCTCCTGTTGGCCCAAGGTCGTGATCTCGCCAAATATCGTTGGCATGATCTTCTGAGATTGCTGGAAGCGTGCCGTCTCGATCAACGGTCTCGGCGTACCCTCTACCCCGTTTGCCAGCTTCTCACGGGATACTACATCGCCGCGCGATACCCACTCGGTGCGGAGCACACCCTCGCCGATGCCCGCCGTGCCGTGACGGCTGCCCAACGGGCGTCACGTCTCCTCTCGCACCTTCTGCGTTAACTCTTGTTGTTTTATGTGGTTGTGGATGGCCAGCACCATGACGTTAGTCGAACGATCACTAGATAATTATTTTTGAGAGCCATTGTATTCTGCCGGGGGGCAGTATACTCAGGGTATACAGGAGGACCCCCACATGTTCGATGTTCGCCGCATCGCCCAAGGACTGCTTGTCGCCTTCACGCTCACCCTGCTTGTGCCGCCGATGCCGGCCTGGGCCCTGCGCCAGGGCGCGGCCGCCCAATCCGAGGAGACAATGGCCGGGTTGGAAGAGGGATTGACCGGCCAGCCGACGACCATGAACCGGCGACAGTTCTTGAAAGCCGCCATGGGAATTGCTTCGGGGGCCGCAGCGGGGGGATATGTTGGTGGTGGAGTTGCAGACGCGATCACGAGTCCGACCGCAGAAGATGTCCTGACCGGCAGCCGCAAGCCGTTGACGAGCCCAGAGGCTCGTGCGATCGCGATTCCCGCAGGCGCAATCGCTGGTGGGATGATCGCCGGTGGCCTGATGGCCGCAGCCCTCGCGCCGGCGGATGCGGAGAAGGTGCTGGGGGAGTTGGTTGACGCGACGGTCGGCCCCGTCAAAGGAATTACCGAGGCGGGACGCACCCTCATTGTACTTGTGGATTCTGAAGTGGCGGACGTTGGAGTGATCAGTCAGACCGCGAACCATCTTCGATCCATACCTGGCTACCCGACGATCCTCGTGGACGATTTGAGCCGGGAGGAATATTACCGAACGAGCCTTCAAACAAAACCTCGGGAACGTCACCACATGATTCGTTTAGTGGCCAAGACGGACCTACAGCCCGGCGACGCTCGGGAGGATACCGTTTACGTGGGAGGGCTCAAGGGGTCCCAAAGCGGTCATTTATTGCCGGCGATCGTGACGCAAGCCGTGGCTTTGTGGCGGCAATCGTGGACTTGGCGAACGAGCACGCCCCGCCCCCTGCTCTTTGACGCGACACCGTATTTGGCGCTTCGAGATCTTACGACAGAACAGGTTGTGGGCGTGATCTACGCTCGCTTCGCGTAATCTTCTGCGGAGCTTGACGAGCGCCTATCCGTCCGGTTATAATGCTCGGCTACCATGAGCCCAACTCCCAAGACCCCAACCAGCCACAAGCTTCAGGCCCCGTACGCGGTGGTCGCCACCGGCGGCAAGCAGTACGTCGTCCGCCAGGGCTCCGTCCTCACCGTCGAGAAGTTGGCGGGGGAGCAAGGCGGCCAGGTGACGCTGTCGAGCGTGCTGGCCCTGCACAACGGCACGACCCTGTCGCTGGGCCGGCCGCACGTGGCCGGGGCGCAGGTGGTGTGCCAGGTGGTGGCCCAGCAACGGGCGCCGAAGGTCGTTTCCTACAAGTACAAGCGCCGAAAAGGGTTCCACTGGAAAAAGGGGCACCGGCAGTCGGTGACCCGACTCAAAGTCCTCGAGGTCTCGCATGGCGTCTAAGAAAGGGATGGGGTCCACCCGCAATGGGCGCGACTCCGGTCCGCAGTATCTGGGGGTCAAGCGGTACGGCGGCCAGACCGTGTTGGCCGGCACCATTTTGATCCGCCAGCGGGGGACCCGGTTCTTCCCGGGCCCCAACGTCGGCCGAGGCCGCGACGATACCCTGTTCGCCCTCATTGACGGCGTCGTCGCGTTCCCGAAGCCCCGGGTGGTCAGCGTCCAACCGGCATGACCCCACCACCTCGCGGTGGCGGGGCGCCGGGGTTTGTTGACCACACGACCCTCCTGTGCACGGCCGGCTCCGGCGGCCAAGGGTGCCAAAGCTATTACCGTGATCTCTGGATGCGCCACCGGCGGCCCGACGGCGGCGACGGCGGTCACGGCGGCAGCGTGATCCTGCGGGCCGATTCCAACGTGCCCACCCTCCTCGACCTCGCGTACCGCAAACACCTCACAGCCGGCTCCGGCCACCACGGCACGTCCAAACGCCAGCGCGGCGCCAACGGGTCGGACGCGGTCGTCCCCGTGCCGCCCGGCACGCTGGTCTTCGACGCCGAGATGAGCGAGCTCTTGACCGACTTGGCCCGGTCCGGCGACGAGCTCATTGTGGCCGAGGGGGGCCGCGGCGGGGTCGGCAACGCCCATCGCCGGGAGCGCACGATGGGCGTCCCGGGGGAGGAGCGCCGCGTCCGGCTGGAGCTGAAGCTGATCGCCGACGTGGGCATCGTCGGCCTGCCGAACGCCGGGAAATCCACCTTGCTGGGGGCCATTTCCGCGGCCCATCCGCGCGTCGCGGCCTTCCCGTTTACGACGACGGTGCCGACGCTGGGGGCCGTCGTCCTTCGACGGAGCTCAGGACGAACGGAAGAGGTTCGTTGCGTGGCGGTGGACGTCCCGGGGCTCATCGAAGGGGCCTCGCGCGGCCGGGGGCTCGGGTTGGAGTTCCTTCGGCACATCGAGCGGACCCGCGTGCTCCTGCATGTCGTGGACATCGCCGGTATCGAGGGGCGGGACCCGGTCGAGGATTTCCGGGTTCTCAACGCGGAGCTGGCGCAGTATGATCGACGCGTGGCGGCCAAGCCGCAGTTGGTGGTGGCCAATAAGATGGACGCCCCCGGCGCGAAGAAGGCCCTGGCGCGCTTCAGGCGACTAGTGAAGTCGCCGGTGGCGGCGATCGCGGCAAAGACCGGCGACGGCATCCCGGCCTTATTGAAGGCCGCGGCGAAACTCCTCGAGGCGCAGGCATGAGCGCGGATATCTTGACGAGAGCCAAGCGGATCGTGGTGAAGGTCGGCACCTCGGTGCTGACCGAGCGCGGCGGCGACCAGTTGTCGCCGGCCCGGGTGCACGCGATCGCCGAGCAGGTGGCGGCGGTGCATCGGGCGGGCCGCCAAGTGCTCGTGGTCACCTCCGGCGCCATCGGCGCCGGGATGCGGATCCTCGGGTACCGGAGTCGGCCGACCGAGCTGTCCCGCCTGCAGGCCGCCTCCGCGGTCGGGCAGGGGCGCCTGATGCACCTCTACGAGTCGGCGTTCGCCGAGCAGGGATGCCATGCGGCCCAACTGTTGTTGACCAAGGAGGACCTCCGCGGCCGGCGGCGCCTCAACGCGAAGGCCACCTTGAAGACCCTGTTGGGGGCCGGCGTGATCCCGGTCATCAATGAAAACGACTCCGTCTCCGTCGAGGAAATCCGCGTCGGCGACAACGACCAGCTCGCGGCCCATGTGGCGGTCCTGGCGGACGCCCAACTGCTGATGATCTTGAGCGACGTGGACGGGTTCCGTCCCGATCCTCGCGATCCGACGACGATCGCGCGCGTCATCCACGCCATCACCCCCGCCATCACACGAGCGGCCGGCGGGAGCACCAAGGCCACCTCGACCGGGGGGATGCAGACCAAGCTGTCGGCGGCGCGCATCGGCATGGCGCACCAGATCCGGACGCTGGTGGTCAACGGGCACGATTACGATGTGCTGACCGGCACCCTGCTCAACGGGGAAGCGCGGGGCACGCTGTTTACGCCGTTCGCCAAGGACGGGCTATGACGCGCCTCGTCTCGACCGTCACGGCGGTGGCCCGGCGGGCCAAGGCCGCCACGCCGGCGTTGGGGCGGTTGTCCACGGCCGCCAAGAACCGCGCGCTGTTGCGGATGGCGGACGCCCTTATGCGCGGCCGGCGGGCGATTCTCGCGGCCAACGCGGCCGACATGGCGGCGGCCCGGGCGCGCGGCCAGACGGCGGCCCTGCTGGACCGGCTCCTGCTGACCGAGACGCGGATCCGCGACATGGCCGAGGGACTGCGGGCGATCGCCCGCCTGCCCGACCCGGTCGGCGGGATCTTGCGATGCTGGCGGCGCCCCAACGGCCTGCGGATCCGGAAGGTCCGCGTGCCGATCGGCGTCGTCGTCATCGTCTATGAGGCCCGTCCCAACGTGACGAGCGACTGCGCCGGGCTCTGCCTGAAGTCCGGCAACGCGGTCATCCTGCGCGGCGGCCGTTCGGCGCACCGCTCGAACAGGGCGATCGCCCGCCTGCTGGCGCAGGCGGCCCGCGCCGCCGGCGTGCCGGACGGGGCGATCCAGTTGGTGCCGGTGACCGACCGGCGCGGCGTGGACGTCCTCCTCTCGCTGGTCGGGCTCGTGGATGTGGCGATCCCCCGCGGCGGGGAAGGGTTGATCCGCTCCGTCGTGGCGAAGGCGAAGGTGCCGGTCATCAAGCAGTACAAGGGGGTTTGCCACACCTTCGTGGACGCCGGCGCCGACTTAGGGATGGCCCGGCGGATTTGCTACAACGCGAAGGTCCAGCGGCCCGGCGTCTGCAACGCGAT
>Ga0155282_1103_pt1 | contig 13865 bp, 13 predicted proteins | sample RifCSPhighO2_02_FD_106250 | JGI IMG/M metagenome (GOLD analysis project Ga0155282, IMG submission 106250) | Omnitrophica WOR_2 bacterium RIFCSPHIGHO2_02_FULL_68_15 | reverse complement strand
AGAGCGACGGTGGTCAGCGCCCACCAGGCCCAGGCCGGGAGGAGCCCCTGCCCCGCGACGCCGAGGAGGAACGCCGTGGCCACCCAGACGAGCGGCCGGCGCCGTGCCGCGCGCGGCACGCTATTCAATCGTCGCCTGGGCCTTGAGACGGGGGATGGACTTCGTGGAGAGCCCTTTGACGCGGGCGAGTTCTTCGACGCGCAGGAACCGGCCATGGAGCCGGCGGTCCTCGACGATCCGCCGCGCCGTCACCGGCCCGATCCCCGGCAGCGCTTCCAGCGCCTCGACTGACGCCGTGTTGAGATTGACGAGCGGGGCTGGCCGGTCCCGAGCAGCATCGAGGGCCGGGGCCACCCGCGTCACGAGAAGGGCGGTCAGCCCCAGCAACCCCGTCGCCCCGAGGACAATGAGCGCCTTGAGCTCTTGTTTGGTGAACGGCAACGGCATAGGATTGATGATTCAGGAAATATTATACTGCACAAATGGAAACTCGTCAAGCCCGCTGAGATGCCAAGGACGGTGGGTTGTGTGGCCTACTGCCAGAATTGAGCCGGCGGGATAATCTTGATGCCCTGGAGCTCTTTGAGCTCCAGCAAATCTCGATCTCCCGTCACGAGACGGTCGGCGTGCACGGCGAGGGCCAGCCACAAGATCGGAAGGTCGTCCGGGTCCCGACAGGTGAGACCGGGTCGCGGCGGGGGATCTACGACTTCGCAGACCGCCGTCAACCACTGCTGGACGCGTTCACGCTCTTCCTTGGGGGCATGAAACTTTTGACGGAGTACCCTTTCCACCTCTGCCAAGATATAGGGGGAGATGACGATTTCGCATCGGTCGAGGATTTCATCCACCACATCCCGCGATGTCCCTGCCGAGAGAAGGTTGGCAATCCACACGTTGCTATCGAGGACAACCCTCACGAGCGGATCATGCGGAACACATCGTCATCCGTATAGATGCCTTTGGCCCGTGCCAGCGGAACCAAGCGGGCCCTCAGCGCGGCCAGTTCGTGCCGCCGCAGGGCGCCGCGGAGCGCCAGCTTGACGAACTGCGACCGCGTCAGGTGGGTTTCTCGGGTCGCCCGGTTCAAGTCTTTACTCAAATCCTCTTCGAGGCTCACGCTCAACAACCGTCGCATGGGGAATCCCTCCTCTATATGACATTGTACTACAGAGATATGAATTTGTCAATATCAGGCGAAGACGGCGGTGCGGAGATCTTCGAGGATGCGCTCGCGCGTAACGGGATCGGCCACCCCAACGGATTGGAGGAGTTGGTCCAGCGCGGGGGAGAAGTTGTGTTCGCCGACGATCTGAACGTTCGCGATGCCCTGCCGGCGCAATTGGTTGGCCATGGTCTGGGCCTCCGCCGCGTCAGTCGCCACGCGAATGATCCCGTCCATAACCCACTCCTGCAGCGCGGGGGCGATCATGTCCACCGGCTTGACGAGGATCACCGCCGTCTTATCCGCCGCCGCCCGCGCCGTCTCCTCCAGCCCACCGCGCTGCGGCGGAGTCGCCGGAGCCGGCCGCATTTGCAAATACCCCTTGCCAGCCAACCATCGAAGCGTTTGCTCCCTCACGAACAAACCTCGTTGTCGCTGCGTGGTCAATCCACCTTGCTGGCGTTCAAAGGGTACGAGGCTTTGCAGGTGTTGAGTCAACGTCCGCATCTCATCAAGGTTGAGGCGGTTCAGGAGGCGTGCGGTATCCTCCATCGCTCGCCCCGCCGTGGCGCCCCCTTCCTGGCGAGCCCGGACCACCGCATCCCAGGGGACCAGACCCAGCACTACTCGCTCAACGTTGGGCGGCAACGGCTCTCGACGCTCAATGGCACCCGCCCATTGCTCCAACTCGACATCGCCCCACTTCAGGAGACGGGGGGATGAGTCCGTCACCGTCTGTGCCGAGGGATCGGCTCCCACCAACTCGACCAACGGCCGATGCTGAGCGCCCCGTTCGACGATCACGGCGGTGCCGGGCTGCACCGGCACCCAAGGCCGCATTAGGGCTGCCAGGGCCGGTTCGCGGTTGGTCTGTGCCGAACGCTCGTGTTGGTACGCCTGAACCATGGTGGCCGCGGCATCCGCCAGACGATTCTGCTCGTACAACAACGACCATGCTTGCTCGTCCAACAACTGGCTCCGGAGGTAGCGGCGTTGACTCTCGGACGGCACCTGTTCCACCACCAGAATAATCTTCGGATGATCCGCCAACAATTGAAAGAGGGGGGCTTGATGCCCCACCTGGGCGGCTGCCTGCGGGTCGCGGATGTTTTGTCGAATCCAGTGCGGCTGTGACCACACATTATTGGTCAGAATGTTATCGATGCGGCCGGCGATCAATGGGTTATCCAAATCGCTGGGCTGACGAAGACTGTTGGCCAATGCCGGATCAGCTTGCGCAAAAACTGAGAGATCCATTTGGCCCTGCTCGTAGACGAGCACCACGCGCCGGTAATCCTGCAATGCTTGCTGAATCCGTTGGATGATGCGCTGTGTTTGCGCCGGCCCATGCTCATCAAACTCGTAGAACAAATGGCCAGGCCGATCGGTAGGCAGTGGAATGAATGTTGGGATCGGTTGTATGGGCGTCATTACCCGGGATATCTCTGGCATGCGTGGGGGCAATGTGGTCGGTGGCGGCGAATGGGGGACGGTAAACCAGGTGATCCCGAGAATCAGGGCAACCGCCGCGGTCGTCGTGACTTTGGCTTTCGTAGTGACAAGGGCCTTCGGCCACTGGCGCGGGGCGTGGCCGTAGGTGAAGGGGTCCTGTGGGGTAAACAGTTCGTTCCAGGTGTCCTGGTTCACCTGTTTCGCCTTACCGTAGAGTTTCTGCGGGAGATCGCCAGCGCGGAACACGCCGCCGGACTGCTTCGCCCGCGTGGCTAGGAGCGCCGCCGCCATCCGATCCAGCACTTGAGGGTTTTCGACGAGTGTGGCGGCCGAGATTCGATTCAACTGCCGCAGGTACGCAACGAGTTCAACTTGGGTGAGCGCGGGGCTGTTGATGTCGAGTGGTCGCTCCTCCAACCCGGCTTGGAGGGCCTGGCGGACGGGGGATTCCTCCTGGCCGGCGTTGGTGGTGCGGAGGGCGTAGGCCGGCACAGAGGTGCCGACCAAGGCCGCAACCAGCGTGGCGCTCACCAGGCGCAGTATTAGAGGATAGGGGCGTGTCATGGGCATCATCACAAGTTTACCTGATCGGGGGGACGAATGGCAAGTTGAACGATATGATTTTATTCGTACTAACTAGACGACGATGCTGACGAGTTTGCGAGGGACGACGATCACCTGGCGGGGGGACTTGCCGTTGAGCCACTTCTGGACGGTCGGGTCGGCCAGCGCCCGGGTGCGAATGGCTTGCTCATCCAAGTCGGCCGGAACGGTGAGCCGGCTACGGACCTTGCCGTTGACCTGGAGGACGAGGGTCGCCTCGGTGGTGGCCAGAGCAGCCGGGTCATGGGCCGGCCACGGGTGGCGGGCCAGCAGGTCGGCGTGGCCGAGCGACGCCCAGCACTCTTCGGCCAGGTGCGGGGCGAACGGGTAGAGCATCTGGACGAGCACCTCGACCCCCTCGCGGAGGCCGGCCGTCTCAGGCGGGACGGCGGCGAGGGTGTTGACCAGCTCCATTAGGGCGCTGAGCGCCGTGTTGTACTTGAATGACTCGATGTCCTCGGTGACCTTCTTGATGGCGGCGTGAACGGCGCGGCGCAGGTCGCCGGCGACCAATGCAGGGGGGGAGTGACTGCCCCCGGGACGCGTGCTCAAGTCCCGTTGGCAGTCACTCCCCCCCTGCGCCGGCTTCACCTTCTCCGTGAGCGCCCAGACGCGGCTGAGGAATCGGTGCATCCCCTCGATGGCCCGCTCGTTCCACTCCAGTTGGTCCTCCGGCGGGGCGGCGAACAGGATATAGACGCGCACCGTGTCGGCGCCGTACCGGACGATCAGCTCATCGGGGTCCACGATGTTGCCGCGCGATTTGGACATCACCGCGCCGTCCTTGAGGACCATCCCTTGCGTCAGGAGACGCCGGAATGGCTCGCCGAAGGTGACGAGCCCGAGGTCGCGCAGGAATTTCGTGAAGAAGCGGGAGTAGAGCAGGTGCAGGATGGCATGCTCGATGCCGCCGATGTATTGGTCCACCGGCATCCAGTGGGCCGCGTCGGCGGGGCGGAACGGCCCGGTCGTGTCGTCAGGACTGCAGTAGCGCAGGAAATACCAGGACGAATCCACAAAGGTGGCCATCGTGTCGGTCTCGCGGCGGGCGGGGGCGCGGCAGGTCGGGCAGGTCGTCTCGACGAACGCCTTTACCTTCGCCAGCGGACTGCCCCCTTCCCCAGTGATGGGGGCCTCGGCCGGCAGTTCGACGGGGAGCTGAGCGGCCGGCACGGGGACCAGACCGCACGTCGGGCAGTAGATGACCGGGATTGGCGTGCCCCAATAGCGCTGGCGGGAGATGAGCCAGTCGCGGAGACGCCATTGGACGGTGCGGCGCCCCATCCTCTGCTCTTCCATCCAGGCGGCGATCGAGGATTTCGCGCGGTCGCTCGGCTGGCCGTCGAAGTGCGCGGAGTGAACGAGGGGGCCGACCCCTTCATAGGCCTCGGTCCACGCGGAGGCGTCATCCCCGCCCTTAGGGGGGCGGATGACGACCCGCATCGGGAGTCGGTGCTCGCGGGCGAACAGGAAGTCGCGCTGGTCGTGGGTCGGCACCGCCATGATCGCGCCGGTGCCGTACTCCATCAACACATAGTCGGCCACCCAGATCGGCACGGCCTCGCGATTCACCGGGTTGACGGCGTACGCCCCGGTGAACACGCCGTCCTTCGGGCGGCCGGCGATGAGCGAGGCCACCAACGGGTGCTCCGGGGCGAGGACGACGTAGGTGGCGCCGAAGATCGTGTCGGGGCGCGTGGTGAAGACCGGGAGCGGCGTGCCCGATCCTTGCACGGTGAAGCCGATTTCGACCCCCTCGCTGCGGCCGATCCAGTTCGCCTGCATGGCCCGCACCCGCTCCGGCCAATCGGTGAGCTGGGCCAGATCGGCCAGCAGGGGCTCGGCGTAGGCGGTGATCTTGAAGAACCACTGCTCGAGTTCCCGCGGCTCGACCACCGCGTCACAGCGCCAGCACTTCCCGTCAATCACCTCTTCATTGGCCAGCGTCGTCGAGCAGGAGGGGCACCAGTTGACCGGGGCCTTGGCCCGGTACGCCAGCCCCCGCTCGAGCATCTTCAGGAAGATCCATTGGTTCCAGCGGTAGTAGTCGGGGGTATGGGTGGCCACACGGCGGGACCAATCGTACGAGAGGCCGAGCCGCTTGAGCTCTTGCTCCATCTGCGCGATGCAAGTGTCGGTCCAGGGGCGGGGGGCGATGCCGCGCTTGATGGCGGCGTTCTCGGCCGGCTGGCCGAAGGCATCGTAGCCCATCGGGTGCAGGACGGTGAAGCCGCGGCGCCAGCGGTAGCGGGCCATCACGTCGCCGATTGTGTAGTTGCGGACGTGGCCCATGTGGATGCGCCCCGACGGGTACGGGAACATCTCGAGGAGGTAATATTTCGGGCGGGCGGGGTCGGCGGCCGCGCGGAAACAGGCGTCGCGGTCCCAGCGCGTCTGCCAGCGATGCTCGATGTCAGCGAAGGGATAACTCATCGGACCATGGCGGGAACGGGAAAAATGGTGGAGCTGAGGGGGATCGAACCCCTGGCCTCCGCAATGCCATTGCGGCGCTCTCCCAGCTGAGCTACAGCCCCACGGAAGATGTTCAGTCTACGAAGCCCCGGCGAGCTTGTCAACCGCCGGCGCCGGCCTTCTGCTGCGCGGCGGTGAAGGCCTTGATCCCCTCGAACACCTCGACCGGGAGGAGGAACACCACAGTGTTCGAGGCGGTGGGACCGAGCCCGTCAATCGTCTGCAGGGTGCGCAGCTGCATCGCGCCGGCCGAGGTCAGCATCGTGCGGGCCGCCTGGGCCAGGTTCTCGGCGGCCATCTTGTCCCCTTCGGCCTTCGTGATCGTCGCCCGCTTCTCCCGCTCGGCGGACGCCTGCCGGGACATCATTTTCTTGAGCTCTTCCGGCATATCCACGTCCTGCACCTTGATCCCGCTGACCGTCAGGCCACACTTGGCGCTCTCGGCCGCGACGTTGTGCTGGATGGACTGCCCGATCTGCTCCCGCTCGGCCAACAAATCGTCGAGCGACATGCCGCCGATGACGTCCCGCAGGGCCGCCTGGGCGTACTGCGAGATTGCGTAGCGGTAGTCCTGGACTTCGATCACGGCCGTCTGGGCGTTCGCCACCCTGAAGAACACGACGCCGTTGATGGAGACCGGGACGTTGTCCTTGGTGATGACCTGCTGTTTGGGGATCTCCATCGTGAGGACCCGCATGTCCACGGTGTGAACCCATTCCAGAAACGGGATGATCACGCTGAGCCCCGGCTGGAGCGTGCGGTTGTACCGGCCCAGCCGAAAGACGATGCTGGTTTCGTACTGCTGGACGATGCGAAGCCCCAGCAGGATGACGACGACGATCGGGATGAGAATCATGAGTGCCATGCCGGAATCCCCCTGTATGTTACAATGACTTTCTCGCGCCGAGCTGGCGGAATGGCAGACGCGCAGGTCTCAAAAACCTGTGGGGTTTACCCCCGTATCGGTTCAAGTCCGATGCTCGGCACGCTCTTTTTCCCTACGCGCTCTCGAACGCGCCGATCTTGCGGTACTTCTCGAAGCGCAGCCGCGGCAGGTCCTGGGGGGCAATCCCCTCGAGCGCCGTCAGGTGGCGGGTGATCACCGCGTGGAGATTCTCGGCCGCGGCGGCCGGGTCTCGGTGGGCGCCGCCGAGCGGCTCCTTGACGACGTCGTCAATCAACCCCAGCTCGAGCAGCTCCGGCGCGGTCATCCGCAAGGCCGACGCCGCCTCCGGCGCCTTCGCCCGGTCCTTCCAGAGGATTGCCGCGCACCCTTCGGGGGAGATCACCGAGTAGTAGGCGTTCTCGAGCACGGCGATCCGGTCGCCGACCCCGATCCCCAGCGCCCCGCCGGAGCCCCCTTCCCCGATGACGACGCAGACGATCGGCACGGTCAACCGCGCCATCTCCCGCAGGTTGAGGGCGATCGCCTGCGACTGGCCCCGCTCCTCGGCGCCCACGCCGGGATAGGCCCCAGGGGTGTCAATGAAGATGACGATCGGCACGCGGAACTTTTCGGCCATCTGCATCAGGCGCAGGGCCTTGCGGTAGCCCTCCGGGTGGGCGCTGCCGAAGTTGCGCATCAGGTTCTCTTTGGTGTCCCGGCCCTTCTGGTGGCCGAGGACCAGCACCTTCCGCCCGTCGAGCATGGCGAAGCCGCCGACGATCGCCTTGTCGTCGCCGAACAACCGGTCCCCGTGGAGCTCGACGAAGCCGGTCATCAGCATCGTGACGTAGTCGAGCGTATAGGGGCGCTTCGGGTGGCGGGCCAATTGGACCCGCTGCCAGGGGGTCAGCGACGAGTAGACTTCCTTTCGGGCCTGCGCGAGCTTCCGCTCGAACCGGCTGATCTCATCGCTGACGTTCAGCCCCTTCTTGTCGTGGCTGAGGGCCTTCAGTTCTTCGATCTTCCGTTCCAGCTCGAGGATGGGGCGTTCGAAGTCGAGGTCCATCAGTCCACGATCGTGACGTCGGTGCCCATCGGCAGGAGGGCGTAGAGTTCCTCGACCTCCGCGTTGCGCATCCGAACGCAACCGGCGGTCACCGACTGGCCGATGGCGCCCGGGTCGGTCGTCCCGTGGATCCCGTAGCCGGGCTTGGAGAACCCGAGCCACCGGGTGCCGAGGATGTTCTCGGGACTGCCCGGCGGGATCACTCCCTGCGCGGTATACCAGGGCGGGTCCACCAGCTTGTTGACGATCGTGAAGGTGCCGACCGGCGTCTGGTTGTCCTTGCCGGTGGAGACACCGTAGGTCTTGACGACCTCTTCATCGGCCTTGAGGGTCAGGGTGTTCTGCGACTTATCCACGACGACGCTGAACGCGACGGTGGGGACCTTCAGCGCGTGGCCGACGAGGATCTTCTCTCCGGCCAGGCGGTTGGCCTTCTGCAGCAATTCCACGGTGGTCTTCGACCGGCGCGCGATACGGCCGAGCGTGTCGCCCGACTCGATCGTATACCCTTTGTAGAAGGGGGCCCCCGGCGCGGAACTGGGATGGAACAGGAGCTGGACGTTGATGTCACCCAATCGCTGTTGGGCTTGGGCGGCGGCCGGCGACTCCGGGTGCTCCTGGAGGAGCTGCTGGCAAAGCTGACGGGCCTCCACCCACTCCTCGCGGGCAATGGCCTGCTCAACGGTGGTCAGCGCCGGGGCGGCGGGGGGCGCCGACACGGCCGGGGCGACCGGCTGGGGACGAACGGTGGCCGTTGGCGCGGCGGGGGGGGCGACCGTCGTCGGCGCCGAGGCCGTGGGCGTCCGGCGGCCGGCCCAGTACCCGACACCGAGCGTGGTCAGCCCGACCACCACGGCGGCAATCCCGATGCTCCATCCCTTCGACCAATTCATGGGCACCCTCGCTCGTTCCGGTTCAAGCCTCGACGCAGATGATCGCCAGCAGGATGCCGATGGCGCTGCCGACGTAGACCTCGATAGGGGTGTGTCCGATCAGTTCCTTCAGCCGGCCGCCGGCGATCGGCCGCTTCCAGTAGATGTCGCCCAACACGGTGTTGAGGATTTCCGCCTGCTGGCCCGCCGCCCGCCGCACCCCTTGGGCGTCGAACATCGTCACCAACGCGAAGATAAGGGCGACGGCGAAGAGGGGCGACTCGAACCCGTTGGTCATCCCGACGGCCGTCGCCAGGGCCGAGACGCCGGCGGAGTGGGCGCTGGGCATCCCCCCGGTCCCGATGAACCAGCGGAAGTTGAACCGCTTCTGGGTGATGACCCCGAGCAGGACCTTCAGCCCCTGGGCCACCACCCAACCCAACAACGCCGCCAGTAAGACGCGATTCTCGATCATACGGGAAACCACGCGGGGGCCCGGCTTGACAACCGACAGGGTGTCGGGTAGAGTGAGGGTCCCCGCTCGTGGTTGGAGGAATTCTACCATGCCACGGCCATGCTCGCAACCGTAGCGTCCCGCACCCTGCTCGGCCTGGAAGCCCGCTCGGTCACCGTCGAGGTGGATGTCGCCGCCGGCCTGCCGATGGTGGTGATCGTCGGTCTGCCCGATCCGGCCGTCCGAGAGAGCCGCGACCGCCTGAAGGCCGCCGTCGTCAACAGCCAGTTCGCCTGGCCGGTCAAGCGGGTGACGATCAACCTGGCCCCCGCCTCGCTCCGGAAGGCCGGGCCGGCCTTCGATCTGCCGATCGCGCTGGCCGTGCTGGCGGCGACCGAACAACTCCCAGCCGACGCGCTGGCCGGCATCACCGCAGTCGGCGAACTGTCGCTGGATGGCACGGTCCGGCCGGTGGCCGGCGCCCTGCCGATCGCCCTGGCCTGCGCCCGCGACGGCGTCCACCGGCTGTTCGTGCCGGCGGCCAACGCCGCCGAGGCGGCCGCGGTCCCGGGTGTGGCGGTCTACCCGGTCCGATCGCTGGCCGACACCGTCGCCTTCCTCGCCGGGCAAACGGTCATCGCGCCGGCCGTCGGACGCTGCGAGGACGGGCCGGAGCCCGAGGAGGGTCCCGACTTCTCCGAGGTCAAAGGGCAAGGATCGGCCAAGCGAGCGCTGGAGATCGCCGCGGCCGGGGGTCACAATGTCCTGCTGGTGGGCCCGCCCGGCACCGGCAAGACCTTGCTGGCCACCCGCCTACCGACCATCCTGCCGCCGATGGGCTGGGAGGAGCGGCTGGCGGCGACCGCCATCCACTCCATCGCCGGCCTCACGACCCAGGCCGACGGCCTCCTGCGCGCCCGCCCGTTCCGCGCCCCGCATCCGACGATCTCCGCGGCCGGCCTGATCGGCGGCAGTTCCCCGCCGAAACCGGGGGAAATCTCGCTGGCCCACCACGGCGTGCTGTTCCTCGATGAGCTGCCGGAGTTCCACCGCGACGTCCTGGAGGCCCTGCGCCAGCCGCTGGAGGACGGGCGTGTGACCGTCACCCGCGCCGCGCACGCCGTCTCCTTCCCCGCCCGCTTCCTCTTCATCGGCGCGATGAATCCGTGCCCCTGCGGCTACTTCACCGACCGGCGGCGCACCTGCCACTGTTCCCCGCGGCAAATCCAGGGTTATCGGCGGCGGATTTCCGGCCCGCTCTGGGACCGGCTCGACCTGCATGTGGACGTCCCGGCGATCGGCTTCGCCGAGCTGAGCGACCCGGCCTCGGCGGAATCCTCCGCGGCGATCCGCGAGCGTGTCCTCGCCGCCCGCCGGCGCCAACAAGCACGGTTTTCCGGCGAGCGGATCGGGACCAACGCGCGGATGACCGGCCGCCACCTCAAGCGCCATTGCCCGCTCCCGCCGGAGGGGAAGACCCTGCTCGGCCGCGCGATGAGCGACCTCGGGCTCTCGGCCCGCGCGTACGACCGCATCCTCAAAGTCGCCCGGACAATCGCCGACCTCGCCGGAGCCGAGGCGATCCGCCCGGAACACCTGGCCGAGGCCATCCAGTACCGCTCGCTCGACCGCTTAGTCTACGGGTAACAAGACAACACGAAGGGACGGCCCCCCGCCTCCGGAGGGGAACCGTCCCGAACGTGCGCGGCCGAACAGGCCGCTTACGGCGAGTGCGCGGCGCGCGCGATACGGTGGTGGTTGGTCGGGTGCCGGCCGTTGGCTGCCGGCAGCCGCTCCAACACCCACTCGCGGGTCTGGCCGACCCGCTCGACCGCCGCCGCGCGCAGTTCGCGGGCCTGCTTCAGCAAGCGGACCCGTGTGCGCTGCAGCTGACGAGTGGCCGTGCTCTGGAACACCTGGAATTGCCGGCGGATCCGACGACGGGCCACCTGCCCCGACACCGGCGCATAGAAGAGTGCGAGAAGACTGCCGACGGTGGCGCCCAACGCCAACGTGCCGATCGTGCGTCCGATTCTCCCCCTGCGAGCATTCATGGTCATTCCGAATCCCTCCTGATTGTTCCGTGACGCGTGGACACTCCTTCCGCGGTACTGCCGTTCCCATGATGCCGATGCGGCGGCGTAAAGAATCGCTGGACCTCGGACGCCCATCCCGTCAGCGAACGCAGCATCTCGTCCGTGAAGGCGGCGGTCCGATGGGCGGCGGTGGAGAGGCGGCGGCTGGCGGTATTGGCCCGGGCGAGGAGCCGGCGGGCCTGCGCGAGAGTGCCGTGGGCTTCGTGAAGGGTCGTGCGGAAATCGCGGAGGGTGAGCAGGATAGCCACCGTCATCGCAACGACGGCGACGCTGATCACGCTTCCCAAGAAGAGGACGGCCAACCACCCAATTCGGTCCATGCCATTCCTTCGGTAACCCGGCTGCCCCGTGCCGGTCATTCCGGGCGGGGCCCGCGGCTTTGCGCCCTCCGATCGCTCGGAGTTTGCCTTTGTCGAGAATGTCACCTGCCAACCGGAGTATGGCTGATGATCGGGTCGAACGTCAAGGCCTCCAGAAAATAATTTCCCTGGGGACGAATGGTACAATGCAGGGCATGCGATGGCTCTTGATCGCGGCGCTCATGGTCGGCGGGTGCGCGACCGGCTACAATGCCGGGACGTCACAGGAAGAGATCATCCTCATTGATACCGATCGCGAGGTCCGGATGGGGGCCTCCATCGCCCGGCAGATCGAGACTTCCGACGAGTTCACCCTGTCCAACGACCCGGCCGTCCTCGAGCGGCTGGACCGGCTCGGCCAGCGGCTGGCCGCCGTCTGCGATCGCCAGGACCTGACCTACCACTTCGCCCTGCTCGAATGGGACGAGATCAACGCCTTCGCCCTTCCCGGCGGCTACATCTACGTCTCCACCGAGCTGCTCAAGCTGGCGAAGAGCGACGACGAGCTGGCCAGCGTCCTCGGCCACGAAATCGGCCACGTCGTCGCCAAGCACGCCGTCAAGCGGCTGCAGGCGGCGCTCGGGGCCGCGTTCCTCCAAGCGCTCACGACCGTCGGCAGCCGGGACCCGCGCCTCATCCAGGGGGCGCAGATCGCCATCAACCAACTCTTCCTCGCCCACTCCCGCCAGGACGAGCTGCAGGCCGACACGCTCTCCGTCCGCTACCTCACGCGCGCCGACTTCAACCCGGAAGCGGCCCTCGCCTTCATGGAGCGGATGCAGGAGCGCATTCGGAAAGAGCCGATCCGGCCGTTTTCCTATTCCCGCACGCACCCGCACTTCGATGACCGGATCCGCGTGGTCAAGCAGGCGGTGCGCGGCCAGGTGGACTTCGAGGACTACATCAACATGGGGCAGGACGGGCAGTAAGCCCGCCGGGCCGACTGCGGGGATAAGCTGTTGACCACGTAAGGAGGGGACCCAAAGGGGAACCCTTGCGGTTCCCCTTTGAGGTGACAGGAAAGCGTTCGGGGAAAATGCCTGCCGTTACTTGCCGATGCAGAACTTTGAGAAGATCTCCGCCAACAGCTCGTCGCTGACCGACTCGCCGGTAATCCCTCCTAATTGATCCAGCGCCTCCCGGACCTCGACGGCCACGAACTCGGGCGAGAGGCCGCCGCCGGCGGCCGCGCGCGCCCGCGCGAGGGCCTCGGCGGTCCGGCGCAGGGCTGCGTCGTGGCGCGCGGACGTCACCCAAGGCCCTTCGGGCTCCGAGGGGACCGTCGGCCGGAGCAGGGCAACGAGTTGGGTCTCCAGTTCCGGCACGCCGAGCCCTGAGCGGGCCGCCACCGGAACGACCGGGGCCGCCGGGGCCGCCGCGCGGATCTCCGCCTCGGCCGCCTGCGGCGGCAGGTCTACCTTGTTGAGCGCGACGAGCACCCGACGGCCGCGCAGGCGCACCGCCACCGCCGCGTCCTGCGGCGTCAACGGGGCCGACCGGTCCACCACCCACAGGGCGATGTCCGCGGCGGCGAGGGCGTCGTGACTGCGGGAGACGCCGGCCTGCTCGACCGGGTCCGCCGTGTCGGTCAACCCCGCCGTGTCCACCAACCGCAGGGGCATCCCGTCGAGCACGACGAGCTCTTCGATCGTGTCGCGGGTCGTGCCGGGCCGCGGATGGACGATCGCCCGGTCCCGCCGGAGCATCGCGTTGAAGAGCATGGATTTCCCGACGTTGGGGCGGCCGCAGATTACGGTGACGGCGCCATGGACCCTCGGCCGGGCGCGCGCGGCCGCCGCCAGCAGGCCGTCCACCCCCTGCGCGACGTCCCGCAACTGCTCGTCCACCGAGGCCGAAGACCAGGTGGCGTGCTCTTCGCCCGGAAAATCCACGCTCACCTCGAGGTGCGCCTGCACCGCGAGCAGGCGCTCGCGCAGGCGACGGATCGCCGCCGAGAGCCCGCCGCGGAGCTGTTCCAGCGTCGCCGTGTGGGCCGCGTCGTGCGTCGCCCGGATCAACTGCAGGACCGCCTCCGCCTGGGCCAGGTCAAGACGGCCGGACAGGAACGCCCGTTTCGTGAACTCGCCGGGCTCCGCCGGCCGCGCGCCGGCCGCCAGCACGGCGTCGAGGACCCGGCGGACCGCGACGGCCCCACCGTGGCCGCTGAACTCCACGACGTCCTCACGCGTGTAACTGCGCGGCGCCCGCATCACCGTCGCCAACACCTCATCCACCGGCTCCCGGGTCGCCAGGTCCACCACCCAGCCGTACTGCACCGTGTGGCTGGGGGCGTCGGCGAGGGGGCACCCGGCGGCGCCCTGGAACACCGCGCCGGCCACCGCCAGCGCCCGCGGGCCGCTAACCCGGACGATCCCCAGCGCCGCCTCGCCGGCCGCCGTGGCGATCGCGGCAATGGTGTCGCTATCCATGCAAGGCCGCC
>Ga0155282_1101_pt1 | contig 14179 bp, 7 predicted proteins | sample RifCSPhighO2_02_FD_106250 | JGI IMG/M metagenome (GOLD analysis project Ga0155282, IMG submission 106250) | Omnitrophica WOR_2 bacterium RIFCSPHIGHO2_02_FULL_68_15 | reverse complement strand
TCTCCGCAGGACCGGGAGCGACCTCGCAGGAATGGGCGCCGGCCACGAAGAGCTCCGCACCGCTCGCATCCCGCACGCTGCCGGTCCAGCGTCCGGCCGCGTCGATGCAGCCGGACCAGCCGGTGTTCGCGGCGCGGACCACCGGCACGCGCAGCTCCACCGCCCGCAGGGTGGAGGCCTGGGCGTGCTGGTACGCCGCCGCGGTGGGGCCGAACCAGGCGTCGTTGGTGATGACCAGGAGCAGCCGGGCGCCCTCGCGCACGAACCGGCGTGAGAGCTCCGGGAACAGATCCTCGAAGCAGACCAGAACACTGAAAGACAGTTGCCCCGAACCCCGAACCCCGAACCCCGAACCAACATGGAAAACGGTGTATTCCTGTCCGGGCACAAAATCTCCGATCGGCGGCAGCAGCTCGCGCAGCCACGGGAACATCCGCTCAAGCGGGATGAACTCGCCGAAGGGCACGAGGTGCAGCTTGTCGTGCCACCGGCTCACCCCCGCCGCATCCACCAGTGCGGCGCCGTTCATGATCGTCCATTCCGCGCCCGCCGGCCGAGCGTGGGGCGCGCCCACCAGGAGTAGGGTGCCGGCAGCACCGGCGATATTGACGATGCGCCGGGTCAGCGGCTCATCCAGCCCCAGGTAGCCCGGCACCGACGTCTCCGGCCAGACGATGAGCTGCGGTCCTGCCTGCGCCGCCGCCCGGGTCAGCGTCTCGTAGCGCGCCAGGATCGAGTCGAGGCGGGCCTCGTCCCACTTCTCTTCCTGCGGGATGTTCCCCTGCACCACCGTGACCCGGACCGCCGGCTCACCGGCCACATTGGCGAGCCGCCAGCTGCCGTAGCCCATGACGATGAGAAGCGAGAGGATCGCCCACGTCACGTGCGCCGTGGCCCGCTGGAACGCGAGCTGGTCTGCGATCCGCTTCTCCTTCGCCCACGCCACCGCGTCCGCCATCTCGGCGAGTGAGACGTTGACCAGCACGATGACGAACGACACGCCCCAGGCGCCGGTCAGGTCGGCGAGCTGGATGACGTGGAGCTGGGGCGCTTGCGAGTAGGCCAGGAGGTTCCACCCGAGGCCGGAGAGCAGGTGGCTGCGGGCGTACTCGAGCGCGACCCAGATGGCCGGGATGCCGGCGAACGCGTATGCCTTGCCCCAGGGCCGGTCCGTGCCGAGCCGCTGTTTCTGCGGACCGGTCGCCCGCGCCGGTGCCGCCCAGCCGAGCGCGACCAGCCACCCGAACAGGCCGAAGTAGAGTGCTTGGTACGCGGTCAGCAGGAGCCAGCCGAGGAGGGTGACGTGGATGAGCCACCACATCGAGCCGAGGAAGAACAGGATGCCGATCAGGAAGGACCAGAGGAAGGCCGCGCGCGCGTGAGTCCTGCGCAGGAGGACCAGCCACGGCGCCAGCGCCACCCACGCGGCCCACGGCTGGTTGAAGCTCGGGAAGGCGACGATAAGGAGGACCGCGCTGGCGAGCGCCAGAAGCGGAGCGCGTTGGGCGGATGCGCGGCGGTTCGCCATCTGCTGGGAGGCGGGATGGGGAGCGGGTTACTGCTCGAGGATCTCGTTGACGGCGCTGAGGATCTGCTCGCGCTCGAACGGCTTGGGCAGGTAATTCACCGCGCCGAGCTTCAGCGCCTCCTTGGCGAGCTCAACACTCTGATAGGCCGTGAGCACCAGGATGGGTGTTGCGGTCGGGGTCCGCTGCAGCCGCCGGAGCACCTCCAGGCCGTCGAGCTTGGGCATCTTGATGTCCAGGAGCGCCAGGTCGAAGGTGTTGCCGCGCAGCCGCTCCAGCGTCTCGACCCCGTCGCTCGCGAAGATGAGCTCGTGCTCCCCGCCCAGGATCAGGTTCAGCGACTCCCGGATGCCCTCTTCGTCATCCGCCACCAGAATCCGCCTGCGGGCCATGGTCTCGCCTCCTCTAGAGGGCCGGCGGCGTCACGACGGCAATGAACTTCGCCGTGACCCGCCCCGTGTTGTTGAAGCGGTGCGGGACCGCCGCGTCCAGATACAGGCTGCTCCCCCGCTTCAAGACATGCGTCTCGTCTCCGACCTTGGCCTCCAGCGTCCCCTCCAGCACGTAGAGGAATTTCTCGGTTCCGACCTTCGCCTCTTCGCGCTGGGTGCTGCCGCCCGGCTGCACCGTGACCAGGACCGGCATCAGCTGCTTCTGCATGATCTCGCTGGTCAACAGCGTGATGGACGATTTCCCGGCCTGATGGACATAGACGTCTTTGTGCTGCGCGCTCGGCAGCAGTGTCGCAGCGCGGCTGGCGCGGAGCTCCTCAATGCCGGCGTACAGGTCGGTGAGCTTCAAGCCGAGCGCGGCCGCGAGCCGGATGTGCGACTCGAGCGTCCCGCTCATCTTCCCGGTTTCGATTCGGGAGATGGTCGCGACGTCCACCTCCGAGGCCTTTGCCAGTTCCACCAGCGTGAGTTTCTGCGATTGCCGCAGCATCCGCAGCCGTTCGCCGACGCTGCGCACCGCCTCATCGGTGGAGGCCCGCGCGCGCGCGCGCCTCTTTGGCTCCTTCATGAGTACGGCCATGACCGTGTGCTCCTTTCTTTTGTGCCTCTACTGTGCCACGGCGGGCGGGGCGTGTCAAGTGTGATTTACATTTTTTTCAAAATACTATTGACGGATCTGCCCGAAATATGGTATTGATGATTGTGTAAATTAGATTTGACGACATGAGGACAGGCATGACCCCGCGGACCGGACGGTTGATTGTTGAGGGAGGCATCTACCACGTGCTCGCGCGCGGCAACAACGGCCAGGCCGTCTTTCACCACGATGCGGACTACCGCCGCTATCTCGAACTGCTCGCCGCCTACGCCGCCACGCACGGCCTGCGGGTGCGCCACTTCGTCCTGATGCCCACCCACGTCCACCTCATCCTCGAACCCGCCCTCGGAGCATCGCTCAGCCGCGCCATGCTCGGCCTCAGCCTGGCCTACACCCTCTACTACCAGAAGCGCTACGGCTACCAGGGACACCTCTGGCGCGGCCGCTTCACGAGCCTGCCGCTCGACCCCGAGAGCGACCTCTTGGAGCACGGCCGCTACGTCGAGCTGCATCCGGTGCGCTCCGGCCTGGTGTCAGACCCGGCGAACTACGGCTGGAGCAGCTACCCGGTGTATGCCGACGGGGTGACCTCGCCGCTGGTGGAGCCGCACGGACCGTACTGCCGGCTCGGCGCCTGGCCGACGGAACGGCAGGAGCGGTACCGCCGGTTCGTCCGTGAAGGGCTCCATGGTCAGCCCGTCGACCCGCGCCTGCCGCTGGGACGGCGCGGGCGGGGCCGGCCGCGGAAACTCCAGCCGATACTCAGTCAATTTCTTAGCGCTCTTCTGTTGTGCTTTGCAAAAGTCGTCGCCGCACTCCGCCTCTGAGTGGGCTCCATACAAGGAGGGTGACATGACACGCATGCCGCAACGCAGTTGGCGCTACCTTCCTCTACTGCTCTTAGCCGCACTCCTCGCGATCCCCTGCCCCCTTGTCCATGCCGTCCAAACATTCATCGGCGGCCAGGTGGTCATACAAGCTGAGAATATGCCGGTCAAGACGACCGGTGGCCCGACCACCAATGGATGGAACCTCTGGTCCAACGGGTACATTGAAGATACCGTCCAGTTTCCGACCAGCGGTCAATATCAATTCAAAGTCATCGCCTCCGGAGACATGGCTGGCGGCGGCTGGCCCATCATGGAGATCCGCATCGATAAAGTCGCCTTCGCGACCTTCGTGGTGAATTCCAGCACCTGGACGACCTATACCGCCACCAAGCAGATCTCCGCAGGAACTCACGCGGTCGCCATTGCCTTCACCAACGACTACTATGCGCCACCGGCGGATCGGAATCTCCGGGCGGACAAGGTGACCATCATCTCCCCGTCGACTGACACGACGCCGCCCACCGTCAGTCTCAGCGCGCCGGCGAGCGGGGCGACGGTCTCCGGGAGTGCTGTGACCGTCTCAGCCGCCGCCTCCGACAATGTGGGGGTGGCCGGCGTGCAGTTCAAGCTGGATGGGGCGAATCTTGGTACTGAGGACACGACGAGCCCCTACTCCATCAACTGGAACACCACCTCAACGGCCAACGGTTCACACACGCTGACGGCCGTCGCCCGGGATGCCGCGAGTAAGACCACTACCTCCGCCGCAAGAACCGTCACGGTCTCCAACACGACGCCGGACACCACCCCGCCCATCGGGTCCATCACCATTAACGCGGGGGCGGCCGCCACGAAGACGACGGCCGTCACGCTCACGCTCAGCGCCACCGATGCCAGCGGGGTGACCGAGATGAAGTTCTCGAATGACAACATCACCTACTCAGCACCGATCGCTTCTGCCACCAGCGCTTCCTGGACGCTCACCAGTGGCGATGGCACGAAGACGGTCTACGCGAAATTCAAGGATACGGCGGGGAATTGGTCGACCGCCCAGATCAGCGATACGATCGTCCTCGACACGCCCCCGCCGCAGCTCACCATCACCAGCCCGGTTGACGGGGCGGTCATCACCGCGCCATGACACGGAGCAGGCGATCCCGATGAGACGACGAGTCCTGCTGTTCGCCCTGGCCGCCGCGCTGACGCTCGGACCGACGCGCGTCTTTTCTCAGATGTCCAACAGGCTCTACGTGCTCACCCAGGAAACGGTGGCCTCCAGCGGCGGCACGATCGGCGGCGGCAACCCGATGCGTGCCCAGACCGCACTCGGCCTGCCGGCGGCCGGGCGCGCCTCCAACGGCGTCTTCACGCTCATCGGCGGCCTCGGCGTCATGCCGCGGGCGTCCCTGCCGGCCGGTGCGACGATCACCGTGACAGGCACCGTGGACGACCCGTCCGCAACCGTCACCGTCTACGCCATAGGCGGATCCGCCTCCGGCGGAAACGGCGTCGCGGCTACGGTCTCCGGCGGCACATTCACCGCGAACAACGTCGTCCTGAGCTTCGGCCCGAACACCATCACAGCCGTCGCCACCGACGGTCTCGGCAACAGCGCCACGTATTCCATCCACGTGATCCTTGATCTACCGGCGGAGCGCAAGACCGAGCGGTTCTCTATCATTGTCACGGGCACGATCAACGAGGCCAGTGCCACCGTCAGCGTCAATCGGGTCGACGCCGACATCGACAATGGTCAGTTCTCCGCTTCGGTACCGCTGACCAGCGGCCTCAACACGCTGACCGCCCTCGCCACGGACGCCGGCCGCAACACCGCCTCGGCCTCCATCCGCGTCTTCGTGCCACCCCCGACCACTGTCCCCGCGCGGCCCACGGTGGGAACGGCGGGAGACCCCATTCCCGCTGTGACCACGGCCGGCAGCTTGACCATCGGCGGCACCAAGACGGCGGGCACCTCCATCTGGATCAACGGCGTTCAGGCGGGGGCGCTCAACAACGAGCTCACGTGGACGAAGCTGGTTTCGCTGGTCGAGGGGGACAACGAGTTCGTCATCGTGGCGAAGGACGCCGCCGGCACGCCGAGTGCCGCGGTCCGGGTCGTCGTGGTGGTGGACAATGCGCCGCCCGTCGTCACCTTCTCGCCGCCCGCCAGGACGAACCTGAACCCGGTGACGCTCACCGGCGAGGTGGACGACCACCTGACAACCGTGACGATCAACGACATCCCCGCCACGCGTGCGGGCCGCAGCTTTCAGGTATCGGTTCCGCTCAACCCCGGGCTCACCCCGATCGTCCTCGTGGCCAGGAGCCCAAACGGCTACACCACGACGAAGAGCGGCGGGATCACCCTGGGCGCCATCCCAATCATCACCTCCACCGACCCCGCCGACCGGGCGAAGGTGTTCGCCGGTCAGGCGCTGACGATTCGGACGACCGCGACGGATCAGGAGGCCGACCCGCTCCAGTACCGCGTCCTGCTCGACGGCGCCCTGCTCGTGGACTGGAGCGGCAGCAACACCGCGCCGTGGACGCCGCCGACCGGCCAGTTCGGTCCCCGCGTGCTCACGGTCGCCGTTCGCGACGGCTTCGGCGGCGAGCGGACTCAAGATGTGCGCGTGTTCGTCATCCGAAAACCGGTCGACCACCCATGACAACGGAGGAGGCCAGCCATGAATAGGAGTCTCACATTCTTGGTGCTCGGTGTGTGGTGTTTGGCATTAACCTCGCCGGCATCCGCGGCCGTGCCGCACCTGATCCGCTACCAGGGCCAAGCGGTGGATATTAACGGCGTCCCACTCGAGGGGCCCTACACCCTGACCTTCCGGCTCTACGACGCGGAGACGGCCGGGACGGTCAAATGGCAGGAGGCCCAGCTCAACGTCACGCTGGCCGGCGGCCACTTCAGCGTCCTGCTCGGCCAAGTCCAGAGCCTCGACGGCGTGGACTGGGGCCAGCCGCTGTGGCTCTCGGTCCAGGTCAACGGCGAGCCGGAGCTCGCCCCTCGCCAGCGCATCACGAGCGTGCCGCTGGCTATTGTGGCTGAACGGCTGGCGGACACCGAGAGCCTCATGCCGAGCGGAGCGATTGTCCTGTGGACCGGCGTGGTCTGCCCGGCCGGGTATACGAGGCTCACCGCCTATGACGGAAAATTCCTCGTGGGATCGGCGACGGCGGGAACAGCCGGGGGATCCAACACGCACGCTCATGGAGCTGGAACGTATGCGGGCCCAAGTCATACACACAGCATTCCACACAACGGATGGACGTGGAATGGCAGCGGCACTGAGATGTCTATCCTCGCCGTGGGGAAAGGCGGGGAGGCGTTCGCGAGACCTACCACTCCGAACGTCTCAGGCGCAAGCGGGACAGGGCCGGTCACCGGCGCATCGTCACCAGCCGACAGCCGCCCGGAGTTCATGACCATTACCTTGTGCAAGAAAAACTGATGTCAACGAAGATCAACACGAGGAACTGATGATGTGGAGAGCGCCCCGTCCTGCGCACCGTACCCTCGCCGGTCTCACGGCGGCGGCGGTCCTCATCACCCAGCTCGCGCTCCCGCCGCAGGCTGAAGCCTCTCACCTCGGCTCCTCGACCGCCTCAGCGGGCTCAGCCCCGCCTCCGGCCGTCACGGCCATCGAGAGCTTCCAGCCGGACCTCTTCACCGGACGCGCCACCACGTCCATCCCGATTGCGGTCCCGCCGGGGCGAAAGGGGATGCAGCCCAACCTCGCCCTCACCTACTCCTCCTCCGCCCGCAACGGCTGGGTTGGCGTCGGCTGGAGCCTCGACGCCGGCTACATCGAGCGCAGCACGAAGAAAGGCGTCCCCAAGTATGACAGCACCGATACGTTCACCTTCATGTTCCAGGGAGTGGCTTCGGATCTCGTGCGCATCCCGGACGGCACCTACCGGGCCAGGGACGAGGGGCTCTTCCTCCGGTTCGAGGACAAGGGGCTCAGCGGCTGGGAAGTCCGCGATAAGTCCGGCGCGCGCTACATCTTCGGCAGCACCGCCGCCTCGCAGGTTGAGAGCGGCGGCCGCGTCTTCCGCTGGTGCCTCGACAAGGTCGTGGACCCGCACGGCAACGGCATGACCGTGGCCTACACGAAGGACGGCGGCCAGCCCTACCTCAGCGAGATCCGTTACACCACGCACGAGTCGACGGGCCGCGCCGCCGCGAACCGGGTCGCCTTGACGCTGGAAGACCGGTCGGACATCGAGACGAGCCGCCGCGCCGGCTTCGAGGTGCGCACGGCCAAGCGGCTCCGCGCGGTGGACGCGTACACCACGCTCGGCGGCGTTGAAACGCTCGCCCGCCGCTGGGAGCTCTCCTACGCGCAGAGCGCGCGAACCAACCGTTCACTCCTCGGCTCGGTGACCCAGCGCGGCGCGGATGGCGTGACCGCGCTGCCGCCCGCCGTCTTCAGCTACTCCTCTGCGACCGAGCCGGGGTACACGATGGCCACCAATACCGGCCAGTCCGGATCGCCGATCTGGAATGTCAGCGCCGCCAATATGGACACGGGGCATGAGAACACCCTCCCCTGCCATCCGTTTCTCGGCGTGCCCTGGAGCGCGCCGCTGACGCAGGCCGCTGGGAGCATCGGCAACGTCAGCTTCAGCTCCGGTTCCGACGGCAGCTTCACCGTGAGCTTCCCGCAGGACAACTTCTTCCACGCTTGGACCTCGGTCTACACGAGCACCGGCACGTCAATCCCCTCCTTCATGTTCGATGTCGGCTGCATGTGGATCGAGGATGCCGGCGGGCTGCGCCGTATCGACACGGCCTCGGCGAGCCTGAGCCCCGGCTGGTCGACCGTCCACTTGACCGGCTACCACCAGCACGAGGGCCGCACCATGAGCTATCCGTTCGGCCTGAAGAACGCCGTCACCATCATGAACCCAACGCAGTTCATCGCTCCCCAACTGGCCGGCGACTTCAATGGGGACGGCATCACCGACCTCGCCACCTTCACCCCGGCCTCCGGACGCTGGAGCGTCTCGGTCTCGCGCGGCTCCGGCTTCTCTCCCGACACCGCCTGGCTCACCGGATTCGGCGGAGCCTCCTCGACGCCGCTCGTCGGCGACTGGAACGCGGACGGCCGCACCGACATCGCCGTGTACAACGGCGGCTCCTGGCAGTTCGCCACCTCTACCGCCGCCGGTTTCCAGACCGGCACCGTGTCCCCCATCACCTTCGGTTCTGGCACCCCGCTCACCGGCGATTTCAACGGCGACGGCACGGTGGATATCGGCACGTGCGACAACGGCTCCTGGCAGGCGGCGCTGGGCACTGGAAATGGCTTCACGCCGACCAGCTCATTCAACCGCACGCTCGGCTCCGCAAGCAGCTCGCCGCTCACCGGCGACTTCAACGGCGACGGCCTGACCGACATCGCCGCCGTGGAAGGCGGGGCCGTCTCTGTAGCGCTCTCGGATGGCGCCACCTTTGGGACGTCCTCCACCTGGCTCACCGGTTTCACCGGCGGCGAGTACACCTCCGCCGACTTCAACGGGGACGGGCTGACCGACGTCGCGCGCTACGACAAGCCGGCGGGTGTGGTGCGGGTGGCTCGCTCCACCGGCACCGCATTCAGCGGCACCGTCCAAACGCTCCCCTCCACCTTCAGTCTCCGCTCGAGCGACGACCACGTCCAGGTGGGCGACTTCAACGGCGACGGGCTGAGCGACCCGGCGGTCTTCAACACCGTCACGTCGGCCTCGGAGCTGACCAGCAGCGGCGGGACGTTCCCAGACCTGTTGAGCGCGGTGGCCAACGGCGTGGGTGGCTCGACGGCGATCGTCTACCGGGCATCCACCTCGTGCGACAACCAGTGCCCCATCCAGCACGTGCCGCTGCTGCCCTTCGTCCTGCCGCTGGTCAGGCGCGTGACCGCCTCTGACGGCATGGGGCATAGTTATGAGACCAGCTATCAGTTCATCGGAGGCAGCTACGACGCCGCAGACAAGGAGTTCCGTGGTTTCGCGCGCGTTGAGGTGCGCGATCCGGAAGCCACGCTCGCCGTCACCGAGTTCCATCAGGACGATCAGAAGAAAGGCCGGCCGTTCCGCACTGAGCTGAAAGATGCCTCCGGGGCCCTCTGGACCCGCACCGAGCAGACCTGGCAGTCATCCGAGCCCTACCCCGGCGTGCGGGTCGTGGCACTCGCCCAGACCGATGCGTTGATCTTCGACGGCGATGCGACGTGCCGGCAGGTGCGCAGCCGCTTCACCTACGACCAGTACGGCAACGTGACCCGGGCCGATGAGGACGGCGAGGTGGGTATCGCCGGAGACGAGCGCTCAACGCTGATGACCTACACGCTCAACCCTTCCGCCTGGATCGTGAACAAGCCCCAGTCGATCCAGACGCTGAATGCGAATAACACCCTCGTCGCCCAGCGCCGCTTGTACTATGACGGCGCGACGGCGCTCGGAGCCGCGCCGACCCTCGGCAACCTCACCAAGGAAGAAGAGTGGCTCGGGCCAACGGGCTCAACGGGCGAAACGTGGTTGGGAACAACGCTGACCTATGACGCCTACGGCAACGTGCTGAGCGTCACCGATGCCAAGGGCCGCACCACCACCAACACCTACGACGCCGACAGGATCTACCTCACGAAGATCACGAACGCGCTCGGCCACAGCCGCGAGCTGACGTATGATCCGCGCTTCGGCCAGGTGACGAGCTCGAAAGATCAGAACGGGGTGGAGACGAGGACCGCCTACGACGTGCTGGGCCGGCCGGTACAGACCGGCTTCATCGACCCCGCGACCAGCCTTGAGGTCGTCCTCAGCCGGGTGGCGTACGACCCCTGTCTGACCGCCGGCCCCTGCGCCCCTCCCCTCCGCACGACCGCCACGGTCTTCGCCCACATCAATAATCAATCACCTATCATCCAGCATCAATTCGTTGACGGCCTCGGCCGCGCGATTCAGACCCGCAGCCCGGCTGAAGAGCCGGCCAAGCAGGTCGTGAGCGGCACCGTCGAGTTCAACACCAAAGGCCAGGTCATCAAGCAATGGGTCTCCTATCTCGACCCGGCGGCCAGCAGCTATGTCGCTCCACCGATCGCCTCCTTGGCCCCGCCGGTCGAATACACATACGACCCCCTCGGGCGCACCGCGACCATCCGCGACCCTGACGGCTCCACCAGCTCGACCAGCTACAACGATTGGACGGTCACGTCGACCGATGCGAACAGCCACGCCACCTCGCGCACCAACGACGCCTATGGCCGGCTGGTAAAAGTCGAAGAGGTGAACGGATCGGCGACGTATACGACGACCTATGCCTACGACGCGCTGGGCAACTTGGTGCGGGTCACCGACCAGGCCGGCAACGTCACGGCCATCAGCTACGACAGCCTCGGCCGCAAGATCGCGATGACCGACCCGGACATGGGTCGCTGGACCTACGCCTACGATGCGGTCGACAACCTCACCAGCCAGACCGACGCCCGCGGCGCCACGATCGCCTTCTCCTACGATGCCCTCAACCGCCTCACGAACAAGTCGTACACGATTCCGAACGGGCTAACGGGCGTCACGGGCCAACCGGTCTCCTACACCTACGACGGCCCCGCCACGCCGTTCTCGAAGGGCAAGCTGACCGCCGTGGCCGATGGCTCCGGCAGTGCTGGCTTCCAGTACGACACCCTCGGCCGCCTCGTCAAGGAGACCAAGACCATCACCGGCGATGCCGCGTACACGATCCAGCGCGCCTACGACCTCCTGGGCCGGCTGACGCGCCTCACCTACCCGGACGGGGAGGTGGCGAGCTACACCTACAACCCCCAGGGCGGGATTGAGACCGTCACGGGCCAACCGGCCAACGGGCCAACGGGCTCAACGACCGTCTACGTCTCGGACATCGCCTACAACGCCGCCGGGCAGGTCACCAAGATCACCTATGGCAACGGGGTGGTGAGCGACTACACGTACAACCCACAGACGCTCCGGTTGGACCAGCTCAAGACGACGGGTCCCGGCGGGACGCTGCAGGATTTTCGCTACACGTTTGATCCCACGGGCAACGTCAGCGCGATCCAGGACTTCGTGCACACCGGCACGCAGCGCTTCACCTACGATCCCCTCCACCGGCTCACGCGGGCCGAGGGCCCGTATGGCGACGTCTCCTACGCCTACGATCCTGTGGGCAACCTCACGACGAAGGAGGGGGTGGCCTTCGCCTACGGGGCGGGCGCCGCCGGCCCGCACGCCGTCACCGGCCTGGCGGATGGGACCGTGCTGAGCTATGACGCCAACGGGAACCTCAAGACCAAAGTGAAGAGCGGAGCCACCCTCGCCACTTACACTTGGGACGCCGAGAATCGGCTAAGCCAGGTCCAGCAGATGCCCCCGGAGACGACGGTGACGGTGAATTTACAGACCGGGTGGAACTTCTTCGCGTTACCCGTCGACCCGCCTGATCGGTCCATCGCTGCGGTGTTTGGCAGCAGCATTGCGTCAGTCGCGCAGATCTCCCGCTACTCCCCGAACCCCGAACCCCCAACCCCGAACTGGCAACATTGGGTCAACAACCCTGAGTTCAACCAGTTCACCACCCTGGAGCCGGGGGTGGGCTACCAGGTCTACTGCACCCAGGCGGTGAGCCTCAGCGTCACCGGCAAGCCGATCAGCGGGCTGACCAAGTCGCTCGCCGCCGGCTGGCACCTCGTGGGGGCGACCCAGGCGACGGGGACGCTGCCGCTGGCGAGCTGGCTCACCGGGGTCACCGCCAGCCAGGTGAAGACGCTGCCCCCCGGGACCACGACCCTCGCGGCGGCGACCCAGGCCGAACCCGGGAAGGCCTACTGGGTGCAGGTCGGCACCGCCGGGACATGGACCCCGCCAAATGCCCCGGTTGAGGTCACCTCGTTCGTCTATGACGGCGACGGCGGCCGGGTGAAGCAGACGACCGCCGCCGGCACCACAGTCTACCTGGGCGAGAGCTACGAGAAGACCGGGAGCACCACCACGAAATACATCTTCGCCGGCTCCCAGCGGATCGCGTCCGTCTCCAACGCGCCAACCGGCCAACCCGCCAACCCGCAAACTCGTTTTTACCACGGCGACCACCTGGGGAGCAGCAACGTCATCACGGATGGGAGCGGGGCGCTGGTGGAGCACACCGAGCATAGTCCCTTCGGGGCCATCCATCGCCAAGAACGGGCCAACGGGCCAACCGGCCAACCGGCCAACCCCTTCCAGTTCACCGGCCAGCGGCTCGATCAGACCGGCCTCTACTTCTACCAGGCCCGCTACTATGATCCCCAGCTGGGGCGGTTCCTCTCCCCGGATCCCTTCGTCCAGGATCCCGGCGATCCCCAGACCTTGAACCGGTACAGCTATGTGCGGAATAACCCCATCAATCTCGTGGACCCATCGGGGAACTTCTTCCAGTTCATTATCGCCGCAATAATCGCAATCGCTGCCGTAGCAGCAGTGGTGTCTATCGCAACGGGCGTTGCCAGTCTCGTCGCCTCTGCAACGGGCCATGAACGAGCAGCAGAGCGGCTGGCAAAAGTTTCGCAGGTCTCTGCCTACGTCAGCACGCCCTTGATTTTTGTGGAGGGCGGTGGCGCAGTAGGAGCCGCATATTTGATTTCCGGCGCGGCGGCCGCGGCAGCAAGTGACCCCGTGGCAACCGCCTTTTCAGGTCCTTCCTTTAACAGTACGCCTTCGACATCCCCTCTGCAGCATACGGCCACAGCCGTTGGGGAATACGCAATCGGTGTAGGAATCACGACCGCGGCCTTTGGCGCGCTCGGTGCGGCCGCTGGAGCTGTCCTCCGCCCGCTGGGCCGGGCCGCAGGACCGAGCCTCCGCAAAATCGCCGCGCGGTTTGGGCCAAAACTGGGTAAAATACGTTTTGACCCCCGGACTGGGCGCTTCCGGGACACGGCTACCGGCCGGTTCCTCAAGGCACCTGGCGACTTCCACCCGCAGGGTGGGAAGATTGCTCTCGGGCGGTTTGGAGATGCCTATGAGCCGGGGCTGAATGCCCTGGCTGTGAGGGAAGGCGCGAGAGTCCTGCGCAATCCTTTTCCTAAAGGAATCCATCTGTATGATGGGCTGCGGGCGGAAATCGATGCAGCAGATGAGATTTTCTTTAGGTGGGTTGGAGTTACAGATGATAGTATTTCATACGCTGTTGAATGGGAATATATAAGCTCTCGGCCAGATCTCCTTCGCAAGACGAGGCAGTTCTTCGAATGAAAGATTTGAAATACCCAACTGCGTTAGAGGTCATGGATGCGATCAGAAAGCATCCATATACACTAGTTGTCGTAGCGGAGGATCGAAAAATCGTAGCTGCTATGCCCTTTCAGGTAGTTCCTGATGCAAAAGGGATGAATGAGCTTTCCAAATCGTACCGGAGTTATGGAGCGCAATTTTTCCCCAAGGGGGAGGTATCACAACAAGAATTGGAGCAGGCGATTGATCGATTAGTCTACGGGCTGCGGTTAATTCGACAAGGAAAACTTAAGCCAGGCGCTAACCTAATGGACAAAGAAGGCAACCTTGAATGGGCCCAAGACGCGGCCCGTCGACGCTTGCTCAAACAGAACAAGCGCAGCGTTCGTTAGTGCCTTAGCCGGCAATCACACATCCCCTCGCCCCTGCTGACGGAGCATCAGATACGACTCACTCGGACGTTTCCAAAAGACCCATCAGAAGAGCAGACCCTGCGAGAGGAACGAATACGACAGGCTGGGAAAGCACGGGTATGATGGCTCCATGGCGTCT
>Ga0155282_1100_pt2 | contig 14322 bp, 14 predicted proteins | sample RifCSPhighO2_02_FD_106250 | JGI IMG/M metagenome (GOLD analysis project Ga0155282, IMG submission 106250) | Omnitrophica WOR_2 bacterium RIFCSPHIGHO2_02_FULL_68_15 | reverse complement strand
TCCCGCTCGTCGGTTTCCCACGGTGTAGGGGATCTTCTGTTTCGTCGCCGACGAGATCGCCAAGGACGCGGAGTTCTTCAGCTTCGGGACGAATGACCTGACGCAGACGGTCCTGGGCATGAGCCGGGACGACAGCGGCTCGTTCCTGCCGGCCTACCTGGAGCACGAGATCGTCAAGGCCAACCCGTTCGCCTCGATTGACCAGACCGGCGTCGGCCAGCTGATGGAGATGGCCATCGCCAAGGGGCGGAACACGCGGCCGGGGCTGAAGATCGGCATCTGCGGCGAACACGGCGGCGAGCCGGCCAGCGTCGAGTTCTGCCACCGGGCCGGCCTCGACTACGTCAGCTGTTCGCCGTACCGGGTGCCGATCGCCCGGCTGGCGGCGGCCCAGGCCGCGTTGAAAGACCAGGGGCGGGGTTGACGCGTGCCTGACGCCATCAAGCTGTACTTGAAGGACATCAAGCCGATTGCCTTGCTCTCGGCGAAAGAGGAGGTGGCGCTGGCCCGGCGCGTCCGCCGCGGCGACACGCGGGCCCGCAAGCGGATGGTCCAAGCCAACCTCCGGCTGGTCATCAGCATCGCCAAGCGCTACGGCAACCTCGGCGTCCCGCTGGCCGACCTGATCGAGGAAGGGAACCTCGGGCTCATGCGGGCGGTCCAAAAGTTCAACCCGTCCCGCGGCTACCGGTTCTCGACTTACGGGGCGTGGTGGATCAAGCAGTTCGTCCTGCGGGCCATCGCCAACCAGGGGAAGACCATCCGCATCCCCGTCTACATGGTGGACGTCCTGTCGAAATACCGGAAGGTCAGCGAGCGGCTGGCCCAACGGCTGGGGCGCAAGCCCGAGCCGCGCGAGGTGGCCAAGGCGATGCGCCTGCCGCTGAAGAAGGTGGAAGGGCTGGAGGAGCTCACCGCCACCCCGGCGTCGCTGGACGCGCCCATCGGCGACGAGGGGACGGCGCAGTTCATGGACCTGGTGGAGAACACCGGGGCCACCAGCTCGAAGGACGAGCTGGCCGAGTTCCTCACCCACGAGAAGGTGGCGGACCTCCTGGACCGGCTCACCGACCGGGAGCGCGCCATCCTGACCCTGCGGTACGGCCTGCAGGACGGCGTGACCTACACGCTCGGCGAGACCGCCAAACAACTCGGGCTGACCCGCGAGCGGGTCCGCCAGATCCAGAGCTCCGCGGAGCGCAAACTGCATGCCTTCCTGATCTCGCAGGACGCGATGGCCGGCCCGCGAAGCCACGAACCATGAGGAATGCTCTCCGATGCCGCTCGACCTGAAAGGCCGCATCCGCGACGTCCCGGGGTTCCCGAAGCCGGGCATTGTGTTCAAAGACATCACCACCGTCCTGCAGGACGGCCGGTCCCTGCGGGACATGGTGGACCGCATCGCCGAGCGCTACCGGACCCAGCGGGTGGACGTGGTCGCCGCCGTGGACGCCCGGGGCTTCATCGTCGGCAGCGCGGTCGCCTATTCCCTCGGCGCCGGGCTGATCCCGATCCGCAAGAAAGGGAAGCTCCCCTGGAAGACGCACCAGACCAGCTACGCGCTGGAGTACGGCACCGACACCCTGGAGATCCATCAGGACGCGTTCACCCCGGGGACCCATGTCCTGATCGTGGACGACCTGCTGGCCACCGGCGGCACGGCGGAGGCGGTGGTCAAGCTGGTCCAACAGCTGGAGGGGAAGATCATCGGCGTCGCCTTCCTCATCGAGCTGGCCTTCCTCAAGGGGCGCGAGCGCCTGCAGCCGTACGGCGTGGACCTCTTCTCCCTCGTCACCTACGACAAGGAATAAATACAGTCCCTCGTGCGCCTGTAGCTCAAGATGGATAGAGCGGGGGCGTCCTAAGCCCACGGTTGGCCGTTCGACTCGGCCCAGGCGCACCAACCTAACTTTTCATCCTCCGGCTTGTTGACCGAACAGCTTGCCCCAGCGCATGTTCGGTGTTTGTTAGAAATTTTTGTTGACAAGACATCAGGGAATCCCGTACACTACCCCCAGTTTCTGAATTGACCCTCAGCGGTCACGCTCGATACCGGCCCAGAAAGGGGGGATGCACTCACACGCCGGAGGGTGCCGCGAGTTCTCCAGAGGGCATTACGCACTGCTGACGTTGACAATTCACGGATAACATACGGTATCGGAGGCATTCACATGAAGAAATTCGTTGGCCTGTGCGCTTTGGCGGTCGCGGTCGCCCTCGTGGCGGTCCCGGCCTTCGCCGAAGTGCAGAACGTGAAGGTCAGCGGGGACATCGCCGTCAAGGCCATTTCGAAGGATAACTGGGATCTTCGGAAGACCACCCCTGGGACGCTTACGAACGACGATAAGTTCCAGGGCTATCTGCAGACGACCGGAGTGCGGGTTGATGCGGACTTGACGGACAATGTGTCCGCGGCGGTCAAGCTGTTGAACCAGCGGTTCTGGGACACGGACAGCGCCATCAGCAACGATGTGGACCTCGAGTTGGCCTACGTCAAGCTGAAGGAGCTGGTGTACTCGCCGTTGACGGTGACGGTGGGTCGCCAGGACCTGAAGTTCGGGACCGGATTCATCGTGGGACCGGGACTGCTCGGCGATCCGAACGGGCTCTTCGCCGGCACCTCGGCCACGACGACCACGGTCCACGCGGCCGGTCAAGCCCGGGAATACAGCGCGGTCAACGGCTACGACGCGATCCGGCTTACGCTGGACTACGCGCCGCTGACGTTCGACTACATCCTCGCCAAGATCCAGGAACGCGGTGAGGGCGGGCACGACCAGGACCTGATGGGCGCCAACTTCAACTGGAAGGGCGCTCCGGTGGACCGCTGGCAGGGCGAGGCGGAACTCTACTGGTTCTGGAAGAACGACCGCGCGGCGGGCGTGGTGCTCCATGACAATCCGGGCCGGACCTACGAGAACAACCAGGTCCATACGATCGGCCTGCGCACGGCCGGTCAGCCGGTGTCGAACCTGTGGCTGAACGCGGAAGGCGCGATTCAGCTGGGTCGCCTGCAGGACACAGCGCTCGTGGCGGGTCAGGGCGCGCAGAGCCGCGATCGCTTGGCGCTCGCCGCGGACCTGTCGGCCAACTACACGTTCGCCAATGCCGCTTGGACCCCGAACCTGGGGCTCGGGTGGACGTATTTCTCCGGCGAGCATGCGGGTGGTGCGAGGGACGGCGATGTGGTCGGCGCGTGGGACGTGATGTACCGCGGGTCGTTCAAGACCGCCATCCAAGATTTCTTGGGCGGCACGGACGAACCGGGCGGGCTCTACACCACGTTTGACCCGAATGACACCTCGGCGACGACGAACCGGCATCTGCTCTACTTCGATGTCGGGGCGAAGCCGCTTCAGGATCTGGCGCTCCAGGCCCGCTATACCCATGCCTGGTTTGCCAAGGTTCCGGTGTCGGGCCGCAGCAGCAGCGCGGGTGACGAAGTGGACCTCCAGGCGAAGTGGGACTACACCGAGGATGTCCAGCTGGGCCTGCTGGGGGCGGCGTTCCTCCCCGGCAAGTACTACGACGGCGCCGCCGTGGCGACTCGCGGCCGCAACGCCGCGTGGGAAGTCACCGGAGACCTGTCGGTGAAGTTCTAGTCGTCGGTTTTGTTGTGCACCCCTGGGGTGGCGATCCCGCCCCAGGGGTTTTTTATGCCTGCAGGATCCTGGGCCCCCAATGAGTGACCGCCTGTTCGTCGCGTTCGTCTGGCACATGCATCAGCCATGGTATCAAGACCCGGCCACCGGCCTGCTGATGCTCCCGTGGGTCCGTCTGCATGCGGCGAAAGATTACGTGGACATGGTGGCCCTGCTGGAGGAGTTCCCGGTCATCCACCAGACGTTCAACCTGACGCCGTGCTTGCTGGAGCAGATCGCCTGGTATGGCGATGGGCACCATGACGCCTGGGAGCGGTTGGCCGCTCAGCCGGCGGAGTCGCTGAGCGAGCCGGATGCCGCGGCGCTGGCCCGCCAGTGCACGTTCGCCCACCCCCAACGCATGGTCCTGCCGTACCCGCGGTATGCCGTCTTGGCCGACCAGGTCCGCCGTGGGCGCCGCCTGCAGCCGGACGAACTGCGGGACCTCGTCGTCTGGTTCCACCTGGTGTGGATTGATCCCCGCTGGCGCCGGCAGGAGCCGGCCCTGGCCGCCTTGATGGCGAAGGGGGCGTCCTTCACGGAGTCGGACAAGGCCCAGGTGCTGGCCTACCACCGGGCCCTGCTGGCACGGGTGGTCCCGACCTACCGGGCGGCCCAGGACCGCGGCCAAATCGAGGTCACCACCAGCCCCTATACCCATCCGATCCTCCCGTTGCTGGCCGATGGGACGATTGCGCAGGCCGCGACCCCGCGCCTGCCCCTGCCGGCTGAGCGGTTCGCCCACCCCGAAGACCTCGTGGACCATCTCCGCCGGGCGGTCGAGTGCTACAGCGGGCTGTTCGGCCGCCCGCCGCGGGGGCTCTGGCCGTCGGAAGGGGCGGTCAGCGAGGCCATCGTCCCGGCCGTCGCCGGCGCCGGCTTTGGCTGGATGGCGACCGACGAGGCGATCCTCTGGCGTTCCCTGGAGACGGCGCCGCCGCGCGCGGCCCTCTACCGGCCGTACCGAGTGTCGCTCGGGGGGTCGTCGCTGGCGATGGTATTCCGCGACCGGCTCCTCTCCGACCTGATCGGGTTCACCTACTCGGCCCAACCGGCCGCGGAGGCGGCGGACGATCTCCTGCGGCGCCTGCGGGCGATCCGCGACGAGGCGGAGGGGAAGGCCCCGCTGGTGACGATCATCCTGGACGGCGAGAACGCGTGGGAGCATTACCCGGAGGACGGCGAGGCGTTCCTCCGGCGGCTCTACGACGGGTTGAGCCGCGACGCCTCGTTGTCGTGCGTGACGGTGAGCGACTACCTGGCGGCCCACCCGCCTGTGGAGACGCTCCCGCAGTTGGCCCCCGGCTCCTGGATCCGGGGCGATTTCACCACGTGGATCGGCGACCCGGAGAAGAACCGGGCCTGGGAACATCTGGCGCGCGCCCGCGCCGCCTATGCCGAGGCCTCCGACCATCCCCGCGCGGCGGAGGCGTGGCGCGCCCTCCTCGTGGCCGAGGGGAGCGACTGGTTTTGGTGGTACGGGCCGGAGCATCACAGCGCCCACGACGAAGAGTTTGATCGGCTTTTCCGCCATCAGGTGATGCAGGTGTATACTACGCTCGGGTTGCCCGTGCCGCCGGCGCTCCGCGCGTCGGGGATTTCCGCGGCCGCCGGCAGCCCGATCGCCCCGACGCGATGGATGACGCCGACCGTAGACGGGGTCGTCACGGATTACTTCGAGTGGTTGTACGCGGGGCGGTGGGACTGCGCGTGGGGGCGGGGGGCCATGGCGCCGGGCCAAAACCGGCTCCAGCGGGTCTGGTGGGGGTGCGACGCCGCCGCCTGGTACCTCCGGCTGGATCTCGCGACGTGGCCGATGGCGGAGCCGTTGACGGTGACGATCTCGGCGGTGGAGCCGTCGTTCCGCGCGGTGATCACGCTGGCCAGCGGGTCGGCGGCCGCGGTGTGGCAGCGGCCCGACGGGGCGGGGCAGGCCCTGGCGGTCGCCGTGGAGCGGATCGTGGAGGTCCAGTTCCCGTTGAAGGCCTTGGGGATCCGGCCGGGGACGGCGATCACGGCTTCGATTCAGGTGGAACAGCAGGGCGCGGTGCTGGAGACCCTGCCGTCCTCGGGGACCGCAGCGTTCTTGATACCAGGAGAATCGGATGAACAGACGATCTGGTCGGCTTAGAACTTTCCTCGTGGCCGGTGCCAGGGCTTGCCCTGGCACCGCAGGTTTTCTGGTGATTGGCCTGGTCCTCGGGGCGAATGGGTGCTCGGATTTCGTGACGCCGACGGGACGGTACGCCATGACGCATCCGTGGGACGTCGGGGGGCCGATCGCCCGCGGGACGAGCAAGGCGGAGATCCGCGCGAAGTGGGGCGACCCGGACGCGGTGATCCCGCACGGCGTGGATGAGCTGGGGTTGGCTAAGGAGGAGTGGGTCTACCAGGCGAAGGCCGACTTGCCGATTGACTACCGGTACCTGTCCAAGACGAAGCGGATCCTGTTCACCGGCGACCATGTGACGGGCTGGGAAGACGAGGCCGCGCAGGATGGGCCGACTCACCACTGAGATGGTTCGCTGCGTCGTGCGGCCCGAGCAGATCCGGCAGGGGACCGTCACCCTCGACCTCCACCAGACTAAACATCTTGCCGCGGTGCTGCGGCTGGGTGCCGGCGACGAATTCGTGATCGTGCCCGGCGACGGGGCGCCGCAGGTGGCTCGGTTGGAGGCCGCGCGCGGCTCGCGGGCCACCGCGTTGCTCCTGCGGCCCGCCCCCCTGCCTCCACCGGAGCCCTGGTCGGTGACGCTCGCGGCGGCGGTCCCCCGGCACCCTGCTGCGTTCGATCAGATCGTGGACCAGGCCACGCAGATCGGCATGGCCACCCTCATCCCGATGGTGACGGCCCGGTCGGTGGCTCGGATGGATCCCTCGAAAGGATCGCCCCGCCACGCTCGATGGACGCAGTTGGCCGAGCATGCCGCCGCCCAATCGGGCCGCGCCACCATTCCCCGCCTGACGGCGCCGATGACATGGCCGGCCGTGTTGGCTCTGAGGACCGACTACGACCGCCTGTTGTTGCCGACCGTGGGGGTTCCTTGGCGGTCGGTCGAAGAATGGGTCTCGCCCCCCTCCGCCCGGCGTTTTCTCCTGCTGGTGGGACCGGAAGGGGACTTCACCCCTGAGGAGATCCGCGAAGCGACCGATGCCGGTGCTGTCCAGATCTCGTTGGGATATAACGTGTTACGATGCGAGACCGCGACGCTCGTCGTCCTCACCCTGCTGCTCAACGCCCTCCGGCACCGTCCCCTCGAGGAAATTTCGCCGTTGCCTTGACGTTGTTCGACGATTTGTGGCATAGTTGAATTGTAGCAGGAGTGGAAAGCCCTTCAGGGCCGCCAATGGCGTCCCGGGGGCGATTTCTTTTGACCGGTTTTTATCGTCTTTATCAAGGAGCGTGCGCGCATGATCACAGCGCCTGTGGACATCTACGGAGATAATTTTCCGGTGGCGAAAGGGTTCTTCTGGGACCCGAGAACCCCGTGGCGCCACGGGCATGCGATGCCGGGTGCCGGGGCCCGCCGCTGGCCGCAGGTGGTGTGGTGGACGCTCGTGGGGGTGTTGATGGGCCTGCTGTTGCTGGTGGCGGCCCGGGATGGATTTTCGGCGGAGCCCGCGGCGGCCAACGAACTCATCGTCACATTTAAGGAAGGGGCGGTCCGCTATCCGGACGGGGCACCGATCGCCTTGCTCCATCGCGTGACGTTTCAGCCCCCGTCGCTGCAGCGGTTGAACGCCCATTTCGGGCTGGTGGCCGTGGCCCGGGTGGTCAACCCGGCGGCCCCGACGGCCAGGACGTTCCGCCTGCGCTTCGCCTCCCGCACTGGGCTGACGCGGGCCATCGCCGCCTACCAGCGGGACCCCTATGTGCACACGGTCGCGCTGGGGCCCGTCGAGCGGCACCCCTCCGCGGCCTCTCCTCGATTGTCCACCATACGGACCCTCGACGCCTAGGATCTCGCCATGAAGCTTGAGGTCCCGTCCTACGATCTCCGCAAGAGGGGTGCCGAGGCGACGTACGGCGTCCTCGTGGAGATCCTGCTGAAATCTCGCGTCGCCATGGCCCTCGACACCAACGCCGACTTCTACGACGAGGATGTCAACGCCTACCTGGCCGGCGTGCTGTTCGGGTATCTGGACCCCGAGCGCCAGGAGGCGATCCGGCCGTGCCTGGCCGCCCGCGACACCGACGTGTTCTGGCAGGCCACCCGGGAGGAGGGGACCTACCACACCTACTGGGTCTACAAGGTGAACGCGGATGACCGGTTGGTGGACCTTGGGATTTTCCACCCTCAGCAGGCGCGGTCGGACGCGGTGTTGGCGCAGGCGCAGGTCTACTACGGGCTGGCCGCCGATCTCAACCATCGGTGGCATCGGCGGACCACGGCCGTCAGCGAGATCTTGGATAAGCTCTCCCACTGGACGGCGCGGTACGTCGCCATCCTGCACCAAGCGCGACGGGATTATCTGCGGATCGTCGAGACGATGCCCAGCGATGAACTGCGGGAGTTCCAGCAGGGCTTGGAGCGCGATCGTCGCACAATGCCCCTGCGGGCCAAGCAGGATGAGTTCCTCGACGTCTACGCGGCCTGGCAGCGCACCGACACCCCTGAGCTGAAAACCCGCCTGCTGGCACTGCTGGCCGAGCTCCGGCAGATGGATCCGGCGTTCCAGGGTCCTAGATTTATAAATGCACTAACTCCTTCCACAAGAAACTCATAACCTACTATATTCAAGCATGTTCTGAGTATGTTTAGACTTTTTTAAACGTAGCTCCTCGATTTGACATTTTCAGCAGGGCGTGGTATAGTTGCCCCACGTGCATGAATAATGTCGCCGGCTTCCTCTCCCACTGGAATTGGATTGATGTCATCGTCCTCATCTGTCTCGCCCGGTTCGGGTACATCGGCGCCAGCCAAGGGTTTGGCGGCGAGCTGGTCCGATCGGTCGGTGTGGTGACCGGGGTGGTGGTCAGTTTCCGGTGGTACCAGGCCGTCGGCGATTGGGTGGCGGCCCGCACCGTCTTGAGCCATGAATGGGCGGCCGCCGGCGTGCTCGTCCTGTTGGTGGTGGGGACCTACGGACTCATCGTGCTGGGGCTGCGCCTGCTCCAGCACGCGGTGACCCTGAAGTTCGCCCCCTCGCTGGATAAGGTCGGGGGGCTGGGGCTCGGGCTGCTCCGGGCCGCGCTCGTGGTGAGCGTGGGGTTGGTGATGCTCCAGCAGCTGCCGTCGGATTACGTGCGGACCAGCATTGAGGAGCGCTCGTGGAGCGGCCGCTATCTGGTGCGCGCGGCCCCGGCCGTGTACGATGCCGTGAACCCGTGGATGGCGCGGGTCGTGCCGTCGTGGACGGGACCGCAGGGGGCTCCATGATTCCGGAGTCGGTCGTCCATCAGATCCAAGAGCGGTTGGACATCGTCGAGGTGATCGGCGGGTACCTGCCGTTGAAGCGGGCCGGCCAGCACTACAAGGCGGCCTGCCCGTTCCATACGGAGAAGACCCCGTCGTTCATGGTGAACCCCACGAAACAGATTTTCCATTGTTTCGGCTGCGGGGTCGGCGGCGACGTGATCTCGTTCGTCATGAAGTACGAGCACCTGGAGTTCCCCGAGGCAATCCGCCTGCTGGCGCCGAAGGCCGGGGTCGAGGTGCCGGAAGGGCGGGGGGGCTCCGCCGCGAAGCCGTCGGAGACGGCCATGCTCCTGCAGGCCCTAGAGTTCGCCGCGGGTTTCTTCCAGCGGACGCTGCAGCAGCCGGCCGGCGCGGCGGCGAGGACCTACCTGGAGCGCCGCGGCGTGTCGGCGGAGAGCATCCACGACCTGCGGCTGGGGTTCGCCGAGGACCGATGGGACGCCCTGCTGACGGCGGCCCAGGCGGCCGGCATCTCGCCGAAGACGTTGGAGCGCGTGGGTGTGTGCGTGGCCCGCGACGGGGCCTCCGGGTGGTACGACCGGTTCCGAGGCCGCGTGATGTTCCCGGTATGGGACCCGAAGGGCAAGATCGTGGGGTTCGGCGGCCGGGTCCTGGACGACTCGCAGCCGAAGTACCTGAACTCGCCGGAGACCGAGATCTACGTCAAGAGCCGGATCGTCTACGGTCTCCATGTGGCGGCCCCGCACATTCGGGAACAGGACGCCGTGGCGATCGTCGAGGGCTACCTGGATTTCCTGCTCCCGTACCAGCTCGGCGTGCGGCATCTCGTGGCGTCCATGGGGACGAGCTTGACGGTGGACCAGATCCACCTCCTGCGGCGGTACACGAAGCGGGTCATCATCGTCTACGACGGGGATTATGCCGGAGAATTGGCCACGCTCCGCGGGCTCGACCTCCTGCTGGCGGAAGGGATGTCGGTGCGGGTGGTGGGACTGCCGCCGGGCGAGGATCCGGACAGCGCCGCCCGCCGGCTCGGGGCCGACGGATTCCGGCAGCTGTTGGCGGAGGCGGCCGATCTGTTCACGTACAAGTTGAACGTCCTGCGCCGGCGGCACGATCCGGCCACCGTGGACGGCAAGGTGGCGATTTGCGAGCAGCTGCTGCCGACGATCAAGCGGGTCCCGAACGCCACGCAGGCGTCTGAATACCTCCGGGCGCTGGCGGAGGCGCTGAAGGTGCGCGAGGAAGATCTGCGGACGGAGTTGGGGCGCCTTCGGGGGGATGGCGATGGCGGGCGGCAGTCCCGCGCGGTCGTGGAGCCGCCCCCGCAAGCGGCGGTGACGGCGGAGCATCTGTTGCTGGGGTTGATCCTCGATGATCCGCGCTACCTCGCCCGGGTGCGGACGGACATCACGGCGGACGAACTGCAGGAGGCGCCTGTGCGGAGCGTGCTACAGCAGCTGATGGATGCGGCCGAGCAGGGCGACGAACGGCTCTCGCAGGCCCTTCAAGCGCTGCGGCACGGCGAGCTGGCATCGGCCGTCGCCCGCGCGGTGGTCGAAAGCGAGCGGGTCGAAGACAAGGCCAAGGCGTGGGACGACTGCGCGCGGCGGATCCGGACGGCAGGGCGCCGGCGGAAGCTGTTGGCCAAGCAAGCGGAGATTCATACGGCGGAATCCGTCGGCGACGAGGCACAGACGACGACGTTGATCGGTGAATACAACCAACTGGTGAAGGAACCTTCTCTCCCATGGCGATAACGACGACTCCGAAAACTCGGCGAGACCGGCTGGAAGACCTCAAGAAGCTGATCGCCCTTGGCAAGGCCAAGGGGCGGTTGACCTATGAAGAGGTCAACGAGATCCTGCCGCAGCAGATCACGTCGTCGGAAGAGATCGATGAGATCTTGATGATCTTGGGGAACGAGCATATCGAGATCGTCGAGAGCGAACCGGCCGCCCCGGCGGTCCCCGCCGAGACGCACGCGGAGCCGGCGGACCCCGCCGAGCCCCGCCAGGATGCGCGGGCGGAGCCGGCGGACGAAGAGGAGTCGGCCGAGGCCGAGGGCAAGGCGGAAGAAGCTGAGGAGGAGCCGGAGCCGCGGGCGCCGATGGACGACCCCGTGCGGATGTACCTCCGGCAGATGGGGCAAATCCCGTTGTTGTCGCGCGAAGACGAGCTGCGGCTGGCGAAGGCGATCAAAGAGGCCGAGCGGTTCTACCGGTCGGCGGTGTTCCAGACCCAGTGGGCGAAGCGGCACGTGCTGGAGCTGGTGGACAAGATCTCCGCCGGCGAGATCAATGCCGATGAGCTCATGCATGAAGGATTGGCCAAGCACGTTGCACTGGCGCGCCGGCTGAAGAAGGCCGCGGCGGCGTTGAAGGCGGCGCGGCGTCCGGAGGCCGCGGGGCAGGCGGTTGAGGCATTCCGGCTCCTGCCGTCGGCGGTCGAAGAGATCAGCCGGGGCTTAAAAGAGACGGCGGCGGAGCGGGACCGCGCGGCGCGGGAGCTCACCCGCGTGAAAGCGGCGAAGCGGACGGGATGGACGGCCCGCCTGTCCGTGCTGCGCCAGCGCCTGCACAAGCTCGACCGGGCGCTCGGCGATGCTCCCGAGCGGTTCGAGGAGCACCTCGCGCAGGTCCGGCGCCGGGAGGCGGCGTTCATCAGCGCCAAGCGGGCGCTGGTGGAGGCCAACCTGCGGCTGGTCGTGTCCATCGCCAAGAAGTACACGAACCGCGGACTCTCGTTCCTCGACCTCATTCAAGAAGGGAACATCGGCTTGATGAAGGCCGTGGACAAGTTCGAGTACGAGCGCGGGTACAAGTTCTCCACCTATGCGACCTGGTGGATCCGCCAGGCGATTACCCGGGCCATCGCGGACCAGGCGCGGACGATCCGCATCCCGGTCCACATGACCGAGACCATCAACAAGCTGATCCGCGTCTCCCGACAGCTCGTGCAGGAGAACGGCAAGGAGCCGACGCCGGAGGAGATCGCCCACGAGATGCGGATGCCGGTGGAGAAAGTCCGCGGCATCCTGAAGATCGCGCAGGAACCGATCTCCCTGCAGACCCCCATCGGCGACGAGGGGGACACGCACTTCGGCGATTTCATCGAGGACAAGCGGGCCGTGTCGCCGGCCAACGCGACGGCGTTCGCGATGCTCAAGGAGCAGATGGACGACGTGCTGGGCACGCTGACCGAACGGGAAAAGAACGTCCTCAAGCTCCGCTTCGGCATCGGGGACGGCTATCCTCGGACGCTGGAGGAGGTCGGGGAATTGTTCCACGTCACGCGTGAGCGAGTCCGGCAGATCGAAGCCAAGGCCCTCCGGAAACTGCGCCATCCCACCCGATCGCGCCGGTTGCGCACCTTCCTCGAGATGGGGCTCGGGCAAGAAGCCGGTTTCTAGTCCCGACTCCGTCAAAGGGTTTGCTTGTGCCGCCACCCTGTCTCGTGATAACGATATGACAGAGGTTGGAATCCGTTGGGCCCTTAGCTCAGTCGGTTAGAGCAGCTGACTCATAATCAGCCGGTCCCTGGTTCAAGTCCAGGAGGGCCCAAACCCTCCTTCCGCGCCGTCGTTTCGTGCTACAATCACAAGATAGTCCCCGTTGGATTCGCGAACTCGTTGGGCGCATAGCTCAGCTGGTTAGAGCGCTCGCTTCACATGCGAGAGGTCAGAGGTTCAAGTCCTCTTGCGCCCACCATACGCGTTTGATGAAGGTCTGACGCAGCGATTTTCCCAGGAGCGTGCATGGCCCCGGTGGATATTCACGAACAGTTGAAAGCGCTGATCGAGCTGCAGACGGTGGATAAGCAGCTGTACGATCTCATGCGCCAACGGCAGGCCAAGCCGGCGCAGATCGAGCGGCTCAACGCCGACCACCAGCATGAGACCCAGCGGGTGAAAGAGTGCGAGGCCCAGCTCAAGGCGCTCCAGCTCAAGCGGAGCTCGATGGAAGGGGATCTCGCCGCCAAGGAAGGGCAGGTCAAGAAGCTGCAGATGCAGCTCTACCAGGTCAAGACGAACAAAGACTACTCGGTCTTACAGCGCGAGATCGAAAGTGTGAAAGCGGACAACTCGGTGCTGGAAGAAGAGATCCTCAAAGTGATGGAGCAGGTTGACCAGCAGAAAGCGGCGATGGCGACCGTGGCCGAGACGTTGAAGGGGCAGGAAACCCAGATGCGGACAGCCGTCGCCGAGGTAGAGCGGGAGATGGCCGACTTGGATGCCGCCATCGCCCGCCTCCAGACGACCCGGCAGGCCTTCACCCCCCGCGTGGACGCCAAGGTGCTCGCGCGGTATGAGCGGATTCTGGACAAAAAAGAGGGGCTTGGCCTTGTGCCGGTCAAGGTCCAGCAGGAAGCCTGCAGCGGATGCCACATGAATCTTCCGCCGCAGACGATCAACGAGATTCGACTCAAAGAACGGCTGATTGTCTGCGAGTCGTGCGCCCGCCTCCTCTACTATCCTGAAGACGCCTCGACGTAGCGCGGCCCGCGCCGCCGTCGTGTGCGCGGCGGTGGATGGCGCGGCGCGCGGAAATCCCGGGCCGGCGGGGGCCGGGGTGTGGTTGGGCGACGGCCAGGGCCGGACGCTCGGCGAGCACAGCGTCTACCTGGGCGCGACGACCAACAACGTCGCGGAGTACGCCGCCCTCTTGGTGGCTTTGCATGAGGCCGCCCGGTTGGGGGCGACGGATGTCCGCGTGCAGACCGACAGCGAGTTGTTGGCCAAGCAGATCCAGGGCGAGTATCGCGTCAAAGACCCCACCCTCCGCGCGCTCCACGCGATCGCCCAGCAGATGCAGCGGGGGTTTGCGCGGTGCCGCGTGACCCACATCCCGCGGGAACAGAACCGGGTCGCCGACCGTTTGGCGAACCGCGCGGTGGATGCCGGCCTGCGGGCGCACACCGGCGCGGGACGACGACCCAACCCCCCGGCCGATCCCACCCAGGGGACGTTCCTCTTTCCGGATTCCTAAGGTATACTACGGCTGTGAGAGTAGGCTGGATGGTCGCCCTTCCGTCGAGAGGCGGAGGGGAGGAAAGTCCGAACTCCATCGGGCAGCGGAGTGGGTAACGCCCATCCCCCGCGAGGGGCGGATTAGAGCCACAGAGACGAGTAGTCCCCGGAGGTTTGCTTGGTGCAAACCAAGCATTGGGGATGACGTGAAACGCGGCAATCTCTCCGCGGAGCAAGGCCAAATAGGTCCCGCCATCCGGTGGCCCATCGGGATCCTCGAAAGAGGAGGCGGGGCGGGTAGGCTGCATGAGCTCGTCGGTAACGGCGGGCC
>Ga0155282_1056_pt4 | contig 14342 bp, 16 predicted proteins | sample RifCSPhighO2_02_FD_106250 | JGI IMG/M metagenome (GOLD analysis project Ga0155282, IMG submission 106250) | Omnitrophica WOR_2 bacterium RIFCSPHIGHO2_02_FULL_68_15 | reverse complement strand
TGAAGTTGGGGACGATCTCATCCGCAAACTGCTGAGGGGGCTTCCCGGCGGCCGCCGCGGCCTGCTGGATCTTTTGGCCGTGCTCATCGGTGCCGGTGAGGAAGAACACCTGGTCGCCGCGCAAGCGATGATACCGCGCCAGCACGTCGGCGATCACCGTCGTGTAGGCGTGGCCCAGGTGCGGCGGGGCGTTGACGTAGTAGAGCGGCGTCGTCAGGTAATAGGGTTTCATGCGGGAGCGAGTCTCGCGATCAGCGCGGCGACCGCCGTCCTGGCGTTCACCCGCTGTTGGAGGAGGGCGCGGGTGGCGTAGACCTGCTCCACCGCGTCGAGCAAGCGGTCGGTCGGCCAGGCCGCCGCCTCCGCCCGGAGGCGCTCCACCTGGTCCGGATAGACCAACTGCTCAAGGTCCAGGCCGGTCTGGACAGCCAGGAGATCATGGTACCAGGCGGCGGCCAGCTCCAATCCTTCTTCCAATTCCGCCCGTGGCCGCGTGACGAACGCCGGCTCCAACGCCCCCTCCGCCACGGCGGTATGCCACTGGTCCAGCCAATGCTGTTGACGCGCCCACACCTCCGGCGAGCATAGCGACACGGCGCGGCCCAGCCGCCCGTCGGCCCGGCGCACGATGGCCCGGGCGCGGCCCGGCTCGACCCCTCGGGCGATCAGGGCCTCCCGCAGGGCGTCGGCCGGCAGGGGCCCGCAGGCCCACCGCGCGCAGCGGGACACGAGGGTCGGCAAGAGGCGGCCTTCATGCACGGCGGTGATCAGGAGCACGGCCGTCGGCGGCGGCTCTTCGAGCGTTTTGAGGAGCGCGTTGGCGGACGGCTCCTGCATCGTCTCCGCCTCGGCCAGGAGGGCCACCTTCCGCCCATCGTGGAATGGGGTCATGCTGAGCCAACGCTGGAGCTCGCGGACCTGCTCGATGGTAATCGTCGTCGCGTCCTCCTCCACCTGGATCACGCGAAGGTCGGGGTGCTGGCCTTTGGCCACCGACCGGCAGGAGGGACACCGGCCGCACGCGTCGCCGTCGCCGGCCGGCTGTCGGCAAAGGAGCGCCTGCGCCATCTGCCGGGCCAGGAAGGCCTTGCCGACCCCGTCGGGGCCCAACAACAGGTGGGCGTGCCCGACGGTGCCGGCCATCATCTGCTGCCGGAACCCGGCCACCACCGCGCTATGGCCGACGACGTCGCTGAAGGGCATCGGACACCACCTGACGAATGAGGGTTTGCGTCGCTACCGAAGTCGGCTGTACCGTCACGATACGGCACCGCCGGGGATCCTCGCGGGCGATCGCCAGAAAACCGGCGCGCACCCGCCGCTGGAACGCCAGACCTCGGCGTTCCATGGTCCGCCGAACTCGGGCGCGGCGCAAGCCGGCGGTCGGCGGGGTATCCAAGAGGATTGTCAGGTCGGGGACCGCCTCGCGGGTCACGAACCGGGTCAGTCCGGTAATCGTGGCCCGGTCCAGCCCCAACCCGTATCCTTGGTACGCCATCGTGGAATCGCTGTAACGGTCGCACACGACCACGCGGCCTCTGGCCAGCGCCGGCTTGATGACCTCCGCCACATGTTGAGCCCGCAGGGCCTGGAAGAGGAGCAGTTCGGCCCACGGCGAAAGGGTCGGCGCCTCCAACAAATTCCGGCGCACGCGCTCCCCCAACCGGGTGCCGCCCGGCTCCCGCGTCACCTGCACGGCGTGCCCCTGGGCTCTCAGCCACGCGACGAGGCGCACCGTGTGCGTGGACTTCCCGCTGCCGTCGCCCCCTTCGAGCGTGATGAAGAAGCCGCGCCGGCCTAGGCGGGGCGGCATACGGTGCCTCCGCTGGTATCCTCGACGATGAGCCCCAGCTTGTGGAGCTCCTGCCGCAGGCGGTCCGATTCCTTGAAGTCTTTGGCCCGGCGCGCGGCGTCCCGCTTCTCGACCAGCTCCTGGACCTTCGGGTCGAGCGCCGCCCGGCGCGCCGGCAGACGGCCAAAGAGGCCGAGGAACGCCCCGCGCGATTTGAGGTCGGCGGTCAGCGCGGCGGCCGCCGGCGCCTGCCCCGCCTCCAGCGCCTGACGAGCCAGGCGGACCAGCTCGAACAACGCCGCGACCGCCTCCGAGGTGTTGAGGTTGTTCGCCAGCGCCGCGTCGAACTGGGCCTTCAACGGCTCGGCTCCAGGGATCGCCGCCGGCGCGGCCCCGGCGGCTGGCCGGGCCGTCAGCGACTCGACGGTGTCGAAGAACGTGATGAACCGCTGATAGGCCGTCGCCGTCTCCTCGAGCTTCTCCCAGGTGAAATCCAGCGGCGAGCTGTAGTGCGTCATGAGGAACAGGAGTTTGAGAATGTCGGGGTTCGGCTGGCGAGCCAATAGGTCAGGCACCCGCACGACGTTGCCGACTGATTTGGCCATCTTGTGGCCGCCGACGGTGACCAGCCCGCTGTGCACCCAGCACCGCGCGAACGGCCGGCCGGTGGCGGCCTCCGATTGGGCGATCTCGTTCTCGTGGTGCGGGAAAATCAGGTCGCGGCCGCCGCCGTGGAGGTCGAAGCTTTCGCCGAGGTAGGTCATGGACATCGCCGAGCACTCGATGTGCCAGCCGGGGCGGCCGGCCCCCCACGGGCTGTCCCAGGCCGGCTCCTCCGGCTTCGCCGCCTTCCAGAGGGTGAAGTCGAGCGGGTCGTCTTTGCGCTCGCCGGCGGCGATCCGGGCGCCGCTGCGCAGTTCGTCCGGCGATTGATGCGACAGTTTGCCGTACTCCGGAAACGACCGGACCCGGAAATAAACGTCGCCGCCCACGACGTAGGCATGGTCCTTCGCCACGAGCCCTTTGATCACGTGGAGCATCTGGGGAATATGCTCGGTGGCCTTCGGCTCCTTGTCGGGGGGCGGGATCTCGCAGCGCCTGAGGTCCTCCTGGTACCGCGCCAGATAGGTGTCGGCCACCTTCTTGCAGGCGGCCTTGAGCGAGAGGCCGGAGGCGGCCGCCTCAGCGCGGGCCTTCTCGATGATCTTGTCGTCCACGTCGGTCACGTTGCGGATGTAGGTGACCTGGTGCCCGTGATGCTGCAGGACCCGCCGGAGCACCTCGAAGACGTAGGCGGCGCGCAGGTGCCCCAGGTGGGCGTCGTCGTAAACGGTGACGCCGCAGGCGTACAGCCCGACGGCGCCGGGCCGCAGGGGGACGAGCGGCTCAACGGTCTGGGTGAGGGAGTTCTGGAGCGCGACCGGCATGTCAGTCCCTACGTCCGGCGGGGCTCGTCGCGGTGCTGTTTGAGCTGGTGTTCGATCAGGTCAATCTCGTGCTGGAGCTTCTCGAGGGCCTGGGTCAGCGGGTCCGGCAAGGTGGTGTGGTCGAGGTTGATGCCGGGGAAGGTGCGGCCTTCGTGGCGCACGATGCGGCCCGGGACGCCGACGACGACGGCGTTGGGCGGCACGTCGCGGAGGACGACGGCGTTGGCGCCGATCCGGACATTGTCGCCGACGGTGAGGTTCCCCAGCACCTTGGCTCCGGTCCCGACGACGACGTTGCGCCCGAGGGTCGGGTGGCGTTTGCCCTTCTCCTTGCCGGTCCCGCCGAGGGTCACCCCTTGGAACAATGTGACGTTGTCGCCGACCACCGCGGTCTCGCCGATGACCACCCCCATGCCGTGGTCAATGAACAGGCCGTGGCCGATGGAGGCCCCCGGATGGATTTCGATGCCGGTGACGGCCCGGGCCACTTGGGAGAGCGCGCGCGGCGCGAACGGGACGTTCCAAGCCCACAGCCGATGGGCCACCCGGTACACCATGAGGGCGTGGACCCCGGGGTAGAGGAGCAGGATTTCCCAGAGCCCTCGGGCGGCCGGGTCCCGGCTGAGCGCCGCCCCCAGCTCCGCGCGGAACGCCCACCGAATACCGCCCAACACGATGACGAGTCCGACCAGCCACCAGATCATGACCGTGCCCTCCGACGCGCGGTGACGGTCACCGCGACCACAGCGTAGGCGGCCAGCGCCTGGCCGCGGCCGACCGGGCCGAGCCCTTCGTACGTGGAGGCCTTGACGTTCACGCGCGCGGCCGGCACGCCGAGCAGGCGCGCCACCTCGGCGCGCATCCGCAGTTTGTGCGGCTCCAGGCGCGGCCGCTCCGCCAGCACCGTGACATCGGCGTTCTCCACGCGGCCGCCCCGCTGGGCGACCAACCGCATCGAGGCGGCCACCAGCCGCCGGCTGTCGGCCCCTTTCCACCGAAGATCGCGGTCCGGGAAGTGCGTGCCGAGATCACCGGCGCCGACCGCCCCCAACAAGGCGCTGGCGACCGCGTGCAGGACGACGTCGGCGTCCGAATGCCCTAGGAGCCCTTTCGGAAATGGGATGGGCACGCCGCCCAAAACCAGGCGTCGGCCGACGACCAGCCGGTGCACGTCAAACCCGAACCCCACGCGAGTGCCCATCAGCTCAACAGCGCCTCCGCCACGCGGAGATCTTCCGCGGTGGTGATTTTCAGATTGCGCGGCGTATCCGCCACCACGCGGCTGCGGATCCCGCATCGCTCCAAGAGCATCGCCTCGTCGGTCGCCGCCTGCCGGGCGCGGCCCCGCACCTGCCGGTAGGCCCGCGCCAACAGGGTCCGCCGAAAGGCCTGCGGCGTCTGCGCCGCCCACAACCGCCGACGGTCCAGCGTGGCCGTGATCCAGCCGCGGGCGTCCACCAACTTGGTGGTCGGGACCATCGGGGCGGCCGCGATCGCGGCCCCGTCCCGGGCGGCCGCCGCCACGACCCGGCCGATGAGCGCCGGGGTCACCAGCGGCCGGGCCGCGTCATGGACCGCGATGATCGAGATTTCCGGCGACACCGCCGCCACGCCGCGCGCGACCGATTCCGCCCGGGTCGCGCCGCCGGGCACGACGGCCCGCACCTTCCGGCACCGCCATCGGCGGACGAGAGCGAGGGCCCTGGCCGCGTCGCGGGGATGGACCGTGACGACCACCTCCGCGACCGCCGGCGCCCGCTCGCAGGCCAGCAAACTCCAGACCACCAGCGGCCGTCCCTTGAGCCGGGCGAATGCCTTGTGGACGCGGCCGCCAAACCGCCGGCCGACACCGGCCGCCGTGACAATGACCGCCGCGCGGCGCCGCGGGGTTCTCAATGCCGGTCGGGCTTCGCGAACACCATCCGGCCGGCCGCCGTCTGGAGCACGCTGGTCACCACCACGCGGGACGATTGGCCGATCAGCGCGCGGCCGCCCTCGATGACGACCATCGTGCCGTCGTCGAGGTACGCCACGCCCTGGTTGGACTCCTTGCCTTCCTTGATGACCCGCACGTCCAGCGTCTCCCCCGGCAGGACGATAGGTTTGAGGGCGTTTGCCAGCTCGTTGAGGTTAAGGACGCGGACCCCCTGCAGCTCCGCCACTTTGTTTAGGTTGTAGTCGTTCGTGAGGACGCGGGCCCCCAGGATCTTCGCCAGCTTCACCAGCTTCGCGTCCACATCGTGGATCCCGGGGAAGTCCTCCTCGTGGATGCGCGTCTGCACGTGCGGCGTCTTCTGCAGGCGCCCGAGGACGTCGAGCCCTCGGCGGCCGCGATTGCGCTTGATCGAGTCCTGCGAATCGGCCACCTGCTGCAGCTCCTTCAACACGAACCGGGGGATGACGAGCCGGTCCTCGATGAACCGGGTCTGGCAGATATCGGCGATCCGGCCGTCAATGATGACGCTGGTGTCGAGCAGGATCATCTCCTCCCGCTCGTCCTGGCGGGCGAACCGCACGTACGGGATGATGACGTTGAACTCGTCCCGGCCCCGCATGGCAATCATCATCCCCAGGTAGCAGAAGACGGCGAGGATGATGGCTCGGGCCCCGGCCAGGATGGTGGGGCTCAACGGGACGATCGCCAGCGACGCACTGAGGAGGTGGGCCATGATGAGGCCGAAGAGCAGGCCGAAGACCGCCGCCGACAGGCCCCGGCTGGAAACGTCTTTGAGCAGGAACTCTGAGCCGATGAGCGCCAGCGCCCCGGCCAGCCCGACCAACGCCCCCCAGGCGCCGCCGGCGGGATCGTCCAGCCCCAGCCCGAACTGCCGGCCGACCACCGTGCAGAACAGCGCGAAGAAGACGCGGATGACGACCAGCGTCATCGCCGGCCCTCGGAGGAGGCCACCGCGGCCGCCGGCTTCTCTTTCGTCCGGATGAACAGCTTCCAGGGGTGGGCGCGGATATCCTTGACGGTCGCCTTCAGGTCCTCGTAGATCTCGTCCTCCGTCAAGAGGCGGCCGACGGTCCCTTCCCCGCGGTTGAGCTTCTCCACCAAGATGTTCGTGCTGGCCAGCAAGGTCTTCAGCCCCTGCGTGACCTCCGCCGAGTTGGTGACGGTCCCCTTGAGGGCCGCCCGCGTCTCTTCGTCGGCCACGATCGCGTGGATGGCGGCCACGGTCTTGTTGAGCTGGGCCACGACCTCATACCCGGTGTTCATGAACTGCGTCATCGCCACGCTGTCCTGGCCGCGGAGCACCTCGCCGTTTTTGAGCAGGCGGGCCCCCCGCGTGCCGGGCGAGATCTCCAGGTATTTCTCGCCGATGAGGCCGGAGGTGTTGATGTAGGCGACGGCGTCCTCTTCCACCGAGGCGAACTCCTTCAGCCAGACCAGGAGCTCCGCCTGGGTTTTGGCTTCCGCCCCGGTCGGCGAGACCGTGAGCCGCTGGACCTCGCCGACGCCGACCCCGGCCAGCCGGACCGGCGCCCCCACGTCAATGCCGCCGGCGGAGTTGAACACCACTCGGAGGTGGTAGCCGGGCGTGAAATTGTAGAAGTCGCTGACGGAGAAGACGACGACCGCCAACAGGACGAAGGCGAGGAAGACCAGGAGTCCGACTTTCGCTTCCCGAGTAGCCGACATACGAGACACCTCTCCCTTAGGCGAGGACGGCGATGGGTCCTTCCGCTTCCCCGCGAATAAATTGGCGCACGACCGGATGCGCCGTCTGCTGGATCTCCTCCGGCGTGCCGACGGCGATGATGCGGCCTTCGTACAGCATCGCGATGCGCGTGGCGATCTTGTAGGCGCTCACCATGTCATGCGTCACGACGATGACCGTGACCTTCAATTGATCGTGCAGCCGCTTGATCAGCGTATTCACGACGTCCGCCATGACGGGGTCGAGCCCCGTCGTCGGCTCGTCGAAGAGGAGGTACTCCGGGCGGATGGCCAGAGCCCGGGCGATGGCGACCCGCTTGCGCATCCCGCCGGACAGCTCCGCCGGCGTCATCCGCTCGATCCCCTTGAGGCCGACCAAGGCCAGGGCCTCGGCCACGCGCGCGGCGATCTCGGCAGCCGGCAGGGTGCGGTGCTCCTGCAGGGCGAACCCGACGTTCTCCCCCACGGTCAGCGAGTCGAAGAGCGCCGACCCCTGGAACACCATCCCGAACCGCATGCGGACCTGCTGGAGCGTCGCCCCGTCCACGCGGCCGATGTCGTGGCCGTCCACCAGGACCTGCCCGCTGTCGGGGCGCAGCAGCCCAAGGATGTGCTTCAACGTGACCGATTTGCCGCAGCCGCTGCGGCCGATGATGACCAGCGTCTCGCCCTTCTGGACCGTCAGGTTCATCGTGTCCAGCACGGGGCGCCCGCTGAACGTCTTGGACAGGTTGATGATCTCGATCATGGGAACACGAAGTAGAAGACCGCGGTGGCCAAGCAGTCGGCCGCGACGATCAGGACGAACGACACCACCACCGCCAGGGTGGTCGAGCGCCCCACGCCTTCCGCGCCGCCGCTGGTCGAGAACCCCTCGAAACAGGAGACGGTCGCGATGATCATGGCGAAGAGGCCGGACTTCAGCAGGCCGGTCAGCACGTCCTTCACTTGAATGACGTCCCACGTCATCCGCAGGTACAGGGTCGGCGACACCCCCAGCTTGTAGACCCCGACGAGATAGCCGCCGAAGATACCGACCATGTCGGCGATGATCGTCAGGAGCGGGAGCATGACGAGCAGGGCCACGAAGCGCGGGACGACGAGGTATTGGACCGGGCTGGTCGCCAGCGATTCCAGGGCGTCAATCTGCTCCGTCACCCGCATGGTGCCCAGCTCCGCCGTGATCGCCGCCCCGACCCGCCCGGTGACCACCAGCGCGGTCAGCACGGGCCCCAGCTCGCGGACGATCGAGAGCCCGACGATGCTGGCGATGTACGTCTCCGCGCCGATCTGCTGAAGCTGGTACGCCGTCTGCATCCCCAACACGATGCCGGTGAACACGGCGGTCAGGAAGACGATCGGGACGCTCTGCACCCCCACCTTGTCCATCTGCTCAATGACGAGCGCGCGCCGGAAGGTCGTCGTCACGGCGCTGGCCGTCGTCTGCCCGAACAGCGTGGCGGTCCCCCCGAGGTAGCTGAAGAAGCCCAGCAACCGCTCCCCGAGATGGGTGAACACCTGCTGGACCGACTGGGTCACCGCGGCGGCGGGCTTCACGCGCATCCTAGGAGGTCTCCTCGGCGGGCCGGTGCAGCGCCATGCGGGCGGTCGCCGGCGGCGCCGGCTGGGCCGTCAGCCGCATGTCCTGAAACACCGTCGGGGTCCCCAGTTTCGTCACGTCGAGAAACCCCTCCACGACCACGATGGCGCCCGGCTGGCGAAGCTGGGTATCGGTGAACCGGATGACCGTTCCTTCCCCTTCGAACTGGACGTCGGCGGTCTCAAATGCCGTGGCCCCCAGTTTGCCGTGGCGGGCAGCCAAGGTCCCGCGCAGACGCGGGGCGTCGAGTGTCCCGGTCAGGGCGACGCGCCCTTGGACGATCCCGCCGGCCAGCGGGCTCTTCCCGGGCTCAATGAGCGCGGCGATCCGGGCGGCGTCCGCCTCCTCGGCGTCCAAGACGAGGTTGACCGGGTACGGGGGCATCCAACCCGCCGACCCGGACAGGCGCCAGCGGGCGCCGAACGCCAGGTCCGAAACCGTCACGCCGCGGGCGCTCATCCGCCACGCGCCGGCCGTTTCGCCGACGGTCTGGCGGTTCACCGTACTGCCGGTCGTCGTGATGGTGCCCGCCAGCCCCGGCGGCCACAGCGTCCAGCGGGCGTCCCAACGCGCCGTCGTGGAGACGGTGACCGGCCCGATGTTCACGTTATGAACCACGAGGTCGCCCTGAGGATGCCGCCACCGGTGGTGCGGGCCCCGCAGGGTCAGCAGGCCGCCGGCCGGCATGACCGCCGTCAGGCACCATTGTTCCTGGGTGGGGTCCGCCACCCAATAGACATCGGTCCCGAGCGCCGCCGACAGCCGGCGCTGGACCTCGGGTTGCCACATGGCGACGACGCGGGGGCCGGCCACGACGAGGAGGGCTCCCATCAGCACCGCCACCGCGGCGACCGCTCCGACCACCCGTATCAGTCCGCGCATGCGCACGAGGAGGCCGAGGACCGGCTAGCGGGCCGCGGCGGCCGGCACCGGGGTGAACGACAGCTTGCCGTCGGCCACCGTCACCTGGATGAGCGTCATCTCCCGCAGGCGCCCGGTGATAATCTCCTGGGCCAGCGGGTCCTCAAGGTAGCGCTGGATCGTCCGCTTCAGCGGCCGCGCCCCGTAGGTCTGATCGAAACCCTGGCCGATGAGGAACTCCTTGGCCTCCGGCGTCAGATCGATCTCGATGTGGCGCTCCTTGAGCCGCCCCTTGACCTCCGCGACCTCCAGCTCGATGATCTGCTGGAGATCCTCCCGCGTCAGCGGCCGGAACACCACAATGTCGTCAATCCGGTTAAGGAATTCCGGCTTGAACGTCCGCTTGACCTCGTCGAGCAGTTTCGCCTTGATGTCCTGATACGTGAGGTCCTCTTTCGGCGCGGTGAACCCGAGCGACCCCTGCTTGCGCAGGAGCTCGGCGCCGAGGTTGGACGTCATGATCAGCACGACGTTCTTGAAGTCCACCTTGCGGCCGAAGCTGTCGGTCAACCGGCCCTCCTCCAACACCTGGAGCAGGAGGTTGAACACGTCGGGGTGCGCCTTCTCGATCTCATCGAGCAGGACGACGGAGTACGGGCGCCGGCGCACCCGCTCGGTGAGCTGGCCGCCCTCCTCGTAGCCGACATAGCCGGGGGGCGCCCCGACGAGCCGCGAGACGTTGAACTTCTCCATGTACTCCGACATGTCCACCTGGATGATCGCCTCGTCGTCGCCGAAGAGGAACTCCGCCAGCGCGCGGGCCAACAGCGTCTTCCCCACGCCGGTGGGGCCGAGGAACACGAACGACCCGATCGGGCGCTTCGGGTCCTTGAGCCCGGCGCGCGAGCGCCGCACCGCGTTGGCGATCGCCTCGATGGCCTCCTGCTGGCCGATGACCCGCTTGTGCAGCTCGTCCTCCATCCGGAGGAGCTTCTGCATCTCCTTCTCCTCGAGCCGCGACACGGGGATGCCGGTCCACTTGGAGACGACGTGGGCGATGTCCTCCTCGGTGACGGCCGGCTGGGCCTCCGCCTTCGCCTTGGACCACTGCCGCTTCGTCCGCTCAAGCTCCGCCCGGGTCTCCCGCTCCTGGTCGCGGAGCGCGGCGGCCTTCTCGAAGTCCTGGCCTTTGACGGACGCCTCTTTCTCCCGCCGGAACGTTTCGATCTTCTCTTCGACCTCTTTCAGGTTCGGCGGGGCGGTCAGCACCATCAGCCGCGCGCGCGAGCCGGCCTCGTCAATGACGTCCACCGCCTTGTCCGGCAGGAACCGTCCGGAGATGTAGCGGTCGGACATCTTGGCCGCCGCCGCCAGCGCCTCGTCGCTGTATTTGACCTTGTGGTGTTGCTCGTACCGGTCGCGCAGCCCCTTCAAGATCTCGATCGTCTCGTCCACCGACGGCGGCTCGACGAGGATCGTCTGGAACCGCCGCTCGAGGGCGGCGTCCTTCTCGATGTACTTGCGGTACTCGTCGAGGGTCGTGGCGCCGATGCACTGGATCTCGCCGCGGGCGAGGGCGGGCTTGAGGATGTTGGAGGCGTCGATCGCCCCCTCGGCCCCGCCGGCCCCCACCAGGGTGTGGAGCTCGTCAATGAAGATGACGATGTTCTCGGAGCGCTTGATCTCGTCCATCACCGCCTTGATCCGCTCCTCGAATTGGCCGCGGTACTTCGTCCCGGCCACCATCAGGGCCAGGTCGAGGATGATGACCCGCTTGTTCTTTAACAGCTCCGGCACGTCGCTCTTGATGATCAGTTGGGCGAGACCCTCGACGATGGCGGTCTTCCCGACGCCGGCCTCCCCGAGGAGGACCGGGTTGTTCTTCGTCCGGCGCGACAGGATTTGGATGACCCGCTCGATCTCGTCCTTGCGGCCGATCACCGGGTCGAGCTTGTTGTCCTTCGCCAACTGCGTCAGGTCGCGGCCGAAGGCGTCGAGCGCCGGCGTCTTGGTCTTCGACGGCGCGGGGCTGACAGTGTAGCCGGGAGCGCTGCTGGAGCCCAACAGCTCCATCACCTCCTGCCGCACCTTGCCCAGGTCGAGCCCGAGGTTCACCAGCACCTGCGCGGCGATCCCCTCTCCTTCGCGGATCAGGCCAAGCAGGAGATGCTCGGTGCCGATGTAGTTGTGGCCGAGATTGCGCGCCTCGTCCATGGCCAGCTCGATGACCTTCTTGGCCTTCGGCGTGAACGGGATGTCGCCGGAGACGATGGTCGAGGGGCCGAGCTGGACGAGCTTCTCCACCTCGAGGCGGATCTGGTCGGAGGAGAGGCCGAGGTTCTGCAGGACCGCCGCGGCCACCCCTTCCCCCTCGCGGATCAATCCCAGGAGGATGTGCTCTGTCCCGATGTAGTCGTGGTTGAACCGCTTGGCCTCTTCCTTCGCCAACAGGATGACCTTGCGGGCCCGCTCCGTGAACCGATTGAACATATTCATGCGTTCAAGCCCCCCGTCCCGATGACGCCGCGAGTGACTCCCGCAGAAGCCGCGCGCGGCGGACGTCCCGCTCGCGGCTCGCCAGCGACCGTCCCTCCAACCGTTGGAGGTGGGCCGGCTGCGTCGTGATGAACAAGGTATTGACCGTCACCCGATCCAGCGTCGGGATGATCCCTAAGTCCGCGCCGAGCCGGACGAGCGACAGCAGGTCCGTCGTTTCCGCCGAGGTGATGATCTGGGCGCTCTTGAGCGTGCCGTACGCCCGCCAGACCCGGTCCTCCAGCGCCTCGCGGCTGGTCCGGAGGATCGCCTCCCGGGCCGCCTCTTCCTGGCCGGCCACCTGGGCGACGAGCCGCTCCAGGGTGTCCACCAGCTCCGGCTCGCTCCGGCCGAGCGACACCTGGTTGGAGATCTGGAAGAAATTCCCGGCCGCCTCGGTCCCTTCGCCGTAGAGGCCGCGGGCCGTCAGCCCCAGCTTCGTGATGGCGTGCAGGACCCGGCTGATCTGTTTCGTCATCACCAGGCACGGCAGGTGGAGCATCGCCGAGGCCCGAAGGCCCGTGCCGACGTTCGTCGGACAGCAGGTGAGGTACCCCCACGTCGGCGAGAAGGCGACCGCGAGCTGTTCCTCCAGCTGGCGGTCGAGCTCCGCCGCGATCGCCCAGCCCTCGCGGAGGTTCAACCCCGACTGCAGGACCTGCAGGCGCAGGTGGTCTTCCTCGTTGACCATCACCGCGATGATCTCGCGGTCGCCGATGATGACGGCCCGCTCCGTGGCGTCCGCCTCCGCGTGCTCGCGGCTGATGAGGTGCCGCTCGACGAGGAACAGCCGGTCCACGCCGGGCAGTTCATCCAGGCGAAGGACCATCGCCGTCGTCAGGTAGGGGGTGTGGGCGGCCGCCCGCTCCACGGTGGTGCGCACCTGGGCCAGCTCCCGCTTCGTGGCCCAGTGCGGGAACCGGTGCCCGGCCAGATTCCGGGCCAGCCGGATCCTCGAGGAGATGACGATGGCGGCGTGGGGACCGGTCCCCCGCAGCCACTCCCCGGTCTGCGTGACGAGATGACTAAGGGCTTCGACGGCGCGTGCCACGCGGGCTCCGTGTCGGTTTGTCCGGCGCGCCCAACTGCACGATCCGATCGCGCAGGGACGCGGCCTCCTCGAACGCCTCTTGCTTGACCGCCTGCTTCAGGCGCTGTTTCAACCCTTCCAGCTCCGCCTCCCGCCGCGCGGCGGGACTGGTCGCCGCCGGCGCCTTCCCAACGTGGCGGGACGCCCCGTGGATCTGCCGCAGGAGCAATTCCAACGGCCGCTGGAGCGCTTCGTAGCAGGCGCCGCATCCCAGTCTACCCGATCTCTTGAAGTCCTCAAAGCGCATTCCGCATTGGGGGCAGGCCGTCGGCGGGGCGATGCCCGAGGCCTCGAGCGTGCTCCCCAAGTCGGTCAGGCCGGTCATCAGGTCGGCCAGCCCGAACGGCTGCTCCACCTTGACCCCCTTCTCGCGGGCGCACGGCTCGCACAGGTGCAGTTCCCGCGTCTCGTCCTGAATGATCTCGGTCAGGTGGACCGTCGCCTCCCGCTCGCTGCAGAAATCGCAAATCATCGGTTAATAGCGGACCCCGTCCGTGCGCGTGAGCTTCCGAAACGCCTGCCGGAGCTTCTCGGTGGCCCGGCCCGGCCGGCCGTCGCCGATCACCCGCCCGTCCACCCGAACCACCGGCACGATCTCCGCCGCCGTCCCGGTCAGGAAGCACTCATCGGCGTTGAACAGGTCGTGGCGGGTCAGCACCTCCTCGCGCACCGGCATCCGCGCGGCCCGCGCCAGCGCCATCACCGTGTCGCGGGTGATGCCGCGCAGCAGCCCGATGTACGGCGGCGGCGTCACGAGCGCCCCCTGCTTGACGATGAACAGGTTGTCCCCGGTGCACTCGGCGACGTACCCTTGGGCGTTGAGCATGATCGCCTCCTCGACGCCGGCGTTCGTCGCCTCGATCTTCGCAAGGATGTTGTTAAGGTAGTTCAGCGACTTGATCTGCGGGTTCAGCGCCTCCGGGATGTTCCGCTGGGTCGGCACCGTCACGATGGCCATCCCCTCGTGGTAGATCCGCTCCGGGTAGAGGACGATCCGGTCGGTGATGATGAACAGCGTCGGCGTCGAGCACTTGCGCGGGTCGAGGCCGAGGTCGCCGGGGCCGCGCGTGACCACCACCCGGATGTAGGCGTCGCTGAGCCCGTTGGCCTTCAAGGTCCGGATGACGGCCTGCTGGAGCGCTTGCTTCGTGAGCGGGACCTTCAGCATCAGCGTGTGCGCCGACTCGAACAGCCGGTCCACGTGCGCCGGCAGTTTGAAGACGCGCCGGCGGTAGGCGCGGATCCCCTCGAACACGCCGTCGCCGTAGAGCAGGCCGTGATCGAACACCGACACCTTCGCCTGGTCCCGGTCCACCAGTGTGCCGTTCAGGTAGATTTTCATGACGTAGAGCCGGGTTCAGAACCTCCCGTGGCCG
>Ga0155282_1093_pt3 | contig 14853 bp, 11 predicted proteins | sample RifCSPhighO2_02_FD_106250 | JGI IMG/M metagenome (GOLD analysis project Ga0155282, IMG submission 106250) | Omnitrophica WOR_2 bacterium RIFCSPHIGHO2_02_FULL_68_15 | reverse complement strand
CGCAGAACCCAGACACCGTCCAGCGCCTCCAATCCGGCCTTGAAGAGCCCTCGCCGGCCCAACCCGCTGCTTCACCCGCGCCGAGGGGGATCGTCAGCGGGAGCGATCTCGTAGTCGGGCAGGACTATGGGCGAGCCAACGACCTCAACGGTGTCGTGTTCTCAAGGGCCGTCACGGTGCAGGGAGCGCCGTTCGAGTTGCCGGGCGGCATCACGGTCAACCCCAATGGCGGCACGATCACGATTGGGTCCGGTGCCAAAATCCTACAAGGGGCGATCGTCCAGGGCCCCGGCGTGATCGGGGCGGAGGCCCGGATCGGCGGCCGCATCAGCGGGATGGCTGAGCGCCCGTTTGTGGTGGGAGCCAAGGCGCGGGTGGATGGGTTGGCCTTGGACGTCCAGCATGCGGTGATCGGCCCTGGCGTGAAGGTCCAGCGCGCCGCGCATATCAAGGATACCGTGATCGTTGGAGAGTCATCCTCAGTCGGTACCGGCACGATCCTTGAGGCGGGCGCGGCCGTATTTGGCAGGGAGGCGACGGTCGGCACCGACGTCAAGCTGCGCAAGAATGCCGTGATCGGGCCGTTCGTCACGATCGGGCACAATTCCGAGCATAAAGCCGTGTTGTACATCGGCGCCTCTGAGGAGGCCGGCATCGAATTCCCCCACGAGGGATATACCGGCAGCGTCTGGGCGATCCCGATTCAGGTCACCGATGCGAACGATCGGCCCATCCCCTATGGAACGCAGGCCTATTACGCCCGCTTGCGTCAGATTGTGCGGGTCATCTTGCTTGGCGAGGACGTGTCGGATGAAGCGGTGGGGAAAGGACCGGTCTCCAGCACCGGTTTGCCTCGACGCGTGACGCGCACGTTGGATGGCGAGCCAGTGACATTCCTGGCGCAGCGTATCAACTTCGGCGCGAATACGATTACCAGCGACTATAACCCCATGACGGGAGCCAAAACCGGAGCTTTGGTGGAAGCCGGCGTGGCGACCGGCGTGGACAGCGTGATCAAGAGCCCGGTCCGACTCGGGGCCGCGGCGTTGGTCGGCAACCTGTCTCAAGCCACCGGAGACGTCTCGCTGGGTACGCTCATTATGGGGTTGGTGAAAGGCGGCTATGCCGAGCTGGGGGGATATCGGCTCGGCGATAGCTTTGCGCTCGGGGATCATCTCGCCGAGGAAATCGAGGCCCAGATGGACTACTTCGAGCGGTTGTGCATCACGGCCGAGGTGTTGGCCGAAGGCGCTCGGAGGGCCCCGGACCCATTCACGCTGGCCGGCTATTGGTCGGCGCTGAACGCGGTGCGGAACCAGTTCGATGAGTTGGGATCTCGGTATAGCAAAGTCCTCGGTCCCGCGCTGGACGCCTCGATCGCCACGCTGACACGGCGGGTGGCTGAGACAGCGGGCGACAAGACGCGTTTGGCCCAGCGTTTGCAGACCCAGCTGGAGATCAAGCACAACGCCCCAGGCATTCGTGGGCAAATTAAGCAACTCGGGCAAACGATCGATCGAGTGATGACCGATGTCAATCGCCGGGTGTCACAACCGGTTATCGCCGAAGCGGCGGCCGCGTTGACGGTGAACCCCGCAACGGTTTGGACGAACCCGCTGGATCAAGACCGCGTGGATCTGCCGGTGTCCGACCGCCTTGCCCGGGTGATCGAGTGGTTCACGCGGTATGTCCACCCGGCGAGCGCCAAGGCGAAAGTGTTGAAGGCGGGGACGGATGGGGTCCGCTGGCTGGTCGGCACGGACGATGCCTGGCGGCTTGGGTTTGTCGAAGGTGTGGCCGCCGCAGGCCGCGCACTGCGCGCCGCCCGGGAGCGCGGTCAGTCGGAGGCGTGGGTGGCCATGGCCCGAGACGGCCGCAAGCGCTCAGAACTCGAAGCGCAAGGGGCCCTGGCGGCAGTGCGATTGATGGGGGTCAACGTCACCGATTTCGGGATTGATACCACTCCCGGCCTGCAGTCATTGGTCAAGGCCAATACGAAGTACGGCGCCGGGCTGGTCTTCACGGCCTCGCATAACCCGGATGACGATCTAGGAGTCAAGCTCCTGGGCCCCACCGGCGACAAGGTCGAGGATGCCTTTGAGGCGGCCGCCACCAACCCATTGCTGGCGGCGACCCGGGAGACCGCCGACGGCGTGTTGAGGCAGGTGCTGATCTCGCAGAAGATTGAGTCGTTGCCGGTCCGGGCGGGGCGCGTGGAGGATGGGACCGCGGACTGGGAGGCCGATGTGACCAAAACGGTCGACGCGATCGCCGTCTTGGCGGAAGAGGTCGGCGTGCCGGCGCTCCAGCACTTGGTCGTGGATACCGCCAATTCGCCCGCCGCGGTCCGCCGCGTGACCGCCATCCTCGATCATCCGAAATTCCCGCCGGCATTTCGGCAGGTAATCGTCCCGTTGAATGCCAACAACGTCGGTCGGATGAATCGTCGGGCGGGCGCCGAGTGGGTGGAGAAGGGCGTGGATCCCAGGAACGGCGGAAAGACTCCGTTGCCTGACGGTATGACGATGGAGCTGACGAAAGTCGAGACTGAGGGAGTCGGGCAGAACAGGATCGTCCTGACGGTCACAACCGATGCTGGGCAGAGCGTCAGGGTCCTGGACGATGCATTCTCGCGCGTTGCCGCTGTGGCGGTGGACGGCGATGCCGATCGGGTCATGCCTTGGATTTTCCTGAAGACCCTGCAGGACGGGCGGTTTCATCAGCTCGTGCTCGGCGATCAGCAAATGGTCGTGGACATCATGGGGCTTCAGGTGCTTCTTGGCAAGTCCGGGTTAACCCAGGACGTGCCGATTCGGGCTGTTCAAACGACCATGGCCGACAAGAACTCGGGCAGGAAAATCCATGAATTGGTAGGTGCCCCGGTGACCGTGACCGACGTCGGGGATCGGCCGGCCCGCGAGGCCGCGCAGCGCGTAGCGAACGAGACCGGCGGGATCGCGCTGTACGCCGAGGCATCCGGGCATCGCGGCTGGGTCGTGTCGCAACAGGCCGCGGATCGGATTGCTCAACAGGGTACCCGAGCCCTCAAGGCGTTCCTGGAGTTGGAGAATCTGTCGGCCGGCGATGGGGTGAGGAATCTTTTCCCGTTCTTTTTCATGCTCAAACTGCTGGATCGGAGCCCGCAGGCGTTGAACGCCTGGCCGTTTGTCGCGATGCCCAAGGCGTTCAAACCTGTGAAGCTACCGGTGGGGCTTTTCCAGAGCGAAGATCTCGCTGATCGGGCACCCGGAGTGATTATTCGCCGGAACCCCGATGGGACCCTACAAAAGGTCGGTAGAATTTCCATTACGGCCGTGGATGCGGCGACGGACCGTATCTTGGAGGGTAACCGGCCGGGTTTTGAGAATGCTAATCTCCGCAGATCGGGATCAGAGTCCAAGCCCGACTACGACGTGATACGTATCTACACGTGGGGCGAGACGCCTGGCGTGGCCCGGTGGGTGTTGGACCAATACCTTGAGGCCTTCAAGCCGTTCGAGGTGGCCGGGGCTGGGTTGGAGGAGGTTGGACTGGCTGAACCGGTTGAAGAGACGCTTGCGCCCGACAAGCTCTCCGCGGGGCCGTCAGGAGGCGTGGCGGGGGCCCGGCAACTCTTGGGCGATCTGAAGCAGATGGCGGTTGACTCGGCGGCCGCAGAGCGGCGTGGGGCGGGTATCATTGCAGGCCCTGAGTTGGTGGATGGTGTGTCGGGGGTCGCGCACGCGATCGTGTTGCGCCAACAACTCGGTGTGCCGGTGGTGCTCCTGGTGGAGTCGGAAGCTCAGCGGGACCGGTTGATCGCCACCGAGTTCTTTACGGCGGACGAGGTGTTGGTGGCCGGAACCGGGGCCCTGGAGTTGGCGGAGCAGCGCTTGATGACGCAGGGCGTTCCTGGCGGCGGCTTGGTGTATCTCGGCGTGCCCAACCAGCCGACGACGGTGTCGTTGGAAGATCTGCTGAACCGGCTCGGCGTGGATCTCTCGGCGTACCCGGTCAATCTCCTGCAATACCGGGCCTCTGAGGTCGCGAAGCAGGTGCTGGGCCAGTACGTGTAACGCGGGGCTTCACGCGCTTGTCAACCGGGGCCGGGCTCCTCAGGGGTCTGGCCCCGCATTGTTTTCGCTCGAGAGGGATGCTGATGATGCGATGGATTGTGGCCGTGTTGAGCGTGGCGTTGGCGCTGGCGCCGGCGGTGCAGGCGGCGCCAGTCGCCGCGCTCCGGGGTGGCCAACCGCGACAGACCGGTCAAGCCGTGGTCCTCCAGGCCGGTCTGGAAGAGGTGCCGCTACCGGCCGAGATTGCCGGGGATCCCGTGGCGTTGGATACGTGCCGCGCATTGCGCGAGGTGCTGCAGCAGGCCTTGGGCTATTCCCCCGCACGGACGGACGCGCTGATCCGGCAGCACGCCGAGGCCGCCGGGGCACCGATGACCCAACTGCTCCATGGCGTGCTGGATGCGCCGGAAACCGAGGGGCCCTCCGACGAAGAGTTCGACGAGCTCCTGTATAGAGCCGAAGTCCTGTTTGAGTCGGGCGGCAACGGCGGCCGCGGGCTCCGGGAAATTGCCCGGGTGGCCGGTGTCCAAGCCATCAGCGACGTCCCGGTGGACGATGACGGCGGCAACTACGGGGTGTGGAGGGAGGAGTTCAGACGGCGGTTCAACGGCCGGTTCATCCTGTCGTTGGGAGGTGACGTGGCCAATGTCCGCGCAGAAGAGGCGTCCTCCCCAATCCGTCATGTGATGGCGGATCGGGTGTCGGAGAAGCCGGCTGGCGGGTGGCCGCCCGCGGAGACGGTGCGCGGGCTCCTGATCCACGAGATGGTCGAGGCCCTGAGGGCGTTTGCGGCCCAACATCCCAACGACGACCCGGCGGACGATCCATTGTTGGTGCGGTCGCTGGCCACGGTGATCAGCGCGCACCGGATCCTTACCGAGGCGTTCCCCGCGCTTCTGAAAACGGATGTTCTCTCAAAGGCCAGTGGGCAAAATCTGCTGGGGGTCGCGATTGCCGTGCGGTCCGGGTTCCTGAGCCCCCGCACCGGCCGGATGGATTCCACGCGGCTCAAGCGGGCGCTCCTGTTGTGGAACCGGGCGCTGGGACTGGATGGGCGGGCCGGATTGGTGATCCCCAACAGCTTAGACGGCGTCCGCCCTTATTTCGTGTATGCGGATCAACTGGCCTTGGAGCCGGTGAGGTTGCCGGGTCGGACTGAACTGGCGGCGGTCCGGTTCGGTGAGTCGAACATTCCGCCGGACGATGTGTTCACCGTCACCCAGTCGGATGAACAATTGATCTTGACCGACGGCTTCGGCCGACGGCTCCAATACGAAGCGGCGGAGCTGGCGTACGTGGCGCGCGATAAGGGCACTGTCGAAACACGGTTTGAGCGGTTCCCGGCCCAGATTGAGCGGGCCATCCGGGAGCGGCTACGGGCGGTCCTGGCGGTGTCCCTCGTCCGGGGCGAGTACAATGCCAGCGAGGAGAGGTCCTGGTACGAGGGGACCTCTGTGTTGGCGTGGGGGGCGGAGTATCCGGCGGGGGAGAAGGCGCCCGACATCAGCCCGCCGATGAAGGTGTTGTACGACGCGGTGTTGAGCGGGCGGGCCAGAATCCGGACGATTGTGATCGGCCTGGGGTCTGAGGGGACGTCCATCGCCCTGCACTTCTGGCGTCCGGAACGGGTCCGGTTCTTGGCGGAGTTGGCGCGGCGCCGGAGGGCCGGCCAAACCGTCCCGCGCGTCGTGTTTGTCTTCAATCCGGCTGAAACCAACGATTCCTATACCCTCGGCCCGGCGGGCATCATTGAGCATTACGAGATGGTGTTCCGCCAATCCTTGGGTGATGACGCGGTGCGGCTTGAAGACCTCATTCCGGAGATCGTCCTGTGCCGGCATGATCATCCTTGGGTAGTTGCGCGAAATCCTGCGGTCGCGCAGGAGATGGGGACGTCGCTGGACGCGGTGGACTACGCGCATCTCCTGGGCCCCTTGGCACCTGACGAGCACTACGGGTTGGTCCATAGGAGCCGGCGGGCGATGCCGTCGGACACAACAACCCTTGACGAGCTGTCGCGGCGCTTCGCCCCGGCCGCGATCCACGTCGGTCCCTACGCCGACGTTCGGGGGACCGTGGTGTCGAGCGCCGGGGAGACCCGGCGGGAAGCGCAGGTGCAAATGCTGACCCATCGCCTGGGTGCCGTTCTGTTTCCCGAGCGGCGCGGGGTTTTGTTGCCGGTCGCCGTGCGCGAGGAGCGGCGGATCTTCCACGAGAAATTCCAGCGCGATCCCACCGACGAAGAGTTGGCCGAATTTCTCAATCAGGTGGGGTATCAGACCACGGCGCAGGAAGTTCAGGCGATTTCGGCAGGTCTTGAAGAGCCGCCGCTGGCCAAGGAACCCGTTGCCCAGCTGGTGGACGACATCCGGAGGTTTTTTGCAGGCCCTGCCGCGGTGCCGCCGGCGGAGTTTCAGCCGGGCATGGGGCTGGTGGTGGACTTGGCGACGGGATTTGAGTCGGATGCCCTCGCCGCCCTCATGCTGCCGCGTGGGGCGGTCGTCATCGTGGGCACCGAGGCCCTGCTGAAAGCCGAGCAATTGGCTAACAGGACTGCCATGGAACAAGGCATCATCACGGTGCGGGCGGACCGAGGCCCTGACGGTGCCCCTGCCGCACTGCGCGTAGCGGTCGCGTGGGCGAGGGGCGAAGTCGGCAAGACGGTGCGCATCTATTCCGGCTTGCCCACTTCAGAACTCGGCAGCATTCTGAACGATGTCGCTGCCGGTAGCGTCGAGCTTAACGGCGGATTGACCGTGGAGCAGATCCTCGAACGGTTGCGGCCCGGCGATGACGCCGTGTCGGCCTTCCTCGCCTTATTGGGCCGCGCCAGACACGAATGGCACGCCCTGCGGGAATACGTGTAACGCGGGTGGTTCACGGCTCGCGGCGGGTGAGACCGGGCAGTTGGTCGAAGTCGGTGTCGTAGGAGTAGAAGGTGGTGATGCCGCGCGCCGGCAGGAGCACCGCGTGATAGGCGTCCACGAACGACAGCGGCGTTGAGGCAAACAACTCAAGCGCCGTCGCCAGATGCTCGGCCTCCGCGCACGCCACGTGGGGGGTTGTGAGCAGTCGTTGGAGGTGCTCCGCGATAGCGGTCCGGGGCATCCGGTATTCTTTGGAGAGCACCCAGACGAGCTCTGCGATGACCAGATGCGTGACGCACAGGGGTGTGCGTCCGTGGCTGGCATCCCGCAGGAGCCGTTCGGATCGGTCGGCTTTCTGCGCGTCGTCTCCGCTGAGGTAGCGAATCAAGACGCTTGTATCGAGGAACGCCGAAGCCGTCATGGCGTGGGTGGGGCCAAGCGCCCTCGCCGGACGGCCTCCGTGGCCATCCCTTCCTCAAACCGTGCCCGGAGTTTCCGGAAGTTGATCGGCTTCATGCCCTTGCGGTGCAGGACCCCTTTGAGCCCCAAGATCGTGCCTCGGACCGGACGCAGCATGGCCCGATCGCCTTCGGCGAGCACGATCAGCGTGTCATGGGGTTCCAAGTGAAGCTGCTCCCGAACGGCCTTCGGAATCGTCACCTGACCTTTGGACGTCATCGTGGCCAGCGGCATGGTATAATCCCCCCTCTCAATGGGAAGTATACCTGATTCCTTACCAATCGTCAATATTTCTTACGAAACTATGTCGAGTAAGACAGCGAGGCGGTTCGCCATCCTCCTGGGGTTCTTGGTGATGGTCGCGGGGAACGGGAATCCCGCGCAGGCCGGGCCGGCGGACGGGGTCGAGTGGCTGGGGCACGCGAGTTTCCGGATTGAGCGCAAGGGCACCGTGGTCTACGTGGACCCCTGGAAGCTCGACGACGCACCGCACGACGCCGACGTTATCCTCATCACCCACCCGCATGCCGATCATCTCTCGGTGCCGGACATCCAGAAGGTGGCGAAGCCGACGACGGTGGTGGTCGGCCCGCCCGACTGCTTGAAGGACGTCACGGGCGAGACGCGGGCGGTGAGGCCCGGCGAGACCCTGGAGGTGGGGGCGGTGACCGTCGAGGCGGTGCCGGCCTATAATACGAACAAGGCGTTCCACCCGAAGCAAAATGGGTGGGTGGGCTACGTGATTGAGCTCGGCAAGACGCGGATTTACCACGCCGGCGACACCGACGTCATTCCGGAGATGCACGGCCTGGTGGTGGACGTTGCGCTCCTGCCGGTCAGCGGTGCCTACGTGATGACGGCGGAAGAGGCGGCGATGGCCGCCGGCGTGATCGCCCCGAAGCTGGCGGTCCCGATGCACTACGGCACGATCATCGGCAGTGAGACCGACGCCTTGCGATTCCGAGCACGATGCGAACCGATCCCCGTCAAAATCTACACCCGGCGGCCCCCCATGCGCGGAGGGACTGTGATATAATGAACACCCCAATGGAACCGGCGGTTGCGACCGAGGAGTCGTCTCTTTCCAAGATGAGCTATATCAAAGGGTTGCGGTGTCGGGAATGCGGACGCCATTACCGGCCCGAGGCGATCTTCGTCTGCGAATATTGCTTCGGCTCGCTGGAAGTGGACTACGACTACGAGCGCATCCGCCAGGTCTTCACCCGCCAACTGGTCGAATCGCGCCCCTGCAATCTCTGGCGGTACCGGGAGCTCCTGCCGATTGACGGCGACCCGCTGGTCGGGTTCGACACCGGCTTCACCCCCCTCTACCGGGCCGAGCGGCTGGGCCACGCCCTCGGCGTCAAAGACCTCTACATCAAGGACGACTCGGTCTGCCATCCCACGCTCTCTTTCAAGGACCGGGTGGTCTCGGTGGCGATCACCCGCGCCAAGGAACTCACGTTCGACACGGTGGCCTGCGCCTCGACCGGAAACCTGGCCAACGCCACGGCCGCCGCCGCCGCCAAGTCGGGCCTCAAGCGCGTCATCTTCATCCCGGCCGACCTCGAGATGGGGAAGGTGATCGGCACCCTGATCTACGCCCCGACGCTGGTGGCCGTGGAAGGGAACTACGACGAGGTCAACCGGCTCTGCGCGGAGGTGGCCACCCGCTACCGATGGGCGTTCGTGAACATCAACATCCGCCCGTACTACGCGGAGGGGTCCAAGACCTACGGGTTCGAGGTGGCGGAGCAGTTGGGGTGGAAGACACCCCAGCACATGGTCGTCCCGGCGGCCAGCGGGTCCCTGCTCGTCAAGATCTGGAAGTCGTTCAAGGAACTGCACAAGCTGGGACTGCTGGATGAGCCGCCGCGCACCAAGATGTATGCGGCGCAGGCGGCCGGCTGCAGCCCGATCGTCACGGCCCTCCGCGAGGAGTCGGACATCATCAAGCCGGTCAAACCGAAGACGATCGCCAAGTCGCTGGCCATCGGCAACCCGGCCGACGGCTACTACGCCACCGACGCCATCCACGAGTCGGGCGGCTGGGGGGCGGCGGTCAGCGACCAGGAGATCGTGGACGCGATGAAACTGCTGGCCCAGACCGAGGGGATCTTCACGGAGACGGCCGGCGGGGTCACGGTGGCGGCGGCCAAAAAGCTCGTCGAGGAGCGGCGCATCCCGAAGGACGAGTCGCTCGTCATCTGCATCACCGGCAACGGCCTGAAGACCCAGGAGGCGGTGACCGACCACATCGGCCGCCCGATCACGATCAAACCCACACTCGACTCGTTCGAGGCACACATGAAGGAGAAGACCTAGCATGGCGATCACGGTCCGGATTCCGACCCCACTCCAAAAGCTTACCGGCAACCAGGGCGAGGTGGCCGTTGAGGGCGCCACCGTGGACGAGCTGATCGCGGCGCTCGACAAGGCCTACCCCGGCGTGAAGGGCCGCCTCTGCGACGAAAAGGGCAAGCTCCGCCGCTTCGTCAACGTCTACGTCAACGAAGAGGACATCCGGTTCCTCAAGCAGGAGCAGACACCGGTCAAGGACGGCGACGAGGTGTCCATCATCCCGGCCATCGCCGGTGGGGCCTGAGCATGGCCAAGAAAATCGTCCAGCTCATTTTCCCGCAGAAGCTCATCAAGGAACCGGTCGTCTATACGATGGCGCTGAAGTGCCGCGTCGTCCCCAATATCCGCCGCGCGAAGGTGACCGAGACGGTCGGGGAGATGGTGCTGGAGCTGGAGGGGACGGCGGACGACCTGGAACAGGGAATCGCCTACCTCCGAAAGACCGGCGTCAAGGTCGAGCCGGTCGTCAGCGATATCATCGCGCCATAAAAAATCTGCTCCGCCAAAGGCGGCCCTGTATATGTGGTATACTCTGGGGTGAGATGAAGACAGGGAGCGTTGTGCACATCCTGATGATCGTGGCCGTCGGCCTGCTGGGCCTGGCGCCGGCGGTGGTCTGCGCCATGCCGCCGGATTGCCCGATGACTCAGTCGCAGGCCTCGGCGCATGACTGCTGTCTGCCCGCCGGGCAGGATCAGCCGATGGAGGGGATGACCACCGCCCCCTGCCATACGACCCAGACCGCGGCGACCCCGGCCCCATCACCCGCCGCGTTCCATGGCGTGCCGTCTCTCTCTGTTGTCGCGACCGCTCTGCTTGACGCGCCGGCCGCCTTTGCCGGTTTCACCCCCGCCGCCACGCCCGTGGCCGCGGTGCCTCGCCTTCTCCTGACCCACACCTTCCGCCTGTAATCCACCTCGCGTGACCCTGGCACCCACCCATCGGTGGGTGTAGTCTGTTGGTCAACTCGGCGAGGTGGCTCATGACTTCATGGTGTCGAACGATTCTCATCAATGTGACGATGGTCTCGGTGGCGTTGGCTCCCCTCACGGGTTTCGCGGAGCCGGCCGCGCTGCCGCCCCTCTCGCTCTCCGTACTGCTTGAAGAGGCGCGGAAGGCCAACCCGGAGATCCGGGCGGCCCGCGCCCGGTGGGACGCCGCGCAGCAGCGGGTCCCGTTGGCGACCGGCCTGCCGGCCCCACGGATTGGGATCGAGCTGGAAGAGATTCCCCGGGGCACGCTGAAGGTGGACCAGGCCACGACGATCTTCTCGCTCCTGCAGACCCTCCCGTTTCCCGGCAAGCTTTCCCTGCGTCATCGGGTGGCCCTCAAGGAGGCCCAGGAGGCGGCGGCGATGTTCAAGCAGACGGAATGGGAGGTCTTGACGCAGGTCAAGGCCGCCTACAACGACCTGTTCCTCCTCGATCGCCAGCGGGAGATCGCCGAAGAACGAACGCGCTGGGCCCGGCCATCCGCGGCGGCGGCCCGTGCCCGGTACGCGACCGGGGCGGCCCCTCAGCGCGACGCGCTCCAGGCCGAGGCGGAGCTGTTGACGCTGGCCAATGATCTCGCCGTCCTGCACCATCGCCGAGACGCGGCGGCCGCGCACCTCAACCACCTCCTTGACCGGGAAGGCCATGCCGCCACGGCCGCCCCTGGCCCCATCCCGCTGGCGCCGGTGCCGGGCGATCCCGAGACCCTGATGGCGCAGGCCCTCACCCAACAGCCGGCGCTCTTGGCGGCGCAGTTCGCGGCGGAACGGGCGGAAGCGGCCTGGCGGCTCTCGAAACGGGAGCTCTGGCCGGACTTCGAGACGATGCTGGCCCTGCGGAACCCGGCGATGGGGCCGATCGGCCCGTGGGACCTCTCGCTGGCGCTGGCCCTCCCGTTCTGGTTTTGGACCAAACAGCGGTACGGCGTGAAGGTGGCGGTGGCGGACCAGGCCTCGGCGGCCGCGGCGTACCAGGCGATGCGCCGCGGGGTCGAACGGCAGATCCACGAGCATTGGCATGAGGCCTCGGCCGCCTACGGCTCCGCGGCGCTGGCGCAGGACCGGCTCATCCCGCTGGCGCGCCAGGCGGTGGCTTCGGCGATGGCCGCGTACGAAGGGGGCCGGGGGTCCTTCACGGACATGACGGCCGCCCTGCAGGCGCTGGCCCAGCGGCAGGACGACTATTACCGGCAGGTGGTGTCGGTGGAACAGCATGTGGCGATGCTCGAGCAGGCGGTCGGGGTTTCCCTCCGAGGAGGTCAGTCATGAAACGATTCGCGATCTTCATCATCGCGGCGACCGTGATGGTCGGGGCGATCGTGGCGGTTCGCTCAGGAAAGGGGACAGTCCTCCCGGGGAGGACTGTCCCCGAGCAGAGCCGGGCGGTCTACTATTGCCCGATGCACCCGACCTACACGGCGGATAAGCCGGGTGACTGCCCCATCTGCAACATGAAATTGGTCAAGCGAGAAGCGTCAGCCCTAAAGGGGTCTGACCCCAAGGGGTCAGACCCCCAAGAGATTTGCGTGATGCACAACTGCCCGATGGCCCATGACGGCCGGCCGTGCCCGATGCAGGTCGTGGTCACGCCCGGGGAGTCGGTGGAGTGCCCGGTGTGCGGGACCCATGTCGCCGGCCCCGAGGCGCTGGAGATCCACGCCCCGTCCGGGTATTCGGCAGTGCGGATTTCGCCGGAGCGGCGCCAGCTCATTGGGATCAAGACGGCGGTGGCGGAGGCCCGGTCGCTGACCAAGACGATCCGGACCGTCGGCCGCATCGCCTATGACCCGGAGTTGTACCAGGCGGAGCAGGAATATCTCGAGGCGCTGGCCGCCGAAGGGAGTGAGGCGCTGGCCGCCGCGGCCCGCACGCGCCTTCGCTTGTTGGGGCTCAACGACGAGCTGATCGGGGCGCTGGTCGAACAGGGAGGGCCCGACCGCCGCCTGCTGTTGACCGATACCGGAGGCCAGGCCTGGCTGTATGCGACTCTCTATGAGTTTGACCTGCCGTGGGTGGCGGCCGGGCAGATCGTCACCGTGGAGGTGCCGTCGGCGCCGGACCGGCCATTGACCGGCGTGATCCGCGCGGTGGATCCGGTCCTGGACCCGGTGACGCGGTCCGTCCGGGCCCGAGCGCTGCTCGACGATCCGGACGGCCGCTTGCGGCCGGAGATGTTCGTCAACGTCTCCGTGCGCGTGCCGGTCGGGGACGGGGTGGCGGTGCCGGCCGAGGCGGTGTTCGAGACCGGGACGCGGCAGATTGTCTTCGTGGACCGGGGGGAGGGTTTGCTGGAGCCCAGGGAAGTGACGGTGGCGGTCAGGGCCGAGGGCTACGCGGCCGTGACGGCCGGGGTCGAGGCGGGCGAACGGGTCGTGACCAACGGGAACTTCCTCATTGATTCCGAGAGCCGCCTGAAGGCGGCGCTGGACGGGATGGGCCAGGAAGGGCACCAACATGGCCAGTGATCCGGAGGCCCCCCGGCGGGACGGGATCATCGAGAAACTGATCGAGTGGTCCGCCCACAACAAGTTCGTGGTGCTGGCGCTCACCGCGGCCGCGATGGCGGCGGCCGTCTGGTCGGTCCGGACGATTCCGCTCGACGCCATCCCGGACCTGTCCGACACCCAGGTGATCATCTACTCCCGATGGGACCGCAGTCCCGACATCCTCGAAGACCAGGTGACCTACCCGATCATCACCGCGCTGCTTGGGGCGCCGAAGGTCAAGGCGATCCGTGGTTTCTCCGATTTCGGCTTCTCGTACGTCTACGTGATTTTCCAGGACGGGACCGATCTCTACTGGGCCCGGTCGCGGGTGCTGGAGTATTTGAGCAAGATCACGCCGCGCCTGCCCGAGGGGGTGAAGACCGAACTGGGGCCGGACGCCACCGGGGTCGGGTGGGTGTTCCAGTACGCGCTGGTGGACGAGACGGGCCGGCATGACCTGCAGGAGCTGCGCAGTTTCCAGGACTGGTCCCTGCGGTACCACCTCCAGAGCGTGCCGGGGGTGGCGGAGGTGGCCTCGCTCGGCGGGTTCGTGAAGCAGTACCAGGTCACGGTGGATCCCAACCGCTTGCTGGCCTATCGCCTGCCGATCGGCCGGGTCGTGGACGCGATCCGCGCAGGGAATCAGGAGGTCGGCGGGCGCCTGCTGGAGTTCTCCGGCGCCGAGTACATGGTCCGCGGCCGCGGCTATGCCCGGTCGGTGGAGGACCTGGAGCAGATCGTCGTTGGGACCGATGCGCGCGGCACCCCGGTCCTCGTCAAGCACCTGGGGACCGTCTCGCTCGGGCCGGAGCTCCGGCGCGGGCTGGCCGACCTCGACGGCCGCGGGGACGTGGTGACCGGCACCGTGATTATGCGGGCCGGGGAGAACGCGCTGAACGTGATCCGGCGCGTCAAGGCCAAGCTGGCCGACGTGGAACCCAGCTTCCCGCCGGGCGTGAAGCTGGTGGTGACCTACGACCGGTCGGACCTGATCACGCGGGCGATCGAGACGCTGAAAGAGTCCCTCCTCCAAGAGATGATCGTCGTGAGTCTGGTGATCCTCCTGTTCCTCTGGCATCTGCCCTCAGCGCTCATCCCGATCCTCACCATCCCGATCTCGGTCCTGCTCTCGTTCATCCCGCTCCACGGCATGGGGCTGACCTCCAACATCATGTCGCTGGCCGGCATCGCCATCTCCATCGGCGTCCTGGTGGACGCCTCCATCGTCGAGGTGGAGAACGCTTATAAGCGGCTGGAACAGTGGGTCGCCGGCGGCCGGCAGGGGGACTACCACGCGGTGCGGCTGCAGGCGCTCAAGGAGGTCGGCCCGTCGGTCTTCTTCTCCGCGCTGGTCATCGCGGTGGCGTTCCTGCCGATCTTCACGCTGGTGGACCAGGAGGGGCGGCTCTTCAAACCGCTGGCCTGGGCGAAGAACCTCACGATGCTGTTGGCGGCCATCCTGGCGGTGACGCTGGACCCGGCGATGCGGATGTTGTTCACCCGGCTGGACCCGATCCGGATCCGCTGGCCCTGGCGGCGGCGCGAGACCCCGCCCAGCCGGCTCGAGCGGGCGGCATCGCGGGCGGCGACGGCGGTCGCCGTGGGGACCTATTACCCGGAAGAACGGCATCCCG
>Ga0155282_1074_pt5 | contig 15065 bp, 15 predicted proteins | sample RifCSPhighO2_02_FD_106250 | JGI IMG/M metagenome (GOLD analysis project Ga0155282, IMG submission 106250) | Omnitrophica WOR_2 bacterium RIFCSPHIGHO2_02_FULL_68_15 | reverse complement strand
GACGCCGCGGGCCTTCACCCGCGGATAGCTGGGGGAGCGCTGATACGCCCCCATGCAGTCGGTCTGATCGGGGGACTCGACGACGGCGGTCTCCTTCGAGGCAGCGGCGAGACCCGGCCCCGCCAACACGCCGAATGCGCAGGCCAGCACCGCAAAACCAGTCCGCCACCGAGAGCGTTCGACCAACTCGTGAGGCGTCATGTGGTCACCGGTAGACGTCCTTCCGGTCATCAATGGTGATGATGTAGATGAGCAGGCGGGCATGCTCGACGCGGTAGACGATCCGATACCGGCCCGTCCGGTATTTCCGATAACCCTTCCACTCCCCCTTCAGGAATTCCCCCAGCTCGGGGTGGTGCGCCAGACGATCAATCGCTTTGGCAATCTGCTCACCGATGGTCCGACCGGCCTGGAGGAAACGCTCGAACCGTTCTTGTGCCAGTTCGGAGAGAACGACGGTGCAGCGCACCGTCATAGCCCGTGGCGCCGCTTGACCTCGCTCCAGGGGACGACTCGCCCTTTCTGAATCTGCGTTTCGGCCTCCAGGATCTCTCGGCCCAGCCGATACGCGGCGTCGTCCGCGTCAATGCTCTTCTTGGGCTTGAGGGAGAGACGGTGATCCGGCGTCGTCGCAATCTCCAGCCGGTCCCCTCCCTTCAAATGGAGCGCCTCGCAGATCCGCTTTGGGATCGTGATCTGGTGCTGCCCCGTGAGTGTTACTTCTTGAACCATGTCGGCTTCCCCTCCTATAGATTTACTGTCCCATTAGAATAATACCACATTACTATGGGTCAGTGTCCGGCTATTCTCCAGATCACCGATTCAGCCGGAAAGACCGGGCCTTCGGTGCAGACGCGCTGGAACCGTTTGTGGGCGGTGGCGTGGGGGCCGGCGATCTCGACGATACAGCCCATGCAGACGCCGAGGGCACAACCCATCCGCTCCTCCAGCGACACCTGCGCCGGCACGTGCCAGCGGGCGGCGAGCGCCGCAGCATGCTGCATCATCGGCGTCGGGCCGCAGATGGAGAGCGTGGTGCCGGGCTCCGGCGCCTGCCGGCGGAACGACGCCTCCACCAGCGCCGTCACGAACCCCTTGAAACCCTTACTGCCGTCGTCGGTGGCGACGCGCGTCGGGACGCCCAGCGCCCGGAACGCCTTCTCGCAGATGAGGTAGTCCTTGGTCTGCACACCGAGGTAGGCCTCGACGGCGATCCCGCGCCCGACGAGCGCCTTCGCCCAATAGTACAGCGGGGGAATGCCGACGCCGCCGCCGACCAGCAGGGCGCGCGTCACCGTGTCATCGGCCGTGAAGGTGGTGCCCAGCGGCCCGAGGACGTCGAGCGTGTCGCCCACGACCGCCTCGCGCAGGGTCTCGGTGCCGAGGCCGACCACCTTGTAGATGAGGTCGCAGGCGCCGCGGCGGCGATCCACGTCGTAGAGACTGAACGGGCGGCGCAGGAGCGGCCCGCCGCCCCGCCAGGCGGAGGGGGCGGCGCATTGGAGATGGATGAACTGGCCGGGTTGCGCGGCGCGGGCGACGTCGGGACAGGCGAGCGTCAGGAGGTAGTGGTCGCGGGCGATCCGCCGGTTGGCCGCCACGCGGGCACGCCGTTGGAGCGGGCGCGCCGGGGCGTCGGCCACCTCAGGCCTTCGCGCGGGGGGCCGCGCGGAACGCGTCGTGCCACTCCTGGAGGGAGCGGACCGGCAGGACGCCGCGGCGCAGGGCCTCGATGCCGCTGATGCTGGCCTGCGCCCCCTGGATCGTCGTGATGCAGGGGATCCCCTTGGCCACCGCCAGGGAGCGGATCGGCGTCTCATCGCTGCGGGTCGCCTTCCCCGCCGGGGTGTTGATGATGAGGTGGACGCGGCCGTCGCGGACGAGGTCGAGGACGTTCGGGCGCCCCTCAGAGATCTTCAACACCTCGGTGACGGGGAGTTTCTCGCGGCGGAGCTGTTCCGCCGTGCCGCGGGTGGCGACGATCGAGAAGCCGAGCTCGATGAGCCGGCGGGCGATCGGCGCCGCCGCCCGCTTGTCCTTGTCCTTGACGCTGAGGAACACCGTCCCTTCGGTCGGGAGCCGCTGGTAGGCGGCCACCTGCGACTTGGCGTACGCCGTCCCGAAGTCGGCGGCGAGCCCCATCACCTCGCCGGTGGATTTCATCTCGGGGCCGAGGATGATGTCCACGCCGAAGAACCGGGCGAACGGGAAGACGGATTCTTTCACGGCGATGTGCGGCGGGACGATCTCCTGCGTGAAGCCGAGCGCTTGGAGCGTCCGCCCGGCCATCACCTGCGCCGCCAGCTTGGCCAGCGGCACGCCGATCGCCTTCGAGACGAACGGGACGGTCCGCGAGGCGCGGGGGTTCACCTCCAGCACGTAGACGGCCTTCCCCTTCACCGCGAACTGGACGTTCATCAGCCCGATGACGCCGAGCTCTTTGGCCATCCGGTGGGTGGCCTCGCGGATCTCCGCGAGGACGGCCGCCGACAGCGTGTGCGGGGGCATCACCATCGCCGCGTCGCCGGAGTGGACGCCCGCCTCCTCCACGTGCTCGAGGATCCCGCCGATGACCGCCTGCCGCCCGTCGGCGAGGCAGTCCACGTCCACCTCGATGGCGTCCTCGAGGAACTTGTCCACGAGGATCGGGTGCTCGGGGGAGGCCTGCACGGCGCGGGCCATGTAGTCCCGCAGGCCCGTCTCGTCGTGGACGATCTCCATCGCGCGGCCGCCGAGCACGTAGGACGGGCGGACGAGCACCGGGTAGCCGAGCCGCGCGGCGATGGCGACCGCCTCGACGATGGTGGTGGAGGTGCCGTTCGCCGGCTGGCGGAGCCCCAGCTTATCGAGCATCGCGGCGAATTTCTTGCGGTCCTCGGCCCGGTCAATGGCCTCCGGCGGCGTCCCGATGATCGGCACGCCGGCCGCCTTGAGCGCCAGCGTCAGGTTGAGCGGCGTCTGGCCGCCGAACTGGACGATCACCCCTTCGGGCTGCTCCCGCTCGACGATGTTGAGGACGTCCTCGAGGGTCAGCGGCTCGAAGTAGAGCTTGTCGGAGGTGTCGTAGTCGGTCGAGACGGTCTCCGGGTTGGAGTTCACCATGATCGTCTCGTAGCCGATGGCCTTCAGGGCGAACGCCGCGTGGACACAGCAGTAGTCGAACTCGATCCCCTGCCCGATCCGGTTGGGGCCGCCGCCCAAGATCATGATCTTCTTCTGGGTGGAGGGGCGGCTCTCGTCCTCGGCGTCGTAGGTGGAGTAGTAGTACGGTGTGTAGGCCTCGAACTCCGCCGCGCAGGTGTCCACGAGCTTGTAGGAGGGCAGGACGCCGGCCGTGTGCCGCAACTGGCGGACGTTCTGCTCGGTGGTGCTCCAGAGGTGGGCGAGCTGGCGGTCGCTGAAGCCGTGCTGTTTGGCGCGGCGCAGGAGGTCCGGCGAGACGCCGCTCAAGCTCAGCGGGGCCGCCTTGATCGCCGACTCCACCTCGAGGATCTCCTGGAGCTGCTGGAGGAACCAGCGGTCAATCCGCGTCAGCCGGTAGATCTCCTCGACCGGCATCCCCATCAGCAGGGCCGCCCGCAGGGCGAACAGCCGGTCGGCGTTCGGCACCCGCAATCGCTCCACCACCTGCTCCCGCGTCGGCGCCGGGCCATCCTTGCCGTCCGCCCCCCACCCGAACCGGCCGATTTCCAGGGAGCGGACCCCCTTCTGCAGGGCCTCTTTGAAGGTCCGGCCGATGGCCATCACCTCGCCGACCGACTTCATCTGCACCGTCAGCGTCGGGTCGGCCGCGGGGAATTTCTCGAAGGCCCACCGCGGGATCTTGACCACGCAGTAGTCCAGCGCCGGCTCGAAGCAGGCGGGGGTCTCTTTCGTGATGTCGTTGGGGAGCTCGTCGAGCGTGTAGCCGACCGCCAGCTTCGCGGCGATCTTGGCGATCGGGAAACCGGTCGCCTTCGAGGCCAGCGCCGAGGAGCGGGAGACGCGCGGGTTCATCTCGATGACCACCATCCGCCCCGTCTCCGGGTGGACGGCGAACTGGATGTTCGAGCCGCCGGTCTCGACGCCGATGGCCCGGATGACGCGGATTGCCGCGTCGCGCATGACCTGGTATTCCCGGTCGGTCAGCGTCTGCGCCGGGGCCACGGTGATGGAGTCGCCGGTGTGGATCCCCATCGGGTCGAGGTTCTCGATCGAGCAAATGATGACGACGTTGTCGCGGCGGTCGCGCATCACCTCCAGCTCGTACTCCTTCCACCCGTAGACCGACTCCTCGACGAGGACTTCGCCGACCATGCTGAGGGAGATCCCCCGCTCGGCGATCTGCTCGACCTCCTCGCGGTTGTAGGCGATGCCGCCGCCGGTGCCGCCGAGCGTGAACGCGGGGCGGATCACCGCCGGGAAGCCCAGCATCTCGGCCGCGGCGACCGCCTCGGCCACGGTGCGGGCCACGGCACTCTTCGGCAGGTCGAGCCCGATGCCGGCCATCGTCTCCTTGAACAACTGGCGGTCCTCGGCGCGGCGGATCGCCTCCGCGTTGGCCCCGATCATCTCGACGTCGTACTTTTTGAGGATCCCCTGGTCGGCCAGCTGGATGGCGACGTTGAGCGCCGTCTGCCCGCCGAGGGTCGGCAAGAGCGCGTCGGGCCGCTCCCGGGCGATGATCTGCTCCAGCGACGCCACGGTGACCGGCTCGATGTAGGTCCGGTCGGCGAACTCCGGGTCGGTCATGATCGTCGCCGGGTTGGAGTTGACGAGGACGACCTGGTACCCCTCCTCCCGCAGGGCCTTGCAGGCCTGCGTGCCGGAGTAGTCGAACTCGCAGGCCTGGCCGATGATGATCGGCCCGGAGCCGATGAGGAGGATCTTCTTGAGGTCGGTCCGCTTAGGCATGGGTCCCGCGCACCCTCGCCATCATGTGGAGGAATTGGTCGAACAGGTGGTGCGCATCGTGCGGCCCCGGGGCCGCCTCCGGGTGGTACTGCACCGAGAAGACCGGCAGGGTGTTGTGCCGCATCCCCTCGACCGTCTTGTCGTACAGGTTGAGGTGGGTCTGCGTCACCTGCCCGCCGGGGATGGAGGCGACGTCCACGGCGAACCCGTGGTTCTGCGCGGTGATCTCCACTTTCCGCGTGGTCATGTCGAGGACCGGGTGGTTGCCGCCGTGGTGGCCGAACTTCAGCTTGTAGGTCTTCCCGCCGAGGGCCAGCCCGAGGATCTGATGGCCGAGGCAGATGCCGAAGGTGGGCACCGTCGGGAGCAGCTGCCGGACCGCCTCGATGACGTACGGCACCCCTTCGGGATCGCCGGGGCCGTTGGAGAGGAACAGGCCGTCCGGCTTGAGCGCCAGGATCTGCGCGGCGGTCGTCGCGGCCGGCACCACCGTCACCTTGCAGCCGGCCTGGGTCAGCATCCGGAAGATGTTGCGCTTCGTCCCGCAGTCAATCGCCACGACGTGGAATTGCGCGGGCGTGCCGTTCGGGGGCTCCCAGGTGAACGCCTTCTGACAGCTGACCTCCTTCACGAGGTCCCGGCCGACGAGCCCGGGCGACCCCTTCGCCTTCGTGACGAGCCGCGCCGGGTCGAGGTCTTCCGTCGAGAGGACCCCCTTGAGGGCCCCCTTCGTCCGCAGGAGCCGGGTCAGCGCCCGGGTGTCCACGCCCTGGATGCCGACGATGCCGTGCGTGGCGAGCCAGTCGCCCAGCGTCTGCGTCCCGCGCCAGTTGGAGGCGATCCGCGACAGCTCCTTGACCACGAACCCCTCGACGTGCGGCTTGTCCGACTCGACGTCGTCGGCGTTCACCCCGTAGTTGCCGATGAGGGGATAGGTCATCGCGACGATCTGCCCGGTGTACGACGGATCGGTCACAATCTCCTGGTACCCGGTCATCGAGGTGTTGAACACCACCTCGCCGGAGGTTTCCCCGCGGGCGCCGAACGACTCGCCGGCGAACGTCGTCCCGTCTTCGAGGGCCAGGAGCGCGGTGGGCATCAGCGCCTCAGGAACCCGCTTCGACCGCCGGCGCGCCGAGGCCGGCCCGCTCCTCGGAGATGTCCACGACCTCCACCCCGGCCGGCGGCGTGAAGGTGAACGAGCTCTCGGTGATCGCCGGCTTGAGGCGGACCCCGGTATAGTCCTGCGCCAAGACCTCCTTCCCGTCGGCGTCGCTCATCGTCAGGCGGCGGGCCAGGCCGTCCGCCGCGGAGACCTCGACGCGGATCTTCCCCGGGGCGAATGGCGCCTCGGCGATCAGCGCCGGCGCCGGGTCCGCCTCGAAGACCGAGAGATCCCCCTTGGTCTCCACCAGGCGCACGCTCTCCGGCTTCAGGTCGAGGAACGGCTGGTGCGGGCCTCGGATGGCCAGCACGTCGGCCGGCGCGCCCGCCTCTTTGACCTTCGCCCAGTCGGTGCGGTGCGCCGTCTTCCGGCCGGGGAAATACTGCCACTCGACGGCCCCGTCGGAGACGACGAGCTGGGCCACCTCGTCCTGGGCCGGCGCGCCGGCAAACTCGATCCGCCGCTTGTCCGGCCGCTGGTAGAGGATGGTCCCTTTCAAGGTGGAGGGGGTGCCCTCCTCCGTCACCGTCAGGGTGAAGTCCGCCTGGTACGCCTCGACGGCCGCCGCCTTGGCCTCCAACTCCTGCTGGCGCGCCGCCGCGTCGTCCGCCCCGGCCGCGGCGGGACACACCGCCAGCCCGAGGGCCCACAACCCGATCCACCATCCGCCCCGCGTGCGTTTCATAGCGCCAGCACCTCTCCGTTGTGCACGAGGCGCCGGCCGCCGAGGAACACCTCGGTGACGGCGCCGTGCAGGGTCCGCCCGATGAAGGGAGAATTCGAGGATTTCGATTCGAACGCGTCCACGGTCACCGTCCAGGTCTTGCCGGGGTCCACCAGCGTGACGTCCGCCGCCGCCCCGGGACTCAGCGTCCCGCGGGGGATCCTGATCACCTGCGCCGGCCGCCAGCTCATCGCGGCGGCCAACTGCGTCAGGGTGAGCCCGCCGGGCTTGACCAGCACCGTCATCAGCACCCCGAGCGCCGTCTCCAGACCGATCACCCCGAACGGCGCGGTGTCCATCTCGACCTCTTTCTCCGCCTGCGTGTGCGGGGCGTGGTCGGTCGCCACGCAGTCAATCGTGCCGTCGCGCAGGGCCGCGTGCAGGGCCGCCTGGTCGGCCGCCGCCCGCAGGGGTGGGTTCATCTTGCAGTTCGACTCGTACTGCCGCAGGGCCTCGTCGGTCAGCGCCAGGTGGTGCGGCGTGGCCTCCGCCGTCACCGCCACGCCGCGCTGTTTGGCCGCGCGGAGCAGGTCAATCGTCTCTTTCGCGCTGGCGTGGGCGATGTGGAGCCGCGCGCCGGCGTGCTCGGCCAGCAGGATGTCGCGGGCCACCATGACCGCCTCCGCCGACGACGGGATCCCCTGGACCCCCTGTTTGATCGAGGCCAGCCCCTCGTGCATCAGGCCGCCGGCCGAAAGGGTGGTGTCCTCCGCGTGGCTGATGATCGGCAGTTCGAACATCTTGGCGTACTCGAGGGCGCGGCGCATGAGCTGGGCGTTCATGATGGAGTGGCCGTCATCCGAGAGGGCCACGACGCCGGCCGCCTTCAATTCCCCGATCTCCGCCAGCGACTCCCCCGCCAACCCCTTGGTCACCGCGCCGATCGGCAGGACCGTCACCGCCGCGCTGCGCCGCGCCTCCGCCAGCAGGTACTCGACGACCGTCCGGTTGTCGGCGGGCGGGTCGGTGTTGGCCATCGCGCAGATCGTCGTGAAGCCCCCCTTGGCCGCCGCCCGCGTGCCGGTGGCGACGGTCTCTTTCTCCTCGCGGCCGGGGGAGCGCAGGTGGACGTGGAGGTCCACGAAGCCGGGGAACACGATCTGCCCGTCCGCCTTGACCACCTCGGCCCCGTTGGCCGCGATCGTGCCGCCCACCTTCACGATCCGGTCCCCCTCGATGAGGAGGTCGCCCGTGGCGTCCACGCCGTTGGCCGGGTCTACGATCCGCCCCCCCTTGATGAGCAGTGTTGCCGGCATCAGGCGGTCACCGGGTGGGCGGGGACCGGTTTGGCGGCGGGGGCCTTCGCCGGCCGGCCGCCCGACACGAGGTAGAGCACCGCCATCCGGACGGCCACCCCGTTGGTCACCTGGTCGTAGATGACCGACTGCGGGCCGTCGGCCACGTCGGGGGCCAGCTCCACGCCCCGGTTGACCGGGCCCGGGTGCATGACGATGAGGTCCGGCTTCCCCCACGCCAGCTTCTCGCGGTCCACGCCGAACAGCTTCGCGTACTCGCGGATGGAGGGGAGGAGGTTCTGCGTCTGCCGCTCCAACTGCAGGCGCAGGAGCATCAGGACGTCGGCGTCCCGGATCGCCTCCTTCAAGCTGTAGGTCACCTTCACCCCCAACTGCTCGATCCCGGCCGGCACCAGCGTCGGCGGGCCGCAGAGGGTGACGCGCGCGCCGAGCTTCGTGAGCCCCCAGAGGTTGGAGCGGGCCACGCGGGAGTGGGCGATGTCGCCGACGATGGAGACGTTGAGCCCGGCGATCGTCCCCTTCTTCTCGAGCATCGTGTAGAGGTCCACGAGCCCCTGGGTCGGGTGCTCGTGCGAGCCGTCGCCGGCGTTGACGACGCTGGCGGCGGCCGTCTTGGCCACCTTCAGCGGGATCCCGCTGACCGAGTGCCGGATGACGAGGATGTCCACCTTCATCGCCTCGATGTTCCGGACGGTGTCGAGGATCGTCTCCCCTTTGGTGAGCGAGGTGGAGGAGGCCTGGATGTTGAGGATGTCGGCGGAGAGCCGCTTGGCCGCCAGCTCGAACGACGTGCGGGTGCGGGTGGACGGCTCGAGGAAGAAGAGGACGACGGTGCGGCCGCGCAGGGCCGGGACCTTCTTGATGGGCCTGAGCGACACCTCCTTGAACGCCCGGGCCTGCTCCAAGAGCAGGGTCAGCTCCTCGGCGGACAGCTCTTCCAGTCCCAGCAGGTCTTTGTGGGTCCAGGCCGCGGTCGTCATGAGGTCCCCTCCCGTTCCGCGATCATCACCTCGTCGGTGCCGTCGCTCTCGGCCAGGCGGACGACCACGATCTCCTCCGGGGCCGTCGGCAGGTTCTTCCCGACATAATCGGGGCGGATCGGCAGCTCCCGGTGCCCGCGGTCCACGAGGACCGCGAGCTGGATCAGCGCGGGGCGGCCGTAGTCAATGAGGGCGTCGAGGGCGGCGCGGACGGTGCGGCCGGTGTAGAGGACGTCGTCCACGAGGATGATCCGCCGGTCGCTCATCTCGAACGGGATCTCGGTCTGGTGGACGACCGGGCTCGGCCCGATGGTCGTCAGGTCGTCGCGGTAGAGGGTGATGTCGAGGAGGCCGAGCGGGACTTCAGCGGCGTCGATCTGCCGAATGGCTTGGACGAGGCGCTCGGCGAGGACGGCGCCCCGGGTGCGGATGCCGACGATCGCCAAATGCTCCGTCCCGCCGTGGCGCTCCACGATCTCGTGGGCGATGCGGGTGACGGCGCGGCGGATGGCGTCGGCGTCAAGGATGCGGGATTTGATCTGCATGGGCTCCCCTTCCCGACCTCTCAGGGCCGGTTTTAAAGGTGGCGTACGGTGGTTCTATGGCTAGTGTAGCAGGCCGCCCGGCCCGCCGTCAAGCCGTCTCCGATGCCCGGAACACCAGGACGAACTCGCCGCGGGGGGGATGATGCTCGAAATGGGCTCGATGCTCCGCCACCGTCCCGCGCCGGACCTCCTCGAACTGCTTCGTCAGCTCCCGCGCCACGCTCATCCGGACATCCCCCAAGACCTCCTGGATGGCCGCCAAGCTCTTCATCAGCCGGTGCGGCGTCTCGTAGCAAACGATCGTCCGCGGCTCCCCCGTCAGCGCCTCCAGCCGCCGGCGCCGGGGCCCCGGCTTCTGGGGCAGGTATCCCTCGAAGACAAAGCGGTCCATCGGCAGGCCGGACACCGTCAGCGCCGCGAGCGCCGCGCACGGCCCCGGGATCGCCACGACCGGCACCCCCGCCGCGAGCGCCTGCGGGATGAGATACCCGCCCGGATCGGCGATCCCCGGCGTCCCGGCGTCGGAGATCAGCGCCACCGACTGCCCCTCCCCCAGCCGCCGCAGGAGGGCCGGCGTCTTGGCCCGCTCCACCGCGTCGTAAAAACTCTCGACCGGCGTCGGGATCTCGTACCGGGCGAGCAGGATCTGGGCGTGGCGGGTGTCCTCGGCGGCGATGAGGGCCGCGCCCCGCAGGACCTCCACCGCCCGGGCCGTGAAGTCGCCAAGGTTCCCGATGGGTGTCGCGACGAGATAGAGGGTGCCGGGCATCAGAGCCACCCGCCGGCGAGGCCGACGGCGATGAGGATGAGCCCGATGGCGACGAGGCGGCGGATCGCCGGCATGGCCACATGCGGCAGGAGCCGGGCACCGACCCAGACCCCTCCGAACGCCGACGCCACCGCGACGGCCACGAGCGGGCCGTGCGCCCCCACCTCGGTCATCACGCGGCCGCCGTAGACGGTCAGCCGCACGGTATCCACCAAACAGGCGATCACGATCCCTGTCCCGAGGAAGGTCTCCTTCGACACGCCGTAGGCGGCCAGCGCCGCGCTCCGGAACGCCCCCTGGTGACCCGAGAGCCCCCCGAACAGGCCGCTCACCACCCCGCCGAGCGGCAGGACCCATGGCCCCGCCGTCGAGGGTGTGGCCGCCGGCCGCAGTTCCGCGAGGGCGAAAACCATCATCAGCCCCGCCACCACCGCGTTGACCGGCAGGACCTCCCGCGCCGCCCCGAAAAGTTGATACGTCGCCAGCGCCGGCAGATCATCCAGGGCGATCAGCCACCGCGCCCCGACCCACGCCCCGACGAGGGCCGGCGCGCCGAACCGCCAGACGACCCGGCGGTCGGCGTGGCGCCCGAGCAGGGCCAGCTTGAACAGGTTGTTGAGGAGGTGGACGACGGCCGTCAGCGCCACGGCGGCGGGCATCGGCACGAACAGCGCGAAGACCGGCAGCAGCAGCGTCCCCAGCCCGAAGCCGGAGAACAGCGTCAGCCCCGCCGCCACCGCTGTGGCCGTACCGAGCAAGAGGATGTCCATACCCATAGAGGAGTTGTGCCCGTCAGGCGGCCCGTCGGTGCCGCCACTCCTCCCGCATGCGCTCCGCCAGGAATTGCTTTAGGAGCGCCTGATACGGAATGTCGCGCTCGTTGGCCAACGCCTTCAATCCGCCGATCAGGTGCTCCGGCAACCGGACCGAGATGGTCCGCAGTGTCGGCTTGAGGTTCGGGAATTGGACCCGCCGCGCGGATTTCCAATCTACGTACTCAGTCGTGTCATGCGTCGCCCAGAATTCCCGCTCGTCGTCCTCGCTGCGGAATTTCGGGACCGGCTTAAATTTTGGCATGTCGCTTCCGCTCCTTCCGATTCATATCGCGGGCCGAGATGACACGAATCCGCTGGCCCCGCACGGTGAATACGACGGTGAGCCGCCGTCCCCGGACCGTCCGGCCGAACGCGAAGTACCGCGCCTCAGCGGTTGAGTGCTCGACGTCGGGAGCCATGACCGGCTCTCGGAAAAAGACCTCTTCGCACTCGTAGAATGCGACGCGGTGCCGCCGCCAGTTTTTGTCGGCGTTCCCCCGGTCCCAGTCGAACCCTTCGATCCGCGCTAAGTCAGGCAACTCGGTCATTGGGGATGTATATATCCAATATATACGAATTCTGGCGTGGTGTCAAGGAGCTAAGCGGGTCTTTCCTGGACGATTCCTGAACCTGGTGCCGGGGCCTAAAATCTACTTGATGGACCACTGGGTATTATCCCAAGCATACTCTAGCGCAACCACTTTCTCGAGCTTGCCCCCAAAAGAGAACTCGTAGGCGAGAGACATTGTTACCTCTTGACCACTAGCAACGGCTGCATCCAGGTCAAACCCTCGATTTTTCAGTTCCCCTTTGGTGTCGAACCTCCTGTCGCGAACGTCGTAAGGGGCCATGTACATTTTTTGAGAAAAAAGATCACTCAAGTCTACGATGGTGTTTTTGGTGAATACCTTGATGCATATGGTGAGGCCATAAAACGCATTGGCCGTTCGGTTTTCATAATGAATTCTCGTCCTCGGCGATCCCTCTACAGCTTGGAGAAGCAACGCCGGCCTCAAACCGTTAGTAAATTGCTGGCCGGTTAAGATGTAGTTGTGGATCACGACGGTTGCAGAAATCAAAGCCGCCGCGCATGCCCAAAGCTGGATCGTTGAAGTGATGCGGTTAACTTTCACCAAACCATCTGTAGTCCAAATATAGAACGATCCTAAGAGGGCTGAGATGACCAGTAGCGAACTAATGATCCACATTGTGTGATGGTCCTTTTCTGTTCGTACAGGTCGGTGACCCCGACGGGATTCGGCGCCGTGCTCGGCTCCCCGCCGCAAAGCGTGGCGGGTCGCCAGGAGGCACGGTCGGCCACTCGCCCGCCAAGGTCGCGATGCTCCACCGGAGCATCGCCTTGAGATGGGGGCGGGCTCCCTTCGAATCCCGTCGGGCGCACCCGCCATGCTGGTGGGGGCCGCTCCAACAGGACTGTCCCCCACCAGAACAGGAGAAGTGACCCCGACGGGATTCGAACCCGTGTCTTCACCGTGAAAGGGTGATGTCCTAGGCCAGGCTAGACGACAAGGTCGCGATGATCGCCGGACGGTATCATACCGCCGGCCGGGAGGAACGCCAAGAGGGGTTGTTTAGGCGGGCGGTGGGGTGGGGGCTGGGGCTTCCGCCGCGTCTTCGTCGGGGATGACGTGGGCGACGGAGGCCACCTTGTCGTTCGCCGCCAGGCGGATGATCCGCACCCCCTGGGCGGCGCGGCCGGTGGATCGGATGTCCTTGACCGGACAGCGGACGATCTGCCCGTGCTGGGCGATGATCATCAGCTCGTCCTGGTCGGTCACCGCCTTGAGGGCCACGGCGGCGCCGTTCTTCGAGGTGACCTTAATGTTGATCGTCCCCTTGCCGCCGCGCGACTGGACGCGGTAGTCGGTGATCGGGGTCCGTTTGCCGAACCCCTGGTCGGTCACCGTCAGCACGGTGGTGTCCTTGCGGGCGAGGGCGACGCCAACGATGAAGTCTTTCTTGTCGAAGCGCATGCCGGTGACGCCCCGGGCCCCGCGCCCGACCTCGCGCACCTGCGATTCGGGGAAGCGGATCGCCTGCCCCTGCCGCGTGGCCATCAACAGCTCCTGGTGCCCGTCGGTGACGATGACTTCGATGAGGGCGTCCTCCTCCTCCAGCCCCATGCCGACGATGCCGGCGCGCCGCGGGTGGCTGTATTCGCTCAGCCGGGTCTTCTTGACGAGCCCGTTCTTCGTCACCATCACGAGGAACTGGTCCTCCTTGAACTCGCGGACCGGGATGCAGGCGGCCATCGCCTCTCCGGTCTGGAGCTGGAGGAGGTTGATGATCGCCTTCCCTTTCGCCTGGCGGCCGGCCTGCGGGACGTCGTAGACGCGCAACCAGTGGACGCGCCCCTTGTCGGTGAAGACGAGGATGAAGTCGTGGGTGGAGGCGACGAACAGGTCCTCGATGAAGTCTTCCTCGCGCATCTCGGCGCCGGCGACCCCTTTGCCCCCGCGGTGCTGTTTGCGGTAGGCGGAGACCGGCAGGCGCTTGATGTAGCCGGCGTGGCTGATGGTGATGACGACGTCTTCCTCGGCGATCAGGTCCTCGATCTCCAGCTCCTCGGCCTCGGCCACCAGCTGGGTCCGCCGGTCGTCGCCGAACCGCTCGGCCAGCGCCAGCGTCTCCTCCCGCACGAAGGCCAGCACCTTCTTCTCCGACGCGAGGATCGCCTTGTACAACTCGATCTTCTTGATCAGCTCCAGGTACTCCTGCTCCAGCTTCTCCCGTTCGAGCGCGGTCAGGCGCTTCAGCTGCATGTCGAGGATCGCCTGGGCCTGCGCCGCGGAGAGGTCGTATTCCTCCATCAACGCCTGCTTGGCGTCCTCGTCGGACTTCGAGCGCCGGATCAGCTTGATGATCGCGTCGAGGTGGGCGAGGGCGATCTTCAGCCCTTCGAGGATGTGGGCCCGCTCCTGCGCGCGCTTGAGTTCGAACTTCGTCCGCCGGACGACGATCGTCTTGCGGTGCTCGATGAACACCTCGAGCAGCTGCTTGAGGGTCAGCACCCGCGGGCGGTGATCCACGAGGGCCAGCATGATGACGCCGAAGCCGGTCTCCAGCTGGGTGTGCTTGTAGAGCTGGTTAAGGACCACCTGGCCGTTGGCGTCCCGCTTGAGCTCGATGACGATGCGCATCCCGTCCTTGTCCGACTCGTCGCGCAGGTCGGAGATCCCGTCAACCTTCTTGTCGGAGACGAGCTGGGCGATCGCCGTCAGCAGGGTGGCCTTGTTCACCTGGTACGGGATCTCGGTGATGATGATGGACTGCCGGCCCGACTTCTGCTCCTCGATGGCGGCGATCGCCCGCACCTTCAGCGAGCCGCGGCCGGTCTGGTACGCCTCGAGGATGCCGGCGCGGCCGCAGATCGCCCCGCCCGTCGGGAAATCGGGGCCCTTGACGAGCTTCGCCAGCTCTTTGACGCCGAGATCGGGGTTGTCAATGACCGCCGCGACGGCCGCGGCCACTTCGCGGAGGTTGTGGGGCGGGATGTTGGTCGCCATCCCGACGGCGATGCCGCTGGAGCCGTTGATGAGCAGGTTCGGCAGGGCCGCCGGCAGGAGCCGCGGCTCGGTCAGCGACTCGTCAAAGTTGGGGCCGAAGTCCACGGTGTCCTGGTCGAGTCCTTCGAGCATCGCGTCGGCGACGGCGGCCAGCCGCGCCTCGGTGTACCGCATGCTGGCCGGGGAGTCCCCGTCAACCGAGTTATGGACGAAGACGCCGGCGGCGAGGAGGAAGTTGTGGTGCTCCTCGACGGTGATATCCCACACGTCCATTCGCTCATCGAGAAGCCGCTTCGACACGACGCGATGGTTGTATGTAGACGCCTGGGCCAACATTTCCTCAAAGCTTGAAAAGTACTGCGTCAGCCGTTCGGCGCGCGGGAAACAGTTG
>Ga0155282_1030_pt3 | contig 15450 bp, 14 predicted proteins | sample RifCSPhighO2_02_FD_106250 | JGI IMG/M metagenome (GOLD analysis project Ga0155282, IMG submission 106250) | Omnitrophica WOR_2 bacterium RIFCSPHIGHO2_02_FULL_68_15 | reverse complement strand
TTCAACTTCCCCACCTGAATGACCATCCCTGACTCGAGAGCAATCTTCGCCGCTGCGTCGGTGACCCGTCGGCCGCCGATCTCCACGGCCCCCTGCTGGATCATCCGCTTGGCCTCCCCCCTCGACGGGCAGAGCCCAGCGTCCAGGAGGAGCGCCACCGGGTCGGTCGGCCCGGCGGACGGGGCGCGGTAATCCGGCATCTGGTCAGGGGCTTCTTTCTTCTGGACCACCTTCGCGAAGTGCGCGGCCGCCTGCTCGGCCGCCAGGTCCCAGTGGTACTGCGCGACGATGGCGGCCGCCAGCCGCTTCTTGGCCTCCATCGGGTGCAGGGCCTTGGCCGCCGCGACGTCCTCGTCGGTCAGCAATTCGTAGTATTTCCACATTAAATCATCGTTGATGGACATGAGCTTGCCGTAGATCGTCTCCGGCGCCTCGTGGAGGCCGACGTAGTTCCCCAGCGACTTCGACATCTTCTGCGCGCCGTCGAGCCCCTCCAGCAGGGGCATCGTGATGACCACCTGCGGCGGCTGGCCATACCGCTCCTGCAGGGCGCGCCCCATCAGGAGGTTGAACCGTTGGTCGCTGCCGCCGAGCTCCACGTCGGCCTTGAGCGCGACGGAGTCGTACGCCTGCAGGAGGGGGTAGATCGCCTCCGTGACAGTCAGCGAGTCACCGGTCTTCAAGCGCTCGGTGAAGTCGTCGCGCTCCAACAGCCGCGGGACGGTCAGCTTCGTCGCCACCCCCAGAAAATCAGCCAGCCGCATCTGGCCGAGCCACTCGCTGTTGCGCCGGATCTGCAGGCGCGTCAGGTCCAGCAGGGGACGGATCTGTGCCGCGTAGGTCTTGGCGTTCTCCAGCACCTGCTGGGGCGTCAAGGTTGGGCGCAGTTCGTTGCGGCCCGAGGGGTCGCCGATCATCCCCGTGAAATCGCCGATCAGGAAGACGACCTGGTGGCCGAGCGACTGGAAATGCCGGAGCTTCCGCAGGAGGACGGTGTGGCCCAGGTGGATATCGGGCGCCGTCGGGTCGAAACCGGCCTTGACGATCAGGGGCCGGCCCTGCTCCAGCTTCTTGACCAGCTCCGGCTCACTCAGGATCTCCGCCGTCCCGCGCTTGATGAGCGCGAGCGACTCGGCCACCGAGGTTGTCATCAACCCCCCGTTTATTCCACGCGGCGCATCGACAGGGCGATGCGGCGCTGCTCGTCATCGAGCCGCAGCACCTTCGCCTTGACCGGGTCGCCCACGTTGAACATGGACTCCAGCTTGGCGACGACCCCTTCTTTCGTCCGCGTCCCTTCTTCGGCCGGCAAGCGGACCGCCAGCTCCGAGAGATGCACCAGCCCGTCGAGGTCCTTCTCCAGTTCCACGAAGAGCCCGAAGTTGGCGATCTTCGTGATCTTCCCCTCGACGATCGTCCCGGACGGGTACCGCGAGATGATGTCCGACCACGGGTCGGGCGTCAACTGCTTGTAGCCGAGCCCGATCTTCCGGGTCTCCGGGTCCACGCTCATAATCATCACGTCCACCTTCTGGCCCTTCTTGAGCACCTCCGACGGGTGGTTGTACCGCCGGGTCCAGGAGAGGTCCTGGACGTGCAGGAGGCCGTCCACGCCATCGGCCAATTCGACGAACGCGCCGAAGTCAGTCAGGTGCTTGACGCGGCCGCTCAAACGCGTGCCGAGCGGGTACTGGGCCGCGAAGATCTCCCACGGATTGGCCTCGGTCTGCTTGAGGCCCAGGGCCATCTTCTGGTTCGCGCGGTCCGCCGACAGGACGGCCACCTCGATCTCGTCCCCCACCTTGAGCAGTTCGCTCGGATGGGACGGCCGCTTCGTCCACGAGAGCTCGGAGATGTGGACGAGCCCCTCGAGCCCCTTCTCCACCTCGACGAACGCCCCGTACGGCATGAGACTGACCACCCGGCCCCGGATGCGGGAGCCGACGGGATACTTCTGCTCCACCGCGTCCCACGGGTTGGGCGTCAACTGCTTGAGGCCCAGGGAGATTTTCATCGTCTCCCGGTCGAAACCGAGCACCTGCACGGAAATCTTCTGCCCCACCTGCACGACTTCGCTGGGATGGCCGACGCGCCCCCAGGTCAAATCGGTGATGTGCAGCAAGCCGTCCACGCCGCCCAGGTTGATGAAGGCGCCGAAGTCGGTGATGTTCTTGACCGTGCCTTGCCGGACCTGCCCGACCTCGAGCTCGGCGAACACCTTGAGCTTCTGGGCTTCCTTCTCTTTCGCCAGCGCCTCGCGGCGCGAGACGACGACGTTGCGGCGGGGCCGGTTGATCTTGATGATGACGAACTGCGCCGTCTGCCCCATCAGCGAGTCCACGTTGCCGAAACCGCGCAGGAACGCCTGAGAGGCCGGCAGGAACGCCTCGACGCCGCCCAAGTCCACCATCAGGCCACCCTTGACCTTGCGGCTGACGCGGCCTTCCGTGAAGTCCCCTTCGTTGGCCTTGGCCATGAGCCGTTCCCAGGCCTGGGCCCGCTCGGCCTTCTTGCGGGAGAGGACCATGAGTCCTTCCTCGTCCTCGACCGACTCGAGGAGGACTTCCACCTCATCACCGACCTGCAGGGCCTGCGGATCGGGGAACTCCTCGAGCGGGAGGATTCCTTCCGACTTGTAGCCGACATCCACGATGATCCCTTTTTCGGTGATCGCCAGGATCCGGCCCTTGAGGATCTGGCCCTCCTGCAGGTCTTTCAGCGACTGCTCGTACAACTGCGCGAGTTCTTCGGCCTCCGGAGAGGGCACGCCTTCATCAATGTCACGTACGATCATCGGTGTGTTCACAACCATCCTTTTTTATCAACGTTCGCCCCCGGGCCCCGCCATGGCAGAGCGATCGGGTGGCGCTTGAGATGCCTCAAGAGGGTCTGTAATGTCTGCGCCGGCGTCCGGCGCGATGTGTCCACAACGACGGCGCCGGGCGCTCGGCGCAACGGCGACGCGGCGCGCCGGGTGTCCCGCCGGTCGCGCGCCCCGAGTTCCCGGAGCACCTGCGCGTACGAAAGCCGCGCGCCGGCCGCGCGCAGTTCCCGCCACCGGCGGCGGGCGCGCACGGCCGTCGAGGCAGTCAGGTACACCTTCCATCCCGCACTCGGGAAGACCACGGTGCCGAGGTCGCGGCCCTCCGCGACGATCCGCCCGTGGCGGCCGAGCCGCCGCTGGACGGTCACCAGCGCCCGGCGCACCGCCGGGATCACGGCAATCTCCGAGGCGCGCGCAGCCACGGCGGCGGTCCGGATCGCCCGCGTCACGTCGCGGCCGTTGACCGCGACATGGAGCCGGCGCCGCGCGTCCTGCCGCAGGGTGATCCGCGCCCGCCGGGCCAGCGCGGCCAACCGGCGCGGGTCGGACGCCCCCACCCCGGCCTGCAGGCTCCGCCAGGCGATCGCGCGGTACATCGCCCCGGTGTCGAGACAGCACCAGCCGAGGGCCTTGGCCACGCCCGCCGCCGCGGTGGACTTCCCGCAACCGGAGGGGCCGTCAATCGTGACGATCGGCCGAGGGCGGCTCACCGGCACAGGGCGCGGCGCTTGCGCTGGCTGGCCGCCAGGGTCTTCTCCAACTCCTCCGCATCGCGGTAGGCGATGGCCTGGCGCACGTGGACCAGCGCCCGTTCGAAGCGGCCCAGCGCGTCCAGCACCGCCTCGCGGTTATTGACGCAAATGTCCTGCCACAGCGCCGGGTCGCCGAGCGCCACGCGGGTCGTGTCGGCGAACCCCGTCGCCGCCACCTTCAACTCCTCCGGCGAGGCGGCGGACACCAAACTGGCCGCCGCCAGGTGCGGGACGTGGCTGACCATCGCCACGACCGCGTCGTGCCGCTCCGGCGTCAGCGACGCCGTCCGCATCCCGACGGCGCGCCAGAGCGCCCCGACGGCGCGGACCGCGCGGGCCGGCGTCCCGCGCGTCGGCGTCAGCACGCAGAGCATCCGGTCGAACAGATCGGCCGACGCGGCGCCCAGGCCGCTGCGGTCCGAACCGGCCATTGGGTGGCTGCCGACCGCCGCGATCCGGGCCGGGAGCGCCCGCTCCCAGCCGCGAACGATGCCGGCCTTCGTCGAGGCGGCGTCCGTCACGATCAAGGCCCGCGTCGTGGCCTCGGCCACCTGCCGGGCCAGCGGGACCACGGTGCTCGGCGGGGTCGCGAGCACGACGAGGTCCGCGTCGGCCACCGCCGGCGCCAGCTCGACGAACCCGCGATCCACCGCCCCGATCCGCCGGGCCTGCGCGACCGTCGCCGCGCGGCGGGCCACGCCATACACGCGGCGGGCGACCCGCCGGCGCCGGAGGGCCAGTCCCAGCGACCCGCCGATCAACCCCAGGCCGACGATCGTGACCTGGTTGAAGAGCGGGGTGCTGCTCACAGGTCCCGGCCCACGGCCCGGGCGACGCGCTTGAGCTCGCCCATCAGCTTGGCGAACCGCTCCGGCAGGATGGACTGCGGCCCGTCGCAAAGGGCCTCTTCCGGCTTATTGTGGACCTCGATGAGCAAGCCGTCGGCGCCGGCGGCGATCCCCGCCTTCGCGATCGCCGGCACCAGCCCCCACTTCCCGGTGCTGTGGCTGGGATCAATGATGACCGGTAAATGACTGCTGTGCTTGATGACCGGCACCGCGTTGATGTCGAGGGTGTACCGCGTCTCGGTCTCGAACGTCCGGATGCCCCGCTCGCAGAGCATCACGTTGAAGTTGCCGTTCTGCAGGATGTACTCGGCGGAGAGGAGCCATTCCTTGATGGTCGAGGCCATCCCGCGCTTGAGCAGGACCGGCCGCTTCGAGAGCCCGACCTCCTTGAGCAGGTCGAAGTTCTGCATGTTCCGCGCGCCGATCTGGATGATGTCCACGTGCCGCTCGACGAGCTCCAGGTCCCGCACGTCCATCAACTCGGTGATCGTGAGGATCCCGACCTTCTTGCCCACCTCTTTCAGGTACTTGAGCCCTTCCTCCTCGAGCCCCTGGAAGCTGTACGGCGACGTGCGCGGCTTGTAGGCCCCGCCGCGCAGGACCGTCGCGCCGGCCTTCTTGACCGCCTTGGCCACCGTCAGGAGCGTCTCGTAGTTCTCGATGGCGCAGGGACCGGCCATCACGACGAGCGACTTGCCGCCGACCGCCGTCTGCCCGTCCAACGGAATGACGGTGGGCGAGGGCCGGAACTCGCGGGACACCAGCTTGTAGGGGGCCAGGATCGGGACCACTTTCTCGACGCCGGGGAAGATCTCCAGCGGCTGGACGCGGAGGACCTCCTCCTCGCCGATGACGCCGATGATCGTCCGTTCCACGCCCTTGGAGATCATCGGCTTGAGTCCCAGCGCCTTGACTCGCTTGACGATGTGGGTGATCTGTTGTTCCGTCGCATCCGGCTTGAGCACGATAATCATGAGACCCTCCGGCTTCGAATCTCCCGCAGGGCGGCCGTCAGCCGCGCCATTTCTTCCGGGATACCGATCGTCATCCGCAAGTATCCGTCCAGGTGCCAGGCGGTCATCTCCCGCACGATGATCCCCCGGCGCAGCAGGTGTTGGGCCACGGCGCCGGCCTCCGGCCCGAACTCGACCAGCACGAAGTTAGTCGCGCTCGGCACGGCCCGCAAACCCAGCGCCTCGACCGTCTCCAACAAGGCCCGCTTGCCGGCGCGGACGTAGATCCGCGTCGCCTCCAGGTGCGCCTCGTCGTCAAGCGCCGCCACGGCCGCCGCCTGCGCCAGCAGGTTTACGTTGAACGGCTCGCGGACTTGGTTGAGCGCGGCGGCGATCGGCGCCGGGGCAATCCCGTAGCCGACCCGCAGGCCGCTCAATCCGTACGCCTTCGAGAAGGTGCGCGTCACGAGCACCGGCCGCCCCTCCCGCACGAGCGGGATCGTCTGCGGGAACTCCGGCACCTCCGCCAGCTCGTAGTAGGCCTCATCGAAGACAACCAGGACGTCGTCCGACAACCCGTCCAGGAACGCCGCCACCTCCCGCGCCGTCACGTAGGTGCCGGTCGGGTTGTCCGGGTTGGCGATGAACACCAGCTTCGTCCGCCGGGTGACCGCCCGGCGCATCGCGGCCAAGTCATACCGGAACTGCGCCAGCGGCACCGTCCGCACCGTGGCGCCGGCCACCTGCCCCGCCAACCGGTAGATCAGGAATGTCGGGTCGGCGACGATAATCTCGTCCCCTGGCTCGACGTAGGCCCGCAGGGCCAGCGTGATCAACTCGTCGGACCCGTTACCGAGGACCAGCGACTCCGGCCCGACCGCCAACCGCTCGGCCAGCTTCTGCCGCAGCGTGAATCCCTGGCTGTCCGGGTAACGATGGACGCCGCCGAGCGCCTCGCGCAGCGCCGCCAGCGCCTTCGGCGATGGCCCGAGGGCGTTCTCGTTCGACGCCAGCTTGATGACGTCAGTCAGGCCCAGCTCCCGCTGGACCTCCTCGATCGGGCGGCCCGGCTGGTACGGCGTCAGCCCCTGCACGGCCCGGCGCGGCTGAATCATACGGCCGGGTACGAGCCCAGCACCTTCAAGAAGGTGCACCGTTCCTCCAGCGCCGCCACCGCCTTCGCGACGGCGGGCGCCTGGGCATGGCCTTCCAGATCCACGAAGAAGTAGTAGTCCCACGCCTTCCGCTTGGACGGGCGCGATTCGATCTTCGTCAAGTTGAGCCGGTGCCTACGGAACGGCGCCAGCATGTCATGCAAGGCCCCGACGCGGTCTTTGATGGAGAACACCAGCGACGTCTTGTCGCGGCCGGTCGGCCGGGCCACCGTCCGGCCCACCACGAAGAACCGCGTGATGTTCTGCGAGCTGTCGCCGACCGAGCGGGCGAGGATCGCCAACCCGTACTGCCGGACCGCATCCTCGCTGGCCAGCGCCGCCGAATCCTTGGGATGGTTGTGCGCCATCGCCGCCGCCATGCTGGTGCTCAGCGTCTCGACCAGCTTAACCGACGGCAGGTGCGCCTCGATCCACGCTCGGCATTGGGCATGCGCCTGCGGGTGGAGGTAGAGCCGCTTCACTTTCGATAGGGGGCACATCCCGGCCGCGTGGTGGTCAATCGGCTGGAGGACCTCCGAGGAGATCGTCAACTCGGTGTCCACGAGCCGGTCGAGGGTGTACCCGATCGTCCCCTCGAGGGAGTTCTCGATCGGCACCACGCCGTAGTCGGCCCGGCGGCGCTCCACCTCGGCGAACACGTCGCCGATCGTCGAGCACGGGAGATACGTCACCTGCGAGCCGAATTTCCGCCGGGCCGCCAGGTGCGCGAAGCTCATCGCCGGCCCCTGGTAGGCGATCGTCGGCGCGACGACCGCCCCGAGCGAGCTGGACATGATCTCGCGGAAGATGGCGCGCAGGGCCTCCTTCGAGAGGGCGCCGCGGCTGGCCGCCTGGGCATTGGCGTAGACCGCCTGCTCCCGGTCGGGGGAGAAGGTCCCCTGCCCGTCTTTCAGCTTCAGCCGGCCGATGGCGGCCGCCAGCGCCGCCCGCTGGTTCAGCAGGGCGACGAGCGACCGGTCGAGCCGGTCAATCCGCTGTCGAAGCGACTTCAGATTGCGCAACGGGTGTTGACTCCTGTGTCGTCGTGACCTCTTGGGCCATGGGGGCGGCGTCGGGAGGCGGCAGTTCCGATAAGCTCGGCAGCCCCTCGAGCGACTTCAGCCCGAACCGCTCCAAGAACGTCGGGGTCGTCCCGTACACCAGCGGACGCCCCACCCCTTCCTTGCGGCCGACGATCTGGATCAGCGACCGCTCCATCAAGCTCTGAATGACCCCGTCCACATTCACCCCGCGGATCTCTTCGATCTCCGCCCGGGTGATCGGCTGGCGGTACGCCATGATCGCCAGCGTCTCTAAGGCCGGCCGCGACAGCTTGGCGGCCCGGGTCTTGCGGTAGATGCGGCCCAGCCGCTCAGCCCAGGCCGGGTCGGTCACGAGCTGGTAGCCGCCGGCCACCTCGACGACGCGGACGCCGCGGCCCTGCGCCACGCAGTCCTGCTGCAGCTGGGCCACGACCGCCGCCAACTGAGCCGACGAATAGTCGTCCACCGCCGCCCGGAGATGGTCCAACGACAACGGTTTGTCCGCCGCCAGCAGGGCGGCCTCGACCACCGCTTTGACTTCCGCGTCCGTCATGCCTGCCCCTCCCCCACCGGCGCCGCCGAGTCGAAACGAGCGGCACCGCTTCCACTGGCGGCGGCCGCTGGATCGGCGCGCAGGACGAGGATGTCGCCGAAGACCTCCCCCTGCCGCGCGACGACGAACCGCTGCCGGATCAGCTCCAGCAGCGCCAGGAAAATCGTGATGACTTCCAGTTTGTTCTTGGCCGTCTCGAAGAGCTGCGCGAACGTCACCTGCGAGGTCTGCGTCAGGCGCTCGCGCAGGGCGGCCGCCTTCTGCTCGACCGTGAACTCGTCCTTGACGATCTCATGGAAGAGCTCTTTCGGGACCTTCCGGAGCACCTTCGAGAGAGCCGTCAGCAGATCGAAGAGGGACGCCTCGAAGAACGGCTCTTCGATGACCTCTTCCTCCAGCCGCTGGCCTTCCGGCGGCACGCGCGTGAACACCGCCAGCCGCTGCTGCTCGAGGTCCTGCAGGCGGTCGGCCGCCGCCTTGAACTGCTGGTACTCCAGGAGCCGGCGCACCAACTCCGCGCGCGGGTCCGGCTCTTCCTCCTCCTCGGCCGGCGTCTCGTCCGGCGGCAGCAGCAGCTTCGACTTGATCTGCAGCAGAGTCGCCGCCATCACGAGGAAGTCGCCCGCGATGTCCAGGTCGAGAATTTGCATGAGCCCGAGGTACTCGAGGTACTGGTCCACGACCTCGGCGATCGGCAGATTCGTGATGTCAATGTGGTTCTGCTTGATGAGGAACAGCAGGAGGTCCAGCGGCCCCTCGAACACGGGCAGTTTCACTCGGTACGACATCTCTACGCCAGCCCCACCGCCGTTTTGACCTCTCGGATCGTTTCTCGGGCGACGGCGCGCGCCCGCTCGGCCCCGTCCGCCAAGATCGCCCGGACCGCCGCCGCGTCGGGCCGCGCCCGGCGCATCGGCGCCGTCACCTGCACCAGGGCGTCGGCCAACTCCTGCTTCGTCTGCACGCACCCGCGGCGCGCGGTGCGGCACTCTTCCCAGGCGGCCGGGGCCCGCTCGGGCGCGAACACCCCGAGGTACTGGCAGACGAAACAACTCTCCGGATGGCCCGGATCGCTCTTCCGAGGCCGCTGGGTATCGCTCACCATCTGCGACACCGCCGCGCGGATCGCCGCCTCGTCATCGGCCAGCCCGATCGTGTTGCCGTAGCTCTTCGACATCTTCCGGCCGTCGGTGCCCGGCAGCCGCGCCGAGGTCGTCAGCAGGGGCGCCGGCTCGGGGAACAGGTCCCGCCCGTACAAGTGCTTGAACCGCCGGACGATCTCCCGCGTCAATTCCAAGTGCGGGAGCTGGTCTTCCCCGACCGGGACCGCCTGCGCCTTGTAGAGCAGGATATCGGCCGCCTGCAGGACCGGGTAGCCGAGGAACCCGTAGGTGGCCAGGTTCCGGCCCTTGACCTCCCGCAATTGCTCTTTGTACGTCGGCACCCGCTCCACCCAGCCGAGCGGCGTCATCATCGAGAGGATCGCGTAGAGCTCCAGGTGCTCCGGGACGTCCGACTGGCGGAAGATGACCGAGCGGGCCGGATCAATCCCGCACGCGAGCCAGTCGGCGACGTTCGAGACAGCGTACTCGGCCAGCCGCTCCGGGTGCTCGTACTCGCTCATGAGGGCGTGCCAGTCGGCCACCATGAAGAAGCAGTCGTGCGTTTCTTGGAGCGCCACCCAGTTGCGCAAGGCGCCGGCCAAGTGGCCCAGGTGCAGCGGCCCGGTCGGCCGCATCCCGCTCAACACCCGGGGCTTCGCCGCGCTCACAGCGTTTGCGCCACCTTTTGCACCTCGAACGCCTCGATCAGATCGCCGGGCTGATAGTCGCTCCACCCCTGCAGGGCGATGCCGCACTCGAGCCCCTCGCCCACCTCCCGCACGTCGTCCTTGAACCGCTTCAGATTCTCGACGCGGCCTTCGAAGAGCTTCTGCGTCCCGCGCAACAGCCGGTAGGTGGCGGCGCGCGTGAGCTTGCCCTTGACCACCTGGCTGCCAGCGATGGTGCCGACCTTCGAAACCCTGAACGCCTGCATCACCTTGGCGCGGCCGAGGAACACTTCTTGATTCTTGGGTTCCAGGAGGCCTTCCATCGCCGCGCGGACCTCGCCGATCGCCTCGTAGATGATCTGGTAGAGCCGGACGTCCACCGACTCCTCTTTCGCCAGCACCTCGGCCTCGGGCGTCGCCGTCACGTGGAACCCGATGACGATGGCGTTGGAGGCGACGGCCAGCAGGATGTCCGATTCGTTGATCGCCCCCACGGCGGCGTGCAGCACCTTGAGCTGGACCTGGTCGGTGGACAGCTTCTCGAGAGAGGCCTTCAGCGCCTCCACGGAGCCCTGGACGTCCCCCTTCAGCACGAGATTCAGTTCTTTGATGACGCCGGCCTTCAGCTCCGCCTGGAATTCTTCGAGCGTCATGACCTTCCGGCCGGCCGAGAGCCCCGCCTGGCGCTGGGTCTCCTGCCGCTGGCCTGCGAGCTCTCGGGCCTTGCGCTCGTCGCCGACGACGAAGAACGTGTCCCCGGCCTTCGGGACGCCGCCCAGCCCCAGGATCTCCACCGGCACCGAGGGCCCGGCCTCCGGCAGCCGGTGGCCGTGGTCGTCGAGCATGGCGCGGACGCGGCCGTAGTGCGGACCGGCCACGACGAGGTCGCCGACCCGCAGGGTGCCGTTCTGGACCAGGACCGTCGCCGTCGGGCCGCCCCCCTTCGAGAGCTCCGCTTCAATGACCAGGCCTCGGGCCGGCTTGAGCGGGTTCGCCTTGAGCTCCAGCAGCTCGGCCTCCAAGAGCATCAGCTCCAGCAGCTGGTCAATCCCCTCGCCGGTCTTGGCCGACACGGGCACGATGACGACTTTTCCACCCCACTCTTCCGACATGAGCCCGATTTCCATCAGCTGGCGTTTGACCTTGTCCGGGTTCGCGTCCGGCTTGTCCATCTTGTTCATGGCGATGACGATCGTGGCCCCCGCCGCCTTCGCGTGGTCGGCCGCCTCCACGGTCTGCGGCATGACGCCGTCGTCCGCCGCCACGACGAGAATGACGATGTCGGTCACGTGCGCCCCGCGGGCCCGCATCGCCGTGAACGCCTCGTGGCCCGGCGTGTCGAGGAAGGTGATCCATCCTTTCGGCAGGCGCACCTTGTACGCGCCGATATGCTGGGTGATGCCGCCATGCTCCTGCTCCGTGACCTTGGACTTGCGGATCGCGTCAAGCAGCGAGGTCTTGCCGTGGTCCACATGCCCCATCATCGTGACCACCGGCGGGCGCGGCCGGAGGGCCGCGGGGTCTTCCGCCTCCTCGTGCGACTGCGTCAGCTCCTCCTCCAGCGTCGGGAGCCGCTCCACGCGGGCGTTGAACCCCTTGGCCGCCTGCGTGGCGATCTCTTCGGTCAATGATTGGTTGATGGTCGCCATCACCTTCATCGCCAACAACCGCTTGATCACTTCGCTCGGGCTGACGGAGAGCTTCTCGGCCAGTTCTTTGACGGAGACCGGGAATTGCAGGGCGATGGTTTTGGGCGGCTCTTCAACGGCCAAGGGGACGGCGAGGGCTGGTTTCAACGGCGGCTTCGCAGCCGCGGGAACCGGCGGGGCGACGGGCGTTGGACGCCGGGGCGGCGCCACCGGGGTGCTGCTGCTCCACCCGGGCCTCGGCACCGGCGCCGTCGTCGGCCGCGGCGGGACGGCGGCCGGCAACACCGGCGCCGGCTTGGCCACGGGCGCTGGAGGCGCCGTCGGCGCGGGCTTGAGAACGATCGTTGGCGGCGGTTTCGGCGGGGCCACGACCGGCCGAACGGGCTCCACCGGCCGGCTCACGGCCGGCGGCTCCGGCAAGGAGACGCCGGCCCACGGCCCTCTGGCCAGCGGCGCGGGGGACTTGGGAGCCGCCACGGGCACTGGGGGCACTACGGGCTTGGGGGGTACGACCGGTTTCGGGGGCGCCAGCACCGGTTTCGGAGGCGACGCGGGTCGGAAGACCGGCCGGGGCGGCCTCGGGGGCATCACCGGCCGGACTTGCGCGCCGACGCGGGCCATGGACCGGGCGGGCGCCGCCACCGGCCGCAACGCCGGCTTCTTGGCGGCCACGTGGGCCGGCTTCACTATTTTGGCGGGCGGTTTTGTCGTCTTCTCGGCTGTCGCCTTCGGTTTAGCCGAGGGTTTCTTCGCCGTCTTCGCTTTGGAGGTCGTCGTCACGATGTGGGTTCACCTTCCGACGCCGGCGGCGGCTCCGACGTCGGAGTCTCAACCGCCGGCGCCGCCTCGGACGCCTGTTGGGCCTGTTGGGCCAGCGCCTGCGCGGCGGCCGCCTTCTTTTCGACCTCTTCGAGCAGGGCCTTCGCCCCGTCGAGGATCTTCTGCGCCGTCTTCTCGCCGATCCCCTTGGCCGCCATCAGCTCTTCGAGCGAGGCATGCGCCACCTGGTCCACGGCCTCGAACCCCGCGGCCTGCAGGGCCTCGGCGATCTTCGGCCCGACCCCGGGGATCTCGGCAATGGAGACACCGGCCCGCGCCTTGATCTGCGACTCGGAGCGGATGTCAATGTCCAGGCCGGTGAGTTTCGCGGCGAGCCGGACGTTCTGCCCCTTTTTTCCGATGGCCAGCGACAGCTGGTCGTCCTCAACGATCACCTCGACCCGCCGTTTGGCCCGGTCCAGCTTGAGTTTGGCCACCTTCGCCGGGGCCAGCGCGCCGATCACGTACTCTTCGAGGTTCTCGCTCCAGCGAACGATGTCAATCTTCTCCCCCTGGAGCTCCCGGACGACGTTCTTGACCCGCTGGCCGCGCATCCCGACGCAGGCCCCGACGCAGTCCACCTTGTCGTCCTTCGAGACAACGGCCAGCTTGGCGCGGTCGCCCGCCTCGCGGGAAATGGATTTGATCTCGACGATCCCCTCGGCGATCTCCGGCACCTCCAGCTCGAACAGTTTCTTGACGAGCCCGGCGTGCGCGCGCGAGAGGGTGATCTGCGGCCCCTTCACCGCGCGCTTGACCTCGAGCAGGTAGGCCTTGATCCGGTCGCCGTGGCGGTAGCTCTCTTTCGGGGACTGCTCGCGCTTGGGGAGGAACGCCTCCGTCCGGCCGAGGTCCACGACGAGGCCGCCCCCCTCGTACCGCTGGGCGGCGCCGGTCACAAGCTGGCCGACCTTCCCCTCGAACTCGGCGTAGACGACGTCCCGCTCCGCCTCGCGGATCTTCTGGATGATGACCTGCTTGGCGGTCTGCGCGGCGATCCGGCCGAACGTCGCCGACTTGAGCTCCTGGTCGCCGGCGCGCATCTGGATCACCCCCGTGGCCCGGTCAATGGTCACGGTGATCTCCCCGGCCTCCTCGCCGAGGGACTTCCGGGCCGCGCTGGCGAGGGCCTGCTCGACCGCTTGGATGATGTGCTCGCGGTCAATGCCCTTCTCGCGCGTCAGATGGTCCAGCACTGCTAAGAATTCAGCGTTCATGCCTCACCCGGTTACTGAAACGAGACGTCCTGCGCGGCGCTCGCGATGCTCGCCAGCGGAATGCGAAGACGCGGCCCGTGGTCCACGGCCACCGTCACGACGGCCTCGCCGACCCCTTCGACGGCGCCGACGACCGTCTGCTGTCCCTCAACCGGCTCGCGCAGGGTGAGCCGGACCCGCCGGTGCAGGACCCGCTCGAAATCGCGCACGGTCCTCAGCGGCCGGTCCACGCCGGGCGACGCCACTTCCAGGCAGTAGCGCTCCGGAACGACGTCGTGCTCATCCAGCACGGCCCCGATGGCCCGATTGAGCTCGCCGCACTCCTTGACGGTGATGCCGGCAGCCGTGTCCACCAGGAACCGCAGGACGGCCTGGGACCCTCCCCGGTGGTAGGCCAGCTCCACCAGCTCCACATGCCGGGCCGCCAGCATCGGATCCACGAGCCCGCGGACCTTCGCCAACACCTGTTCGTGCAAGGGGTTCGGAACGACCCCGTAGCTCATAGGGAATAAAAAAAGTGGGCTCCTGTTGATCCCACTTCTCCTCCTTCCAAGGGAAGTCGTGTGGCGTGATTATCCTACGTCGAGGGGGTGGTTGTCAAGCCGCGGCTTAACAGAGGGTGGAAACGAGTTGCTGGAGGGCGGCGGGGGCGCCGGCGAGCGGGAGGAACGAGGTCTGGCCGGTGGCGCGGACCTTCACTTCGACCTGTGACTGCGCCAGCGTCTTCTCGCTGACGACCACCCGCACCGGGAAGCCGATCAGGTCGGCGTCCTTGAGCTTGACTCCCGCCCGGTCGTCCCGGTCATCGAGGATCGCGTCCACGCCGGCGGCCCGCAGGGCCTGGTACAACGACCGGGCCGCCTCGCCCGAGGGGGCGTGCTGGACGTTGAGCGGCGCCACGTCCACCGTGTAGGGGGCCACCGACGCCGGCCACCGGATGCCGGCGTCGTCATGGAGCGTCTCGATGATGGTGGGCAGGATCCGGCTGACGCCGATGCCGTAGCACCCCATGATGAGCGGCTTCTGCGTCCCATCCTCGTCGAGGAACGTGGCGCCGAGCGCCTGCGTGTACTTGGTGCCCAGCTTGAAGATGTGGCCGACCTCGATGGCCGGCTCCAGGGTGACGGGCTGGCCGCACTGCGGGCAGGCGGCGCCGGCCGCCACGTCGTGACCGGCCGTTTTCACGGCCCGCTCATGGCTGGCCGCGTACCCGCAGGCGCAGCGAACCACTTGGTCCTCGCCGTGCGCCGCCGGCACCATGAACTCGTGCGAGTCGGAGCCCCCCATGACGCCGGTGTCGGCCAGCACCGGGAGGGCCGGCAGGCCGCACCGGTGGAAGATCGCCTGGTACGCCGCGTACATCACCTGGTAGCTGCGGTCCAGCCCAGCGGTGTCCCGGTCGAAACTGTAGGCGTCCTTCATGATGAATTCGCTGGAGCGGATGACGCCGAACCGCGGGCGCGGCTCGTCGCGGAACTTGGTCTGGATCTGGTAGAGGGTGACGGGCAACTGCCGGTAGGAGCGCAGTTCCCCGACGACGAGGTTCGTGATCACCTCTTCGTGCGTGGGACCCAACACCATCAGCTTCCCGTGGCGGTCCTTGATGCGGATCATCTCCGGGCCCATCACCTCGGCGCGGCCGGAGCGCTTCCAGAGTTCCTCCGGCTGGAGCGCCGGCAGGAGGACCTCCTGCGCGCCGGTTTGGTTCATCGCGTCGCGGATGATGGCGATGACCTTCAGCAGAACGCGCTGGCCCAGCGGCAGGTAGCAGTAGACGCCGGCGGAGAGCTTGCGGATGAGCCCCGCCCGCAGCATCAGGCGGTGGCTGGCCACCTCCGCCTCGACGGGGTCCTCGCGCAGTGTCGGG
>Ga0155282_1075_pt6 | contig 15728 bp, 11 predicted proteins | sample RifCSPhighO2_02_FD_106250 | JGI IMG/M metagenome (GOLD analysis project Ga0155282, IMG submission 106250) | Omnitrophica WOR_2 bacterium RIFCSPHIGHO2_02_FULL_68_15 | reverse complement strand
TCGTGGCGGGCAGCACCCACCGGGGCGAGGAAGCGCTCATCCTCCGCGCGTTCCAGGCGCTGCGCGCGGCACACCCGACCGCTCGGCTCATCGTCGCACCCCGGCATCTCGAGCGGATCGCCGAAGTGGAGGAGCTCCTGCGGCGCGGGGGTGTGCGCGCGGCCAGGGTCTCGACGCTGCAAGCCGGGCAAGCCTGGGACACGGCGATCGTGGATGGTTTCGGCCGGCTGCCGCTCTACTACGCGCTGGCCAGCGTGGTCGTCATCGGCGGGAGCTTCATTCCGCATGGCGGCCAGAACCCGCTGGAGGCGACCGGCCTGGGCAAGCCCGTGGTGTTCGGCCCCTCCATGCACAACTTCGAGACGATCACGCACCAGCTCCTCGCGCACCACGCGGCGCGGCAGGCGACCGATGAACACGAGTTCGCCGCGCTGCTCGCCGAGCTGGTGGAACATCCCGAGGACGCGCGCCAGATGGGCCGCCGCGCGCAGGAGTTGACCGAGCGGTTCCGCGGGGCGACCCAGCGCACGATGGATCTGCTGCAGCCGATTTTTCTGGAACCAGCCAGCCCCCGCGGTGTCTAATCCAGTGGCAGGGAGATCATGACCGGGAAGGGGAGGGTATGAGCGTTCAAAGAGACCGAGGCCGTCTGCGGCCTGTCTTTCTGGCGGGTTTGTTCCTGCTGGGCCCCGTTCTTTCCTACGCCAGCGATGTCGATGAAGAACTATATCAGGCGGTGCAGCAGTCTCGTCCTGAAGAGGTTGAGCGGTGCCTCAAGAAAGGCGCCAATCCCAACCGAGAGCTGAATCCCGGTTGGTCTCCCCATAGAACCGCGCTGACAGTCGCGCTTTCCGGGAAAGAGATGGAGATCGCCCAGTTGCTGATGCAGTATGGGGGACGTGTTGATCTCCAGTCGGGGGCCGGACAGGATCTCTGGAATGACCTCGGGGCGAGTAAAGTGGCGGTCAATGACACGCCACAACCCCTCTACTATCTTCCAGTCATTGATTTCTTATTGAGCACGGGAATTGACATTAACACGGTGACACCGAAAGGGGAGGCCCTCCTCCACGCCGCGGTCGGCACGGGGAATCTCGACCTTGCGAGGGCGTTGCTTGAACGCGGCGCAAATGCAGCCGTGAAAACAGCTGATGGCCGTTCGGCGCTCCATCTCGCTGCATGGCGTGGTGATGTCGACTTGATCAAGCTGTTACTGGCAAAGGGTGTTCTCGTGGACGTGAAGGATCGGGAGGGAAGGACAGCGCTCTGGAAAGCTGTTGCAAATGGACAACCAGAGGCGATAAAACTCCTCCTTGAGTCTGGAGCCACCATTAGGATCCAAGACGTCTTCGGGCGAGTCGCTGGCCCGCGTACCCAGGCGGGCCTGCTCGCCTTACTTGCGGCGGGTATCGCGGCCGACACCGAGGCGCTTCAGCGCATGGCAAGGTCTGGACAGTGGGATCTTTTTCAGGCGGCACTCGAACACGGCAGCAAGCCGGATGCAAAGGCGCTGGAGCAAGCCATCTGGTGGCAACAAGATGCGCGGGTTGCCGAGCATGAACGCGGTCAAAAGGAGTTTGACCCGGGACAGTACAGGGAGATGGTAAGTGAGGTGCTTTCCCTTGTGCACGATGCGGAGGAGAAGAAGCGTTTGCTCTTTCTCGCCATTGGAAAAGCGGATGCCATCGCCGTGGAGGCGCTGATCGAGCATGAGGCCAATCCGAACTGGACCGATCAGTTCGGTCGAACTGCACTCATGGCGGCCGCAGGCGGATCCCCTTCGTTAGCCTCGTATGATCCGGGCGCAGAACCCGCAGTCGTTGAAGCACTCCTCAACGGGGGAGCAAGCGTCAACACCCTCATAGAACGAGACGGGCGAACGGCGCTCATCGAAGCGGTGATCCACAACAAGCCGGCCATGGTGGAGTTGCTGCTTGACCATGGGGCTGACCCGACGATCGTTGATGCTGTCAATCTGACCGCTCCCATGATTGCAGGCCAGAATGGCAACGCTGAAATTCTCAAGGTTTTTGCTGACCGAGGCATAGAAGTGGGCAGCGGGAAGGGAGGTCATGTCGAAGCCTTTCTTGCAGCTGCGGCAAGTGGAGAAGTGACTTTGTTAGCCGAGCTGCTACCTAAGGTGCCGGATGTGAATGTGCGAGACCGAGATCGTCACACCGGATTGACAAGAGCGATCCTGAGAAGACACCCGGAAGTGGTGGGATTCCTGCTTAATCACGGAGCTAATCCGAATGTCCAGGTAGGAACATGTGAAGCAGACATCTCAGCACCTCTGTCGTCGCCACTCTCGAAACCTCAGACCAGCGTTGATGATGCTTTGCGAGTGGCGGCCTTGTCGCGCGTGCCGGCTCCTCGAACGTTCTGGGACTGCCGTACCCCACTCATTCTAGCTGTGGAAACCGATCTTATCGAGTTAGTCAGGCTCTTGCTAAAGCATGGGGCAGATCCCAACTTAGCAGTGATAACGACCGGGGTCACTCCACTGATGAAATCCGCAGAGGTTGGCGATCCTGAGGTCGTCCAGTTGCTTCTTACCCGCGGAGCCGATGCGTCGCTGACCGATCACCGTGGGAAAGCTGCGTACGACTACGCAGAGTCAGCGGGAAATACGAAGGCTGCGCGGCTCATTCGGGAGGCATTTGGCACGCGATGAAGCGGACTGTAAGGATGACGAACGTGTCAAGGCTGTCGCTAGTACTGAAAGTTCTTTTCGGATTCCTCCTGCTTGTTGGTCCTTTAAGTGCATGGCAGCAGACCTATGGCGCTGAGCGGCGGCTTAGCGAGGATGAAAGCGAACTGCATAGAGCAGTGGGATGCGGGAGGATCGAGCATATTGAAGCCTTGTTGAAGGCCGGGGCTGATCCCAATGTAAGAGATGAGAAGGGGAGAACTCCGTTGATGACGTCGGCCCAATGCAGTAATTATTCGGGAGCCTATGTGGCCTATCTTGCACGAATTGCGGAACTCTTACTGGATTATGGAGCCGATGTAAACGCCCAAGATGATGATGGCTATACCCCGCTCATGGCCATGGTCATCTATGACAAACCTGCTGCCATACGCGTACTTCTACAGCGTGGAGCGAAGACGGAACTTAAAACAAAGGGCTCTCAGGATGACGTGAAATACACCTGGGCTAGGACGCCGGAGAGAACTACGGTATTGCTTATCGCGGCGGAAGACGGCAGCGCTGAAGCTATCAAGTTGCTCTTGGAGCATGGCGCGGATGTTAGGGCAACGAATGAGCGAGGCCAGACCGCTTTAGATGTTGCCCTGTTGCATGGTCGAGCGGAAGTGGCAGGCCTCCTGGCAACCCAGGGAGGCGTCCGGCCGGCAGGACAGAGTCTCTTGGCGCTTGCATCAGGAGGAAACATTGACGTTCTTCGTGCGGCATTGCGCGCTGAGGCGAATCCTAATGTCACCGATGAGTATGGACAGACTCCATTGATTGAAGCCGCCCAAAAAGGACGGGCTGACATGGTAGAACTTCTGATTCAGGCGAGAGCGGACATCAACCATAAAGGCTATCTTGGCCGGACCGCACTTATCTTCGCTGCGGAAGAAGGTCACCTGGATGTTGTCAACGTTTTGTTGCAGCACCATGCGGATATGGACATCAAAAGTGATTGGGGGCAGACGGCGCTGACGGCAGCGTTAGAGAAGGGGTATCGGGATATTGCGAAGGTGCTGTTGGAAGCGGGTGTCGATGTGGTCGATACATTTTCGGGCAACTGGCAGGGCTTGCATCTCGCGGCGAAACATGGGTATCTCGATATTATTCAGACGATGCTGGGAAAGGGAGCTCCGGTTGATCGGCCGGCTGGGGAGGCCAATGCGACTCCCTTGATGCTTGCGGCTGGCAATGGCCATCTCGAGATCGTCAAGCTGCTAGTAGAAAAAGGTGCGAATCTTGAGGCGCAAAGTGTGGATACCATGTTCGAAAGGGATTATGGGCCTTGGCCATTTGAGGGCACGCCCTTGATGTGGGCAGCGAACGGTAGCCACCTCGAGGTCGTTCAATACTTGCTTGAGCGGGGAGCGAATCCTACAGCGACCAACCAGCAGGGTCAGACGGCCCTCACTGTGGCCAAGGAACACGGCCATCAGAAGATTGTGCGTCTTCTTAAAGAGGCGCAGCAGCATCACCCATGACCCCCACGCCTGCCTCTGACGCGCCCCGAGGAGGCGCAGGCCATGGGCCGCCGCGCGCAGGAGCTGACCGAGCGGTTCCAGGGAGCTACGCAGCGCACGCTCACCGCCCTCCAGCCCGTGCTGGAGGCATAGTTTGATTGGTGCTGGAGCGATGTATCGGGTAAACTTGTGTTACCCATGCCTCAGTTGAGCCGCACGCCGGATTCCGCTAGCCGGGTGTCGTCCTGCTCGCGCGCAGGACAAGCCCTCCTTGAATTTCTCCTCATCGGCGTTGTCCTTGTCCTGGGGTTGTTCATGGTGGCCCGGCCGGTTTCTCAGGCGGTCAGCGGGCTGCTGCAGGGCGCCGGGGAGAAGGAGCAGGAAGCCACGACGACCCTGGCGAGCCTGCGGTTCGAAGGCATGCCGTGGGCCGGAGAACACGAGCAGGGCGAGCCCGAGGTCGCGGAGGACGAGGAAGACGGCACGATTGTCGTGGCGAGCGGTCCGACTCCTGGCGGGCCGGGCGGCGCTACCCCTCCATCGCCGATCGGCGGTGGCGGAGGCCTTGGCGGCGGCGGGGGTGGTGGAAGTGGCGGTGGCGGCGGAAGTGGCGGTGGTAGCGGTGGAAGCAGCGGTGGAGGAAGCAGCGGTGGCGGAGGAAGCGGAGGCAGTGGTGGTGCAACCACCCCTCCGGCACCAACGGGCCAGGCGCCATCCCCTACCGGTGGAGGAGCCGAACCTTCCGGGTTGGCGTACATTCCGCGCGGTACGGATCTCTGGACGAACTGGCCTATTGTCAATCAAGTCAATATCATCGGTGATATCGGTGTGAGCGCGCTGACAACGGCATTCTCGCTCGTGGCTTCCTCCGGGGCCCACGCGATCACCAATGACTTGACTGCACGGGGCATTCCCATCGGCTTCCTCGATCAAGGGACGTTTGACCGCATCTGTGCCGGGGCCATCGCCTGCTTCGTGCCGTTGTCATCCGCTTTGCCACCGGCCACACCGGATCCGCCGCCCGTGATGCTGTTCAACCCGGCCTATGTGTCCGAGCCGCCGGCGACGCTGGCCGCGGTATTGGTCCATGAAGGGACGCACTTCCAGGAATATCTTGACGGACGGCTGCTCGATTCCAGTCGAGGCACGGTGGATAACGAGTTCGACGCGTTTTGGAACGCGGCGGCCTTCTGGGAGGACATCCGGGCCACGCAGGCTCCCTTTACGACGCCGCTGGAGCAGCAGGTCGAAGGACCCTACCAGTTGGCGCTGCAAGGCGAAGCTACTCTCAGAGACTACATCGCCTCCGTCTATTGCGGTGGCGCGCCGGATTGTTAGTTAAACGAGGGATCGAATCATGAACAGGGCGAAAGCGACGATGGCGCTGCTCGCACTGCTCGGGCTGGGCGCGTGGGGCCTGTGGCGATGTGAGGCGGCGCCGACCGCCATGCAGGGAGAGAACATGTATCAGGGGACCGCACCGGAGTTGCGCGTGACCTTCAGCTATCCTGACCAATGGCCGCTGCATGAGGAACACGGCAAGGTGGAGTCGTATCAAGCCGTTCGCATCATGGCGCCGAGAAACGCCGATGATACGTACACGTCCCACATCTCCGTGTACGGCGCTCCGCTCAAATCGCATGGCGGGAAGTTCGACAGCGCGGAGGAGCGGATGGATCAGTACAAGCGCCACCTGCTGCCGGGCGCACAGGTCATCGCCGAAGGGGCACGGCAGGTCGGAGGCCTGCAGGCCACCGATCTCTTCGTCTCGTACACGATTCCCGCGATCCACCACAAGGGCATCAAGGCCGCACCGGTGCCCGTCAAAGAGCGCAAGGTGGTAGTCGCCCATCCACCCTATCTGTATGAACTCAGCTATACCGCCGATGCTCTGGAGTATGACCGCTACGCGGACCAATTTGAGCGGCTCCTCGAGTCATTTCAGGTGGAGTAGGCTAGCGCTCACCCCGCATTCGGGCTGCCTCTATAGCAAACGAACTAACAATTGTGACGATTCCAGTGATTCCAAAATTGATTCCAGTGATTTGGATGACGACACATCACTGTAATCATTCGAACATCACTGTAATCATGCCACAGGATTTACTGCGTTTGTATTAGTCTCTCCCACGCTCGCGCATAGCGAGCTTTGACACGTCCCTCGCCGCCACCGTACAATAGTGGCCACCATGTGGCAGTCCCTCCACGACGCTTGGTGGCGTCTTGCCACGCTGGACCGCCCGCACTCCTTCCCGGACGCTCTGGCCTGCCGCGCGCTTCAGACCGCCGCCGCCGCCTATCGGGCCGCCGTGGCGCTGCGCAACGCCGCCTACGACCGGAGCTGGGTCAGGCCGGTCCGGCTGCCCTGCCGTGTGGTCAGCGTCGGCAACCTGACGGTGGGCGGCACCGGCAAGACCGCCTGTGTTGAGCTCATCGCCTCGAAGCTGGCCCGGCAGGGGCGGCGCGTCGCCGTCCTCTCCCGCGGCTACGGAGGGCGCTCCGGCGGCTATTGGCTCCGATGGGAAGACGGCCGCATGGCGGTCCACAGCCTGGACGGCGCGCCCGCCCCATTGGATGCGCGCGCCGATCCGACGGGGCTCGCCGACGAGCCCCAGCTGCTGGCCGCCCACCTGCCGGGCGTGCCCGTGGTCGTGGGGAGATGCCGCGACCGGACCGGCCGGCTCGCCTGCGAGCGGCTCCAGGCCGAGACGCTCATTCTTGACGACGGGTTCCAGCACCGGCGGCTATCGCGCGACTGCGACATCGTGCTCGTCCATGCCCGCATGCCCTTCGGCGGCTGGGCGGTCCTGCCCCGCGGGCCGATGCGCGAACCGATGGACTCGCTGCGGCGCGCCGACGTTCTCATCATCACGAAGGCGGACGAGACGCTCGAGACGGTGGGGGCCTTGCGCGAGCGGCTGCGCGCGTTCAACCGGGACGCGGCGCTGGTGACCGCGTCTCATGCGCCGACGTCGCTGGTCGACCCGCTCGGCGACGAACACCATTCGCTCAACCGCCTGGATGGCGCGCGGGTGGGGCTGCTCTCGTCGATCGGCGACCCGGCGGGGTTCGAGGCGACGGTGCGCCGGCTGCACGCGACCGTCGCCTGGCACCGCCGGTTTCCCGACCACCACCGGTACCGCCCGGAGGACTGGGAGGCGGTGGCGGCCGCCGCCTCATCCGGCTGGCCCGATGCGATCGTGACGACCGAAAAAGACTGGATTCGCTTGGAGCCGGTGGTCCGCCAGGGGCCGCCAGCGCCTGTTCCGCTGTGGGTGCTCGGGATTCGGATGCAGCTCTTGAGTGGAGAAGACGACCTCGATGCTCGATTGGCTGGCGTGGGCGTTCGTTAAGCTCATCAGCGCGCTGCTCTGCCGCGTGCCGGCGGGTGCGGCCGTCTGGATCGGCGAGCGGCTGGGCGAAGCCGCGATGCGGCTGCAGCCCAAGCGCGCGCGCATCGGCCTGCTGAACCTGCGCGCGGCGTTTGACGGCGCGCTCAGCCCGTCCGAGGCGCGCCGCATTATCCGCCGGTGCTACCGGCAGCTGGGTGCCAGCTTCGTGGAGCTGCTGCGCCTGCCGGTCATCGACCGGGCCTACATCGAACGCTACGTCGCCATCGAGGGGCGCGCCCGCTTCGAGGCGGCCGCCGCGTCCACACGTCCCGTCATCCTCCTCACCGGCCACTACGGCAACTGGGAGCTCTCCTCCATCACCGCCGCACTCACCGGCTATCCCATCATGGCGCTGGCCCGCGCCCAGGAGAAGTTCCCCCGGCTCTACCGCCTGCTCGTCTCCTTCCGGGAATCGAAGGGCTGCCGCATCATCCACAAGGGCGGCGCCATGAAACGGCTCATCATGGCACTCGACGAGCGGCAGCTCGTGGGCATCGTGGGCGACCAGGCGAGCCGCCAGGGGATCTTCGTCGACTTCTTCGGCCGGCCGGCGCTCTTCGCGACCGGGCCCTTCGAGCTGGCGCGCGCGAAGGAGGCGCTGATCCTGCCCGCCTTCATCCACCGCGTCCGCGGGCCGTTCCACCGGGTGGTGGTCGAGCCGCCGCTGCAGCTTCCCCGGACCGGATCCAGAGAGGCCGCCGTCCGCGCCGGTGTGGAGCAGTTTGCCGAGCTCCTCGGACGCCACATCCGGGAGGCACCCTGGCAGTGGCTGTGGATGCACAAGCGGTGGAAGCACACGCCGGCCCGCCGCATCCTCGTGCTCAGCGACGGCAAGGCGGGGCACCTGAAGCAGTCGCTGGCGGTGGTCGACGCGCTGCGCGAACGGCATCCCGCCCTCACGCACGCCGTGGTCGAGGTCCGCTACCGGAGCCCGTCCGCGCGGCTGGCCTGCCTCCTCTGGAGTTGGGCGGCATCCGGCGTCGGCGCGGTGCCGTGCCTGGCCTGGACGCTCAGCCCGGAGAGTGCTAGGGCGCTCGTGAGCCGGCACGCGGATCTCGTCGTGTCCTGCGGTTCGTCGCTCGCGCCGGTCACGCTCCTGTGGGCGGCGGAGAACCGCGCGAAATCGGCCGTCATCATGAACCCGGCACCCCTGCCGCTGCGCCGGTTCACCCTCGTCATCGCCCCGCGGCACGACGCGCTGCCGGCACGAACGAACGTCGTGGCCGTCTTTGGGGCGCTGGCCTCGCCCCTGCGCGAGGATCCGCAGCGCGCGGCGCAATGGCTGCGCGCGCACCCGCGCTTTCAGCCTGCCCCGCCCGGCTCGTCGGGGCCGTCCCACCGCCATCCCGTGACGGCGGTCTTCATCGGCGGCGACACGCCGCACCACGAGCTCGGCGCGTCCTTCGCCGAGGGGCTCATCACGCAGGTGCAGGCGGCCTGCGAGGCGGCGGACGGCTGGTACCTCGTGACGACCTCCCGCCGCACCTCCGCCGCGGTCGAGCGGCGGCTGGCGGAGCGGTTCGGGCGCGACGCGCGCTGCCGGCTCCTACTGCTGGCTGGCCGCGACGCGCTCAACGGCACGATGGAGGGGATGCTCGGCTCGGCGGATGTCGCGGTGGTCACCGGCGAGAGCATCTCGATGGTGTCCGAGGCCTGCGCGAGCGGGCGCCGGGTCATCGTCGTCGAGCCGCCCCTGCGTCCGGACGGGCGGGGACGATTAGGCAAGCACGCGCGGTTCCTGCAGGAGCTGGAGCAGGGAGGCTACATCGTGCCGGCGCAGGCGGCGGACGTCGGCTCCGCGATCGAGCGCGCGCTCACCGACCGCACGACCCCCAAGCGGCTGGACAACCTCGCCGCCGTCCGCGATGCGCTGGAAACGCTCCTCTAAATCTGCCAGGTGTCGTGTGACGTGTTACGTGTCACGTGTTACGTGAAAATCCGATTTAGTGTGACGATCACTGGTGTCCGTGACACGTGACACGTTTCACGTGACACGAGATAGGCGTGAGATGCACGTTCTTCAGTTGCTCCCATCGCTCGAAGTCGGCGGCGTCGAGCGCGGCGTCCTCGACTTGGCGCGCGGCCTCATCGCGCGCGGCCACCGCGTCAGCGTCGTGTCCTCCGGGGGACCACTGGTCGAGCCGCTCACCCGCCTCGGTGCAACCCACCATCAGCTGCCGGTCCACGAGAAGTCCCCGGCCTCGATCTGGGCCTGCATCCCCGCCGTGACGGATCTCATTCGCGCGACCGGGGTGGACCTCGTGCACGCGCGCTCGCGCGTCCCGGCGTGGATCGGGTTCGCCGCCGCGCGAAGCACCCAGCGGCCCTTCGTCACCACCGCCCACGGGTTCTACCGGCCGCACCCGGCCTCGCGCGTGATGGCCTGGGGACGGCCCGTCATCGTGCCCTCGGAAGCGCTGGGGCGCTACCTGGTCGAGCGCTTCGGTATTGCGCGGGGCCGGCTGCGGGTCATCCCGCGCGGCGTCGACCTCGAGGAGTTCCGGCTCCAGCCGCAGCACCCCGAGCCGCACGGCACGTGGCGCATCGGGCTCTTCGGGCGGCTCAGCCCGCTCAAGGGCCAGACGGTGGCGTTGCGCGCCTGCGAACGGCTCATCCAGCGCGGACTGCCGGTGACGCTGTGTCTGACCGGCGAGGCGGATTCGCCGGCGCGGCGGTCGCTGGAGTCGCTGGCCGCCGCGCTGAAGCTGGAGGAGCATGTCGAGTGGCTGGGCGTCCGGCAGGACATCCCGGCCCTCATCGCGTCGGTCGATCTCGTGATCGTGCCCTCCACCTACCCGGAGTCGTTCGGCCGCGCCGTCATCGAGGCGCAGGCGGTCGGTCGGCCCGTCATCGCCTCGCGCATCGGGGCTTTGCCGGAGCTCATCGAGGACGGCCGGACCGGCCTGCTCGTGCCGCCGAACGACGCGCCCTCACTGGCCGAGGCCATCCAGCGCCTGATCGGCGACGGAGCGCTGCGCGCGGGCTGCATCGCCGCGGCGCGCACGCGGGTGGAAACGGAGTGGGACGCGGAGCGGATGGTGGAGCGCACCCTCGCCGTCTACGAGGAGCGGCTGAGCCGTCCCCGGATCCTCGTCTGGAAGCTCAGCGCGCTGGGCGATGTCATCCTCGCCACGCCGAGCCTGCGGGCGCTTCGGCGGCAGTTCCCGACGGCGCACATCACGCTGGCGGTGGGGCGTTCCGCCTACGAGGTGGTCGCCCACTGCCCGTATCTCGACGACATCCTCATCGTCGATGTCCGCGGCAAGGACCGCGGGGTGCTGCGCCAGCTGGCCCTGGTTGGCCGGCTGCGGGCGGGGGCCTTCGATCTCTCCCTCGATCTGCAGAACAGCCGGCGCACGCATCTGCTCGCCTGGCTCGCCGGCATCCCGGTGCGCGCGGGGTACCGGCGGAAGTTCGGCCGGCTGCTCAACCGCGGCGTGCGCCTGCCCAAGGTGGTGCTGGCTCCCATCGCGCACCAGCACTACCTCCTCACGCATGCCGGGTTCTCGACCGACGGAGACCGGCTCGAGCTGTGGCCCTCGCCCCTCGACGAGGAGCGCGCCGGACGGCTGCTGAGCGGGATACGGAGGTCGCGGGACCGACAGCTCATCGGCATCCATCCGGGCGGCAGCGGCCGGTGGGTGACGAAGCGCTGGGACCTGGACCGGTGGGCGAAGCTGTGCGATGCCCTCGCGGAGCGCAATGCGCAGGTCGTCGTCGTCGGCGGACCGGAGGAACGGCCGCTGGGCGAGGCACTCGAGCGCCTGACACGCCACCCGCTGCTCCTCCTCGCCGGCCAGACGAGCCTGATGGAGCTGGCCTGCGTCCTGAAGCGGTGCGATGCGTTTCTCGGCCACGACTCCTCATCGCTCCATGTCGCGGCGGCGGTCGGCACGCCGACGGTGGCGCTCTTCGGGCCCACCGACCCGTGCCGCCACCTGCCGTCCTCCTTCGCAGGCACCGTCATCCAGAAGGACGTATTTTGCAGCCCGTGCTACTCCGCCCGCTGCCGGACGATCACCCACGCATGCATGAGGCGGATCGAGGTCGAGGAAGTGCTCACGGCGGCGCTGGCGCTCCTGGCAGATGTGGAACGACAGGTTCGTTGAGCCGGTTGAGCCCGTTGAGCCGGTTAAGCCGGTTGAACGGGCCCAACGGGCCTAACGGGCACAACCGGCTCAACTGACATGCGCATCCTCCACCTGACGTCCCACCTCAATATGGGGGGAGTCAGCAGCTACATCCTCTGCCTCTCGCGCGCCCTGGCGCGGCGGGGGCACTCTGTCACCATCGCGTCGGGCGGCGGCGAGCTGGAACCCGAGGTGGCCGCAGCGGGTGTTCCGCACTGGCGCGTGCCGCTGCACACGAGTGCCGAGTTCAGCCCGCAGGTGTTCGCCGCCGCACGGCAGCTCGTCCGACGGCTTCGACGGGAGCCGGTCGAGGTGATCCATGCGCACACGCGGGTGGCCCAGGTCGTCGCCGCCCGCCTCTCCCGCCGGCTGGGCATCCCGTACGTGACGACGTGGCACGGGTTTTTCCGTCCCAACCTCGGCCGGCGGCTGTGGCCCTGCACCGGCTCTCGCGCCATCGCGATCAGCGAGCCGGTCCGGCGGCATCTCGTCGAAGATTTCCACGTTCCGCCGGAGCGCGTTCGCCTCATCTGGAACGGCGTCGAGCCGAGCGAGTTTGCCGAGCGTCCGCCGGCGGAGCTACTCGCCCGCTTCCGAGCCCAACACCGCCTGCCGGAGGGCGGGCCGGTCGTTGGCAGCGTCGGCCGACTGGCGTCGGGCCGGATCAAGGGATTCGATCTCCTGCTGGAGGCGGCGCGCCTGCTCCTGCGCCGGCACGCCGACCTCCGGCTCCTGATGGTCGGCGACGGCCCGCGCCGGCCGTTTCTGGAAGAGCAGGTGGACGCGTTGGGGTTGCGGGAGTGCGCGCGATTCACCGGCTCGTTGGCCGACGTCAGGGTGCCGCTGGCGCTGCTCGACGTGTTCATCTTTCCGGTCCGGTGGCCGGAGGGGTTCGGGCTCTCGCTCATTGAAGCGATGGCGGCGGGCAGGCCCGTGGTGGCGACGCGCGCCGGTGCTGTGCCGCAGATCATCGAGCACGGCCGCCACGGCCTCCTCGTCGAGCCGGAGAATCCTCAGGCGCTTGCCGAGGCCGTGACAACGCTGCTGCGCGATCCGGCCGCCGCCGCCCGGCTGGGGCAGGCGGCCCAGCAGCGGGTCCGCGAGCGCTTCAGCCTCGAGCGCGTGGCGGATGAAGTGGAAGCTGTGTATGGCGAGCTCGTGAACACCGCGCATGGTTAGCGCCAACCTTCTGTGTGGCATGAACCGTATCCTCGTGGTCCTGCCCAACTGGTTCGGCGAGACGCTCTTCACGACGCCGTTCCTGCGCCTGCTGCGCGCCCGACAGCCCGGCGCCTTCCTGGCGACGCTCGGCCGGCCCCAGTGCCGCGCGATCCTGCTGCACCACCCCTCGGTGAATGCGCTGATGGAGTTCGAGCGGGAGGGTGCGCGCGAGGGACCGGTTGGCGCGTGGCGGCTCCTCCGCGCCCTGCGCGCGCAGCGCTTCGACGCCGCGTTCATCCTGCGCCGGAGCGTCTCGCGGACCGCGCTGCTCGCGCTGGCCGGCATCCGGGAACGGATCGGGTTCGACAATCCGAAGAGCGGCTGGCTCCTCACGCGCCGGATCATGCCGTCCCCGCAGCCGGTCCATAAAGCGCTCAGCTACCTGCCGCTCCTCGGCGCGGATGCTCCCGCGTCGTCGGGCGTGTCGTTCGACTATACCGTGACCGAGGAGGAGCGCGCTCAGGCGCGCGCGCTGCTGGAAGAGGCAGGCGCAGGCCACGGCCCGCTCATCATCCTGCATCCAGGCGCCAACTGGGACCACAAGCGGTGGCTTCCCGAGCGGTTCGCCCAGCTCGGCGACCGGCTCGCCGCAGCGCGGCGCGCGCGCATCGTCATCACCGGTTCGCCGGAGGACGCAGCACTAGCCGGGTCCATCCGCCGCGCGATGCGCGAGCCCGCGGCCGTCCTCGCCGGGCGGACCACCCTGCGAGCGCTCGCGGCGTGCCTGGAGCAGGCCCAGCTGCTCGTCTCAAACGACACCGGCGTCCTCCACTTGGCCGCAGCACTCACGCGGCCGCTGGTCGCGCTCTACGGCCCGACCTCGCCAATACTCACCGGTCCGCTGGGCGATCCTGCGCGCATGGCGGTGCTGCACCACCCGGGTTGTTGCCCGCGCATCCCGTGCCTCCATCCGGAGCGCGGACCGGCGCATCCGGGGATGGCGTCGATCACTGTAGAGGAAGTGCATGATGCGGCGTGCAAGTTACTGAATCAACATGGCTAACGCGCGGCGGATTCTGGTCATCGGCCCCTCCAACATCGGGGACGCCATCCTCATGAGCGGCGTCGTCGCCGTCCTGCGCCGGCGCTGGCCCGAGGCGCACGTGACACTCGTGGTTGGCGCGCGCGCCCGCGCGCTGTTCGTCGACGACCCGCGCGTCCAGGTCCTGGTGGATGCGGACCGGTTTGATTCGGCCCTCGGCCGCGCGAAACTCTTCCTCGCCCTGTGGCGCTACCGCCCCCAGGTCGTCGTCGACCTGCGGCACACGGCGCACCCGCTCTTCCTGAAACCGCTGAGCGTCTGGCGCTACCTGAGGCGGCCGCCGCGCGCGATCACGCACATGCGCGAGCGATATTGCTGGCTCCTGGCCGCACAGGCCCCGCTGGATGCTCGTGCGCATCCAACGGGGGAGTCTCCGCTGTGGTTCGCGCCGCGCGACGAGACGAGCGTGGAGGCGCTGTGGAGCCGCTGGAAGCTGGACGGGGCGGCACCCGTCGTCGTGATCTGCCCCGGAGCGCGGAGCCATATCAAGCGCTGGACGGCGGAGGGCTTCGCCCGCGTCGCGGACCGGCTCATCGCGGACTGCGGCGCCGAGGTGGTGTTCTCCGGCGAACCGGATGAGAAAGCCGTCATCGACGAGATCCTCGGCCTGATGCGCTCACGGGCCCACAATGCCGTCGGCCTGGTCACCATCCGGCAGCTGGGCCTCCTGATGCGGCGCGCCCGGTTGGTCATCACCAACGACTCCGCCTCGCTGCACATGGCTTCGGCGGTGGAGGCGCCGACCGTGGCGATCTTCGGGCCGACCGACGAAGCCAGATACGGCCCCACGGCACCCCGCCGGCGCACCGTCCGCCGCCGGCTCTTTTGCGCCCCCTGCGAGCAGGCATTGTGCCGCTTCAGCCACGAGTGCATGCGCTTCGTTGAGCCGGATGAGGTGTTCAACGCGGCTCGCGAGCTGCTGGACATCGAAAGCCAGAAATCGACGGCCAGAAGCCGTCGTGTTTCCAATGACTGAGCAGGAGCCCCCAGCGCTCTCACCAGCACGGATTTTGGTGATCCGGCTCGACCGGCTGGGCGACGTCGTCCTCTCCACGCCGGTCTTCGAGGAGCTGCGCCGCCGCTTCCCGCACGCCTTCATCGCCGCCATGGTGCGCCCCGCCTGCCGCGACGTGGTGGAGGGCCATCCCGCGGTGAACGAGGTCATCCTCTATGAGAAGGAAGGGGCGCACCGCAGCGCCTGGGCGACGGTCCGCTTTGCGCGGGGCCTGCGCCGCTATGAGTTCGACGCCGCACTGGTTCTCCATCCGAGCAACCGCTCCCATTGGATCCCGTGGCTGGCCCGCATTCCCGTGCGGCTAGGATACAGCCGCAAGTGCTCCTGGCTGCTGACCCACCCCCTGCCGCACCGCAAGCAGGAGGGCGCGCAGCACGAGGCGGCCTACACCTTGGAGCTCCTGCGGCCCTTCGGCATCCGGCCGGGGGTCCCTCGGCCGTCGGTGCCGGTCTCGCCCAGGGCCGCGGAGCGGGTCGCCGCCCTGCTGGAGCGCGCCGGCATCCAGCCGTCCGCGCTACTCGTCGCGATTCATCCATCGGCCAGCTGCATCTCGAAGCGCTGGATGCCGGAGCGCTTCGCCGAGGTGGCGGACCGGCTCGCGGCGGAGCACGGGGCGCAGATCTGTCTTGTGGCGGGTGCGGACAGCACGGCACAGGCGGAGGCGGCGGCACGCGCCATGCGCCAGCGCGCGCTGAACCTGGCGGGCGCACTGAGCGTCGCGGAGCTCGCCGCGCTCCTGCGCCGCTGCCGCCTGCTGGTCTCCAACGACTCCGGCC
>Ga0155282_1097_pt3 | contig 16514 bp, 17 predicted proteins | sample RifCSPhighO2_02_FD_106250 | JGI IMG/M metagenome (GOLD analysis project Ga0155282, IMG submission 106250) | Omnitrophica WOR_2 bacterium RIFCSPHIGHO2_02_FULL_68_15 | reverse complement strand
AAGACGCCGGCCGTGATTGACCAGCAGGGCTGCATGTACGCCCCGCACGTGCTGGGGGTCCAGGTGGGCCAGCCGGTGGAACTGCGCAATTCGGACGCCACGCTTCACAACGTGAACGCCAAACCGGGGCAGTCCACGCCGTTCAACCTGGCGATGCCGACGAAGGGGATGAAGATCGCGAAGACGTTCACCGCCCCGGAGATCATGGTGCCGGTCCGGTGCAACGTCCATCCGTGGATGTCGGCGTACATCGGGGTGGTGGCCCATCCGTTTTTCGCCGTCAGCGGCACGGACGGGTCGTTCAGCATCAAAGGCCTGCCGGCGGGGACTTACACCGTGCAGGTGTGGCATGAGTCGCTGGGGACGCAGACGCAGACGGTGACGGTCGCCGACGGCGAGTCGGGGAAGACCGCGTTCTCGTTCGGCAAGGCCGAGTAGCGTCGACCGCCGTTCGTGCTGCTGCCCCCTGTCGCCTCCTCGATCGGCCCGGCGATTGACCGCCTGTTCTATCTCATCCTGGCGGTCACCGGCTTCTTCTTCATCCTGGTCGAGGGGGCGCTGGTGTGGTTCGTCATCCACTACCGCCAACGGCCGGGGCGGACAGCCGCCTACGTCCACGGGAACACGGTCGCCGAGATCATCTGGACGGCGATCCCGGCGGTGATCCTCATCTGGCTGACGTTCGCCAGCCAGCGGGTATGGGCCACGATCCACGGCCATATCCCGGCCAACGCGGCGGAAGTGGAGATCCTCGCCGAGCAGTTCGCCTGGAACATCCGGTACCCGGGCCCCGACGGCCGCTTCGAGACGGCCGACGACGTCACGACAATCAACCAGCTCCATCTCGCCCTCAACCACCCGACGGTGATCTGGCTCAAATCGAAGGACGTGATCCACAGCTTCTTCGTGCCCGCCTTCCGCATCAAGCAGGACGCGGTGCCGGGCCGCGGGGGGCAGATCTGGGTCAAGCCCACGCGCCCGGGCCAGTACGAGATCGCCTGCGCGGAGCTCTGCGGGCTGGGCCATTACCGGATGCGCGGGTTCATCACCGTCGAGCCGTGGGACCAGCTCCAGCAATGGCTCAAGGAGACCAAGGCGAATGAGTAAGCTCTTCTCGACGGACCACAAGGTGATCGGCCTCCAGTTCCTGTTCACCGCGCTCGCGATGCTGGCGTTCGGCGGGCTGTTGGCCATGCTCCTGCGCTGGCAGCTCGGCTGGCCGGGCGCGCCGCTGCCGTTCATGGAGCGGTTCGCGCCGGAGGGGATGCCGGGCGGGATCATGGTGCCGGAGTATTACAACATGCTGTTCACGATGCACGGCTCGGTGATGATCTTCCTGGCGATCATCCCGCTGCTCGTCGGCACCTTCGGCAACTACCTCATCCCGCTGAAGATCGGCGCGGGGGACATGGCGTTCCCCCGGCTGAACATGCTCTCCTATTGGATGTACCCGGTGGCCGCCGCCGTCATCTGCGCCGGCTTCTTCGTGCAGGGGGGCGCGGCCTCTTCCGGCTGGACCGCCTACCCGCCTCTTTCGACCACGCTCGGCGCGGGCCAAGTCTGCTGGATCGTCGGCGTGCTCATCCTCGGGTTCTCCTCCATCTTCGGCGCGGTCAACTACATCACGACGATCGTCAACTGCCGGGCCCCCGGCATGACGTTCCACCGGATGCCGCTGACCATCTGGGCCCTGCTGACCACGGCGATCCTGACGCTGTTGGCGACCCCGGTGCTGGCCTCGACGCTCATCCTCCTGCTCTGCGACAACACGCTCGGCACCAGCTTCTTCCTGCCGGCGGGGCTCGTCATGGACGGGGTGATGCGCCCGAACAGCGGCGGCCAGGTGCTCCTGTGGCAGCACCTGTTCTGGTTCTACTCGCACCCGGCGGTCTACATCATGATCCTGCCGGCGATGGGGATCATCTCCGACATCCTCCCGGTCTTCGCCCGCAAACCGATCTTCGGCTACTCGGCCATCGCCTACGCGTCGCTGGCGATCGGCGGGCTGGGCTTCCTCGTCTGGGCCCACCACATGTTCCAGAGCGGGATGAACCCGGTGCTCGGCACCAGCTTCATGGTCTCGACGATGATCATCGCGGTCCCGTCGGCCATCAAGACGTTCAACTGGCTGGGGACCCTCTGGCGCGGGACCATCCGGCTGACGACGCCGATGCTCCACGCGCTGGCGTTCGTCGGGATGTTCGTCATCGGCGGGCTCTCCGGCATCTTCATGGCCTCCACCCCGGTGGACATGTACATCCACGACACCTACTTCATCGTCGGCCACCTGCACTACGTGCTGTTCGGCGGGTCGCTCTTCGGCATTTTCGGCGGGATCACCTTCTGGTTCCCGAAGATGTTCGGCCGGATGATGAACGACCGGCTCGGCCAATGGCATTTCTGGCTGACGCTGATCTTCTTCAACGGCATCATGTTCCCGATGTTCAACCTCGGCATGGCCGGGATGCAGCGGCGGATCTACGACTACACGCAGTACGCGCACCTGGCGCACCTGGGGCCGCTCAATCGGATGATGTCGGTCAGCGCGTTCCTGCTCGGCCTGACCCAGCTCCTGTTCGTCGCGAACTTCTTCTGGAGCCTGCGCCGAGGCCCGAAGGCCGGCGACAACCCGTGGGAATCCACGACACTGGAGTGGACCACCGCGTCGCCGCCGCCGCACGGCAACTTCGCCACAACCCCCACCGTCTACTGCGGCCCGTACGAGTATTCAGTCCCGGGCATGGCGCGGGATTTCCGACCGCAAACCCAACAGGGGTCAGACCCCGTTGGGCATTAAGGGGGTCTGACCCCTTCAGATGTTGCTGTTCGCCCGTCTCCTCGTCGCCGCCACCTTCCTCCTGCTGATCGCCGGCGGGCTGGTCACCTCGACCGGCTCCGGGCTCGCCGTCCCCGACTGGCCGCTTTCGTACGGCCGATGGATGCCGCCGATGGTCGGGGGGATCCTCTACGAGCACGGCCACCGGATGATCGCCGCGACCGTCGGGTTCGCCACGCTGCTGCTCGCCGTCTGGATCGGATCCCGCGAGCGGCGCCGGGAGGTCCGCGCGCTGGCGTTCATGGCGCTCGGCGCCGTTGTCGTCCAGGGGCTCCTGGGGGGACTGACGGTGCTCTGGCGCCTGCCGGCGCCGGTGTCCGTGGCGCACGCGCTCCTCGGCCCCACGTTCTTCGTCTTGGTCACCCTGCTCGCCGCCCAGTTGGGGGCGTCGGGCATGGCCCTCTCCGGGACGCAGGCTCAGTCCCGGGTGAGGGCCATGCCCTCGCCCCACCATCTCGCGTCGCTGGCAGGGTTCACCCTCATCGCGTTGTATGGACAGCTCCTGCTCGGGGCGGTGCTGCGGCATGCGGGGTGGTCGGCGAAGTTCCTGACGGCGCACGTGGTGGGAGCGGTCGTGGTGGCCGGGGCCGTCCTCGTCACGGCGTCCCGCCTCCTGCACCACTCCGACACCACCCCATCGCAGAGGCGGCGGACGGAGTGGCTGGCGGGATTGATCCTGACGCAGGTCGGGCTGGGGCTCATCACCTGGGCGGGCCACCGGCCGGTATGGGCGGCGACGGCGCACGTGGCGGTCGGCGCCCTGCTCCTGGCCCACGCCGCTCTCCTCGCCTGGGAAACAAGGTCTGCTCTGACGGGTGGCTCTTTTACAAGGGGGCTGGCGGTCTACCTTGAGCTCACCAAGCCGCGGTTGACGCTGTTGGCGGTCGCCACCACCGGCGTGGGGCTGTATCTCGGCGCGCCGGGCCCGCTGGAGGCGGGACGATGGATCGCCACGCTGGCGGGGGCCGCGCTCGTCGGCGGCGGCGGCGGCGCCCTCAACCAATACCTCGAGTGGACGCTTGACGCCAAGATGGTGCGGACCCAAGGGCGGCCGCTGCCGTCGGGCCGGCTGGCGCCGCGCGCCGCGCGGACGTTCGGGCTCCTGCTCGGCGGCGCCGGACTGGCCGTCCTGGGGCTCTGGGTGAACGCCCTGGCCGCCGGCCTCGGCGCGGCCACCCTCGTCAGCTACCTCGCCCTCTATACGCCGCTGAAAACGCGCACGCCGCTCTGCACGCTGGTGGGGGCGGTCCCCGGCGCCCTGCCGCCGCTCATCGGCTGGGCCGCGGCCCGCGGCACGCTCGACGTCGGGGGATGGGTCCTCTTCGTGCTGATGTTCTTGTGGCAGTTGCCGCACTTCCTGGCGCTGGCGTGGCTGTATCGAGAGGATTACGCGCGGGCGGGGTTCCGAATGCTGCCGGCGATTGACCCGACCGGGCGCGCCGTCGGCCGTCAGATCACCCTCGCCTGCCTGGCGCTGGTGCCGGTCTCGCTCGGGCCGACGGTCCTGCAGGTGACCGGCGGGGTTTACTTCGCGGCGGCGCTGGCGCTGGGACTGGCGTTCCTGGGGGTCGGCGCCGCGGCGGCGGTGGCGCAGACGACACAGTCGGCGCGGCGGCTGTTCGTGGCCTCGATCACCTACCTGCCGGGGCTGTTGGCGTTCATGGCCGCCGACAAAATCCCGTGGTAGCCCCCGCCCCCACCCTGCCGACCCTCAACGCGGCGCTCAACGCTGCCAGTGCGCTCCTACTGATGGCGGGCTTCGGATTTATCAAGGCCAAACGGACCGCCGCGCACCGCGGCTGTATGCTCGCCGCGTTCGCCTGCTCGACGCTGTTCCTCATCTCCTACCTGACGTACCACGCGCAGGTCGGGTCGGTGCGGTTCCCCGGCCAAGGACCCGTCCGGCCGCTCTACTTCGCGATCCTCGGCACGCACACCGTGCTGGCCGCGGCCATCGTGCTGATGGCGCTGCGAACGCTGTGGCTGGCCGCGCGCGGGCGGTACGAGACGCACCGCCGCTGGGCGCGGGTCACCCTGCCGTTGTGGCTCTACGTCTCGGTGACCGGGGTCGTCATCTATTGGCTGTTGTACCGGAGCCCGTGGGGGGTGGGGGTCTTGGAGCGCCTTTCAGCACCTCGCGTGAGCCGCGTGGCGAGCGCCACAGGGCCAGCGCCCAGGAACGACGACGATGGCGTCCCCCCTGCGGTACGGCGAGGAGGAGTGACGCCGGCGCCGGCCCGGTGCCGCCGCCACCCTCTGGGCTGGGCAGGGCTCGCGGCGCCGCGCGGCGTTGCTCGTCGCTCGCGTCCCGCTGTGGGGACGCCACGCTCCTCGCGCCTGGCGCGGCTGGCGAGGCCTGCCCAGCGCGGCCACGCGAGGTGCTGAAAGGCGCTCCTATGTTGTTCCTGGTAGGATGCCAGTTCTGCAAGGACCTGCTGAGCTGGGGGCTCGCACAGGGCTTCGCCTGGACGATCGGGGTCTTGCTGATCGTCCCCTTCCTCTGCGTCGCCGTCATCACCCTGCTCATCGTGCGCGCCGCCAAGCGGACACGCCATTAGTCGTAGGTGCGTTCGTTGCGCCGGCGGATTGCCAGGAGCACGACCTTCCGGCGGGGGTCATCCACATCGTAGAAAATCCGCCAATCGCCGACGCGGAGACGATACTGGGCCACATGGCCAAACACCGGAAGGGCGCCCCGGAGAAACTTGAACGATTTGCCGAATCCGCGGGGATGCGCCCCTAACGCGTGGAGGGCTTCAAGGACACGCTGACGGTCCTTGGGAGCAATCTTGGCCAACACGTTCGCGAACGCCTGCTCGGCCCGCTCGCTGGGGAATCCAACCTCATAGGCGGCGTCAGCCACGGGCTCCGAAGGATCGTCGGAGTCCCGCCAAGGAGCGCCATCGCCCCGCCGCGTACTCCGCGCGCCCCTCGCGGACCTCATGGGCCAGCGACGCATCCTTCAACTCATCCACCATCTCCAGCAATTCCAGGAACGCGGCGTACGGGACCATGGCTTTGACCGGCTTGCCGTGCTCCGTGACGAAAAACGCTTTGGGGCTCTTCATCACCTGCGCCAGCCGCAGGCGGAGTTCCCGCGCCCCGATGTACTCTCCGGCCCTCATCACACCAACGCCACTCATGGATGTCTCCTCGGTATCATTTGTGGACACAAGTGAGTATACATGATGAATCGGCCAACGTCAAGGGGCGGGGGCAGGCATTTCATGCTGCGAGCGAGCTTATCGCTCGAGCGTGGCGAACACTTCCATGTGGCCGGTCTGCGGGAAGAAATCGTAGAGGGACAGGCGGGTCAGACGCCAGCGCGGCTCCCGCTCCAGAAGCACCTTCAGGTCGTGGGCCAGGGACGCCGGGTTGCAGGAGATGTAGAAGAGGCGCGGCGGCTGGGCCTGCAGGAGCGGCCCGATCGCCTCCGGGTGCAGTCCCACGCGGGGCGGGTCCACAACCACGAGGTCCGGCGGCGGGCCCAGGCGGAACAGCCCCCGGCGCAGGAGCAGGTCCTCCACCTTCCCGCAGACGAACGTCGCGTTCGAGAGGCCGTTGCGCGACGCGTTCGACGACGCCAGCGCCACATGGTCCGGCTCGCTCTCGACCCCATAGACCCGGTGGGCGTCCGGGGCCAGCAGGAGGGCGATGACGCCGAGGCCGCAGTAGAGATCGTAGACGGTCTCGCGGCCCTGAAGACCCGCCGCGGCCTGCATCTCCCGATACAGACGCTCCGCATGCGACAGGTTCGGCTGCAGGAAATTCATCGGCCGGACTTCGAGGGCGAGCGGCCCGATCCGTTCCTCCAACGTGTCCCGGCCGATGAGCACCTCGGTCCGCTCCGGATGGGCCACGTCGGAGACGCGGGTGGAGACGCCCCAGAGGACGCTCGTGACCGTCGGGAGGGCGCGCGTGACCTGCTCCGCCGCGCGGACCACCGCCTCGCGCGGTCCCTCGTTCGTCACGAGCATCAAGAGCGCCTCCCCCGTCGCGCGGGAGACGCGGACCACGAGGTACCGCCAAAATCCCTGGTGCCGCCGCGGGTCGTAGGCCGGCAAGCCCGAGGCGTTGGCGGCCAGCTCCGCCTGCTGGAGGATGTCGCTGGCCAGCGGCGGGGCGATCCAGCAGTGCTCGAGCTTGACGATCCGCTGGAACGAGCCGCGCTGGTGGAGCCCCGCGACGATGCGCCCCGCTTCCTCGCCGAACGAAAATTCCATCTTGTTGCGGTAGTGCCAGGGATCATCCATCGGGACGACGGTGATCGGCGGGAGGGTCTTCAGCCCGCCGAGGTGTTGGAGGGTCTCGACGAGCTGGGTCTGTTTCCACGCCACCTGGGCGGGGTAGTCGAGGTGCTGGAGGTCGCAGCCGCCGCACGCGCCGAAGTGGCGGCAGGCAGGGGTCATGCGGTGGGGTGAGGGGCGCTCGAGCTGGACCAGGCGGGCCTCGGCGTACTGCGGCTTGCACTTGGTCACGCAGATCTGCGCCCGGTCGCCGGGGAGACCGTCTTTGACAAAGACGGTCATCCCTTCATACCGGGCGATACCGCGGCCCAGCAGGGCGAGCTTCTCGATCTCCACCACGACCACCTGCCCCGCCCGGAGCGGACGGGACCGGGCCGGGGGGGTGGTCGTGGTCAAGGTGCGGCTACTGTGTGGCCGCGGGGGCTTGGGCGGCTTGCGTGACGGCCACGGTCTGGACCTGGCGCTTGCCGGTGGCGACGTCGTAGGTGTACTCGACGGTCACCTGATCGCCGGTCTTCACCGCTTCCACCGCCTTGGCGTCCGACGTCATCTCCTTCGTGACCCCGTAGCGATCTCGGACGGTCAGCGCCGGATGCTCGGCATCCTGCCGATTCACCTGGACGATCTCGCCGGAGAACTTGATCACGATCGGCTTGAGGTCCGGCACGGCCGGCGCGGCCACCGCCGGGGCTTCGGCCGGTGTGACGGGGGCTTCCGGAACAGCGGGCGCCGCCGGGGCCTCAGCGCTGGGGGCGGCCTCGGCCGGCGCCGCGCTGGAGGTCTCTTCCGCCAACGCCGGGAGCGCCGACATCCCGAACACCAACCCTGTCACGACCACCACATTCCACCATCGCAGGTTCCGCATGAGACACCCTCCTTCGTTCATTTTGGCTGAGCTGACCGCACCACCCACACCGTGCCGAAGACCGCTCCGGCCCCGAGCAAGGCGCCGGCCACACAATCACTCGGATAATGGAGTCCCAAATAGAGTCGCGACCACGCTACGCCGGCCGCCAGCGTCCACCAGAGCCCGCGCCACCGGCGCCACCCCACGCTCAACAACGCCGCGAGGGCAAAGGCCGCGGTGGCGTGTCCCGAGGGGAACGACGGCCCAATCCCCGGGTGGGCCACGAACAACCCGGCCATCGCCTCGTCCGGCCGAGGCCGGTGGAACGCCACTTTCAAGACCGCGGCGATGATCAGCGCCAGCGCCACGCCGGCGCCGGCCGCCCAGAGCTCCCGGCGCCGGCGACCCCACCAGACGATGAGGATGGCGGCTGCGACCACCCACCGATGGTCCCCCAGCCACGTCAACACGCCCATCCACGCCATGGCGGTGGGATGATGCAGATGGACGTTGATGGCGAGGAGCAGCTGGGTGTCCCAAGCGCTAAGAGCTGGCACGCTGGCCGTATTATACGGCGCGGGCCACCGCAGGGTCAAGGTGGGAGCATGTTATAATGGCACCCCATGGGGTTCTCCGCCGCAGGCCAGGTTCTGGATCTCATTGCCGGGGTCGTCAGTCTGGCCTTCCCGCCGCACTGCCTGCTCTGTCAGACGCCCCTGGAGACCGTCGGGGCCCGCGACGCGCTCTGCGCCGGGTGCCGCCGCGCGCTGCCGGTGAACGCTCGGCTTCTGACCGCGCCGGCCGGCCTCGTGTGGGCCCGCGCCGCCTGCCGCTATGACGGGGCGGCGAAACGCTGTGTCCTGCGCCTGAAGTACGATGCCCAATTAGGGTTGGCCGCGCCGATGGCCCGACGGATGCTGGCGGCGGCCCGCGCGACCCCGCGGTGGACGGCCGACGCGGTGCTTCCGGTGCCGCTCCACGCCGTCCGGGCCCGCGAGCGGACGTTCAACCATGCCGAATCGCTGGCGGCGGCCGTCGGCCGGGGCCTGGGGTTGCCGGTCGTCACCGGCGCGCTGGCGAGGACCCGGCCGACCGTCCCGCAGCACCGGCTCGATGCCCGGCGCCGCCGGCGCAACGTGGGGGGCGCGTTTCTGGTCCGACGGCCGGAGCGGCTCCTCGGTCGCCGGCTGCTCCTGGTGGACGATGTCGTGACGACCGGAGCCACGGCGCGGGCCTGCGCCCAGGCGCTAACGGCCGCGGGGGCCGCCGAGGTCGGCCTGCTGACCTTCGCCCATGGATAACCTGTGAGTCTCCTGCACCGGTACGTTCTCCGAGAGCTGTTGGGCCCCTGCCTGATGGCGTTCGTCATCTTCACCCTGGTGCTGGTCACCGGCAACCTCGTGAAGCTGGCCGACTTGCTGGTCAACAAAGGGGTCCCGCCCTGGGACATCCTGCGGCTCTTCGGACTGCTCATCCCCTCTCTGCTCTCCCACACGGTGCCGATGGCGATCTTGACCGGGACCTTGCTGGCGTTCGGCCGCCTCTCGAACGACCAGGAGATCACGGCGATGCAGGCCTCGGGCGTCAGCATCTGGCACCTGGCGGCGCCGGTGGCCGCCGTCGGCCTGATAGTGTCGCTGGGGCTGGTCCTCGTCAACGACCACCTGGTCCCGAACAGCCGGTTCGCCACGCGGCGGGTCCTGGAGGAAATCGGCATCCGTAACCCGGCCGCCTACCTCGAGCCGGGCGTTTTCGTCAAAGAATTCAAGCCGTACGTGCTGTTCGTCTACCAGATGGAGGGCAACCACCTCGCGAAGGTGCGGATCTACGAGCCGATGGAGGGGCGGCCCACCCGGACGATCCTGGCCGAGCGCGGGGAATTCATTCCGATGCCGGACACCAAGCAGGTGCAGTTCCGGCTCTTCCAAGGCACGTCGGATGAGCCCGACCCGCGCAACCCGGCCCGGTTCTACAAATTGGAGTTCGCCAGCTACACGATGACGCTGAGCTTGGCCACCGGCCGAGACCCGTCGAACCTCCGCAAGAAACCGAAGGACATGACCCCCGGGGAGCTCCGCCGGGAAATCCAGGAGCTCACCGCGCAGGGGATTGACCCGACCCCGCTGGCCACCGAGCAGCATCGGCGGCCCGCGACGGCCGCGGCGGCGCTCGCCTTCATGCTGGTCGGGATGCCGCTGGCCATCCGCACGCGGCGGGCGGAGCGGTCCATCGGCTACGCCCTGTCGCTGGCGCTGATCCTGCTCTACTACCTGCTCTCCCTGGGAACCCAATCGCTGGCCGTCGAGGGGCTCGTCCCGCCCGGCCCGGCGCTCTGGCTGCCGAACGTGCTCCTCTTGGGGGCGGGCCTGCTCCTGCTCCAACGGGCGGGGCACCGGTGAGACTCCTCGACCGGTACGCCCTGCGGCGCCTGGCCGGGCCGCTCTGGTGGTGCCTGGCGCTGTTCCTTTTGCTCTATCTCGTCATTGACCTGTTCGGGCACCTCGAGGAATTCCTGCGGCTCCAGGTCCCGCCGGCCGTCATCGCCCGGTACTACGGGGCGATGCTGCCGATCATCTTCGTGCAGGTGGCGCCGTTTGCGGTGCTGATGGCGGTGCTCTACACGGTCGGCAATCTCAATCGGCATCAGGAGCTGATCGCGATGCGGGCCTCGGGCATCAGCCCGTGGGCCATCGTGCGGCCGCTCCTCTTGGCCGGGGCCTTGGTGAGCGGCCTGGTCCTCTGCGCCAACGAGGGGCTCATGCCGCAGGCGACCGCCACCGTCCACGCCCTCTGGGACCAGTACCTCGACCGCCCGGCCGAGCTCGCCAAACCGGAGTCCCAGCGGATCCCCCGCTCACTGGCCGTCTTCGGCAACAGCGGGCACACGCTGATCTACGCCCGGAAGTTCGACGTGGACGCGAAGACGCTCGAAGACGTCATCATCCTCGAGCATGGCCAAGACCTGGGGCTGCGTCGGAAGATCGTCGCCAAGAGCGCGGTCTGGACGCCGGAGGGGTGGCGGTTCTCGCACTGCACGGTCCTGCGGTTCAACAGCCAGGGACGCCTCTTTGGCAAGGCGGTCACCTACGAGCGGAAGATGATCCCGCTGGCCCAGTCCCCCGACGGGCTCGTCCGGGCCGAGCGGCAAACGCAGGCGATGTCATACCACGAGCTGGCCAAGTACATTAAACGGGCTGGGGGGCGCGGGTCGGAGGCGACGCGCAAACTCCGGGTGGACCTCCAAACAAAGCTGGCGTTCCCGTTCGCGAGTTTGGTGGTGGTGTTGTTCGGAGCGCCGCTGGCGGTCAACGCCACGCGCGGCGGGACGCTGCTGGGGATGGGGATGGCGGTCGGGGCGGCGGTGGCGTTCTACGGCACGCAGGCGATCTTCGTGGCCATCGGCAAGGGGGGCTGGCTGCCGCCGGCCACCGCGGCCTGGGCCGCGAACCTGCTCTTTGGCGGCGTCGGCCTCCACCTCCTGCGCCGCCGATTGGGCTAGGCCGGACTACGACGACTCGAGGAAATCCTGCAGGAGGAGGGCGCTAAAAATATGGATGCTGGAGGATTCGATGGCCCGATAGAAACTCGACCCCTTGATCCAGACAATGCCATCCACAACGGCCGCCTTGATGGCCGTGCCCGTTGGATGCGCCGCCACATCCATGGCGTCTCGAAACGCGGCTCGTTGATTACCGCCCTCGTCGCTCAAGAACTTGGCCTCCCCGATCACGTACTTCCTCCCCGTCTTGGCGACGAAGTCCGGACGCTTCGAAAGACCGGCTCCCAACGCCGCGTTGGCGAAATCCCGCAGATCGGTATCGGGCGCGTCGAGGAATACCACACCGCGACTCGATGATCGAAAGGGCGCGGCTTTGACAAACCGGAATCTAGTGTTGATCCACTGCTTGAATTCGTGGCCCCTCCGGGTATTCGCTTCCTTCGGAGCCGTGACGCCAGCGACCACTTTTTCGACCCCCATGCCAAAGAGGATGCCGCAAATCCTGGCAACGGTTTTCGGATTCCTCCCAATGGCTCCCGGATCGGCCCTGAGATATTTGGCGTACGATTCATCGTACGGGAATCGCTCGAGGTCCAGGAGCGTCTTCAGTAACGCGATTCGATCCCGCGTCTTGAACGCCGCTTCGATTTCTCGGATCGCGCGCTCGGCCACGACCCGGGCCTTCGGCACCACCGGATAGATGCCCTGAAGCCGATCCAGGTAATCACCCGACCGCGCCAGCCGCGCCGTCTTCTTAGCCCACGTATCCATGCGAGGCCATCCGGGCTTCCGCAATCAGATCATGCATCACGCAATCGGGCAGGCGCGCCTTCACCGTCGAGACGGCGACGGGTGAGTTGTCAATGCCGATCCAGCGGCGCCCCAATGCCCGGGCCGCCACGAGCGTGGTCCCCGACCCACAGAACGCGTCGAGCACGATATCGCCGGGACGGGAAGAATTCTCCACGATGAACTCCAGCATCTCCAAGTTTTTCTCCGTGGGATAGCGCGGGTTCTGCGGATCCTTATACATCCACACGTCCTGAACCTTGGCCCCGGCCCGGACTGCGTCGTCGGCGTACATCTTCTTCCGTGGATTGCCGGTTGAGGACCACTCGACCAATCCCTGCCGATCCAGCTCGTCCAATGCGCTGGGGGAATACCTCCAGTGCCTCCCCGGTGGAGGCCGAAGCCCTCGCCACATCCTGCCGGTCTCTCCATTCACCGTCTCGCCCGGCGCATGGAGAGGGGTGGTCGTGTAGCGCCGGCCGTTGTGTTCGGCGCGCCGGAATCGTTGGTCATTCATCGCGAGGCGGACGGGTTGTCGTACGTCGTTCCACACCACCACCCCGCCGGATTTTTTGTAAAACAAGACCATGTCCTTCACATTGCCGTATCCCTTTCTGGAGAAATTCTTGGGATTACATTTAATCCGGGTGATGTCGTTGATGAAATTCTCAGGACCGAACACCTCATCGAGCAGGCACTTCACGTAGTGACCAACTTTGCAGTCAATGTGGATGTAGATGGCCCCGCCATCAACCATCAGATCGCGGATCGCCTCGAATCGGCCCCGCAGGAACCTCAGGTAGGTCTCACCCGAGACGTCGTCCCGATAGGCGAGCTGGCCGCCATGGCCTCGACTGATGGTCGCCATTCGCTGAGCTGTCACGGTGAACAATTGACGAGTCCCAAAGGGCGGGTCAATATAGACGAGGCGGACTTTCTGGGACACGGCGGGTTGATGCCGAAGCCATCGTAGGGCTTCGAGATTGTCGCCGTGAATCAACAACTCGCCCGTCCACATCTCGCTGAACGGTTTCGGCCGATAGGCCGGTGGGATTTCCCGCGCGAGATATCGGCGGCGTGAGGGCGCACGGCGCAACGCGACTGTCGGCATGGTCATGCTCTCCTTTGTGAGAGCGGGGGGCTCATAGACACCAGTATCGTACGAGACCGTGCCACCGTCAAGACATCGCGCGGCGGCCCGAAGCGAGGGGTTACGTGCCGACTTCCCAGGAGGCGAGATAGCGGCGCTGTTCGGGGGTGAGGCGGTCGGTGGCCACCCCGAGGGACTTCAACTTCAAGCGGGCGATCTGCGTGTCGAGATGCTCCGGCAGGGTGTAGACCTGGCGCGCCAGCTTCCCGCGCCGGCCCCACATCCACTCCGCCGCCAGCGCCTGGTTCGCGAAGCTCATGTCCATCACCGCGGCCGGGTGCCCTTCCGCGCAGCTCAAGTTGACCAGGCGGCCCTGGGCCAGCACGACGATCCGCTTGCCGCCGGGCAACTGGTACTCTTCCACGTCGGGCCGCAGCGGCTTGACGGACGTGGCCATCCGCCGCAGGGACTCCAAATCCAGCTCCACGTTGAAATGCCCGCTGTTGGCGACGATCGCCCCGTCCTTCATCCGCGCGAACGCCGCGCGGGCGATGACGTTGATGTCGCCGGTCACGGTGACGAACAGGTCGCCCAGCGGCGCGGCCTTCAGGATGGGCATCACGCGGTAGCCGTCCATCACCGCTTCGAGGGCGCGCACCGGGTGGACCTCGCAGACGATGACGTTGGCCCCCGCTCCGCGCGCGCGGGTCGCCACGCCGCGGCCGCACCAGCCGTAGCCGGAGACGACGACAGTGGAACCGGCGATCAGGATGTTGGTGGCCCGCAGGATCCCGTCCAGGGTGGACTGGCCGGTGCCGTAGCGGTTGTCGAAGAGATGCTTCGTGTCGGAATCGTTGACCGCCAGCACCGGGAACAGCAGTTTGCGCTGTGATTCGAGGGCTCGCAGACGGATGACGCCGGTGGTGGTCTCTTCCGTCGAGCCGACGACTTCCCCGGCCTGGCTTTTCCGCGTGGAATGCAGGAGGGAGACGAGGTCCGCCCCATCGTCCATCGTGATGTGCGGCCGATGGTCGAGGACGGCGTTCAGGTGCCGGTAGTAGGTCTTCCGGTTCTCCCCGCGCCGGGCGTAGACCTGGAACTTGTATTTCGTGGCGAGGGCGGCGGCCACGTCATCCTGCGTGGAGAGCGGGTTCGAGGCGCAGATCGCGACGTCGGCGCCGCCGGCCCTGAGCGTCAGGGCCAGCTGGGCCGTCTCGGTCGTGACGTGGAGGCAGGCGCCGAGCCGGACGCCGGCCAGCGGTTTTTCCTTCGCGAACCGCCGGCGGATGAGCGCCAGCACCGGCATGAACCGGCCGGCCCACTCGACGCGGGTGACGCCGGCGGCCGACAGCTTGAGATTGGTGACGTCGCAGCGCATGGGCGGGGTCTCGCTTACCGGCCGCGGGCCGCAGCCCGGCGCACCGCGTCCACCCGATCCAACTCTTCCCAGGTGAACCCCGGCTCATTGCGGCCGAAGTGGCCGTAGGCGGCGGTCTTCTTGAAGATGGGCCGGCGGAGCTTGAGGTCTCGGATGATTCCGGCCGGCGTGAGGTCGAACACCTGGCGGATCGCCGCGACGATCGCGTCGTCGGAGACCTTGCCGGTGCCGAACGTCGTCGCCATGATGGAGACCGGGTCGCGGACGCCGATGACGTAGGCGAGCTGGATCTCGCAGCGGTCGGCCAGGCCGGCGGCCACGACCGTCTTGGCGACCCAGCGGGCCGCGTAGCTGGCCGAGCGGTCCACCTTGGTCGGGTCCTTGCCGGAGAAGGCGCCGCCGCCGTGCCGGCCGACGCCGCCGTAGGTGTCCACGATGATCTTGCGGCCGGTCACGCCGGTGTCGCCCATGGGGCCGCCCACCTCGAACCGCCCGGTGGCGTTGATGAAGATCTTGGTCTTCTTGTCCGTCAGTCCCTTGGGGATCACCCGGTCAATGACGAGCGCTTTGAGGTCGGCCCGCAGTTTGGGGGTCGTGACCTTCGGGCTGTGGTGGGCGCCGAGCACGATCGCTTCGACCCGCACCGGTTTGCCGTCGCCGCCGTATTCGATCGTCACCTGGGATTTGCCATCCGGGCGCAGGTAATTGACCGTGCCGTCCTTCCGGATCTCCGCCAGGCGCCGGGCCAGCTTGTGCGCCAGGATAATGGGCATCGGCATGTACTCAGGGGTCTCGTTCGTCGCGTAGCCGAACATCATCCCCTGGTCCCCCGCCCCGCCGGTGTCCACGCCGAGGGCGATGTCCGGGGACTGCTCCTGCACCGCGGTGACCACGCCGGAATTCTCCCAATGGTAGCCGAAGTCCGGGTCGTTGTAGCCGATCTCGTGGATCGTCTCGCGGACGATCTTCGGGATCTCAACGTAGCAGGAGGTGGTGACCTCGCCGGCGACGACGGTGAGCCCGGTCGTGACCAGCGTCTCGCAGGCGACGCGCCCCTGCGGATCGTCCTTGAGGATGGCGTCGAGGATCGCGTCGGAGACCTGGTCGGCGATCTTATCCGGGTGGCCCTCGGTCACGGACTCGGAGGTGAAGAGGTGATGCGGCTTCGTCGTCATGGACAGCAGGAGCTCCTTGCTTAGGCGCGTGCGAGTGATTGTTTGAGGTACGTGACGCGTTCGACCGGGGTAGGATCCACCCGATGCAGTACCGCCAAGTATACACTGACCAGGTCGCCCAGCGCAATCATGCTGAGGGCCCGGGCCATCGGGGTGGGCCCGGGGGCCGTGACCGTCAGCACCCGCGCCCCGCTGCGGCGGATGAGCGCGGCGGTGACGGTGATTCGCCGCCGCACCCGCGGGTGGAGGGCCGGGTCGTCGAGGAAGACCACCGCGCAGCGGGCCAGCAGGGCCGGCGGGAACTCCCAGCCGTTGATCTCGTTGTGGTTCATCTCGGGCAACAGGTGGCTGGAGGCCAGTTGCTTGGCGTTCTCCGCCAGCTGGCCGCGCCACCGGGCGACGACCGCCTCCCAGCCGCCGTCGGCCCCATAGAGGACGACGAGCCGCCCATAAAGCTGGGCCGCCAGGCGCTTGGCGAGGTTGCGCGCCGTCGGGACGGCCGGGCCCCAGGCCCGAAGCGCCCGGCCGGCCGCCGTCGTCGCGGCGCCCAGCGCGGCCGCGGTGATCGGCGAGAGGCCGGCCCGCGCCAGCAGCCCCAGCGGGATGCCGGCCAGGTAGCCGAGCGCGGCGCGCGGCGGCAGTCCCGACGGGAC
>Ga0155282_1004_pt1 | contig 17057 bp, 22 predicted proteins | sample RifCSPhighO2_02_FD_106250 | JGI IMG/M metagenome (GOLD analysis project Ga0155282, IMG submission 106250) | Omnitrophica WOR_2 bacterium RIFCSPHIGHO2_02_FULL_68_15 | reverse complement strand
TGTTGTTGGAGCATACGTACAACTCCACGACGATTGAAGGGACGACGTTCACGAAACGGGAAACGGAGGCGGTGATCTTCGCCCGCGCCCTGTTTCCGGAAAAGCCGCTGGCGGAGCATCTGGAAGTGACGAACCACGCGGCGGTGTTGGGGGAGATCCTCGAAGGGGGGTACGACCAACCCCTCTCCGAGAGATTGGTCAAAACTCTGCATCGGGCCGTGCTCCAGGGGATCAGCCCGTCGGCCGGGCAGTACTCGCGGCATCATCGGGCGATCCGCGGCGTGGACCTGGCCCTGACGCACCCGAAGGATATCCCCGAGGAGATAGCCGGGCTCCTGCGGGAGTGGCGGCGGCACCGACAGGTGACCCTGCGGGAGATCACCCGGTTCCACGCGGCGTTCGAGCTGATCCATCCGTTCGGCGACGGCAACGGGCGAGTGGGGCGGTTGCTCATGACGATCCAATGTTTGCAGCGCGACCTGCCGCCGATCGTGATCGAGAACGCGCGAAAGGCCGAGTACTACGACGTGCTGGAATACGCTCAGCGAACCACCGAGGGGCCACTCGTCGCGTTCTTGGCCGATGAACTGTCTCGGACGTCGGCGATCCTCGATAAGCACAAGAAACATTAACAATATTTCATAATATGAAATATCAATGATATCCCTATCTTGGAGGGGCGTCAGATGGTGAATCCAGGCACGTTGCGAAAAGGCCAGGTTTTCTATAAGAATTGTCTCGCGGGAGAGGTCTCGGAGACTCCCGAGGGGTACCGGTTTGCCTACGCCCCCGCATACCTCATGAGCGGGCCGCCCATCTCGGTCTCGTTGCCGCTGCGCGAGGCACCGTATGAATCCAAAGCCCTCTTCGGATTTTTCCGGGGCCACCTGCCGGAAGGATGGTATCTGGCGATCGTGTGCGCAACGCTCAAGATAGACCCCAGGGACACATTCGGCATCCTGCTAGCGACCACCGGTGGAGACACAATCGGGGCCGTCACCGTGCGCCCCATATCGGCTCCCGTGGGGGCTGTGGCATGACAGATTCAACGAGATTTCAGCGAGTGGAGATTTCCTGGTCGTGAGCGCGAACGTGGCACCCACAGAACCGTCCCCGGCCCCTCACAGGAAGGCGGCTTGATGGGCAATGCGGGAGGGCGTAAAATCAAAACCGCGGGACGACAACACCTCAACCCCTACAACCTTAAGAACCCTCAAAACCTGTCCAAAGACCAGGGAGCACCCCAGACAAAGGAATCGCCGCGAGGCCACATCGTCGACACGTCTCGCTTGCCCAAGAAGTTCCCGACGCACAGGCACGAGGGAGCATTCTGGGCGAGCTTGGGCCGCGCCGTTGCGACATTCGGCTTCTTGGAGGAGGTGCTGGCGAAGGCGATCTTTGTCTTCACTGCCACGCGCCCATACAAAGAGTCCGAGATCAAAGGGGCCTTCGCAGAGTGGGGTGAGAAGCTTGAGCGCGCGCTCACTGATCCCTTGGGTCGCCTCATTGAGCCGTTCGGCACAGCTGTCTGCAAGCACCCGGCTAAGGCGATCAGCGACCTTTCTAACCTCCTGGCCGACCTGAAGAAGGCGTCGGCGATGCGAAACATTCTATGCCACGGTTCGTGGAGGTTGCCTGATTCTGGAGGCGCCTCTGTGCCATTCTTCATGAATGGGCAGAAGGAGGTGGTCGAAACGGCCATGGATTGCGCCTACCTTGACCGCGTCCAGCGCCACACGGCCGAGCTTGCATGCCGCGTGATCAGCACGGTCACCAACATCGGTTTGCGGTTCCCTGGATCGACAGGCCCCGGCAAGCCCATCTGGGGTAGCTGAGCAATGAGCATGAAAAGAAGGCGAGAGCCGCTGTCGCCCACAGAGTCGCCGCACAACACGCCGCTGGAGTCGGACGGCGCTTCGCGCCGCCACTCAGCGGCCACCCGTTAGCGCGGAGCCGTACCGGGTACGAAGGGGACGGGTAACGGGCAGTAGCCGGGCCCCCGAAGCGGGGGCCCGGCGCGGAGGGCTGGTAGCCAGGGCGTATAGTTTCGGGTATAGGAAGTTATGTCTGAGGAGCACCGGTGAAAACATTTCAGCAGTTTGAGAAGACGCCCCTGAGCATCCCGGCGGCCACGTCGTGGTACTTGGCCGATTTGGGAGAGGCCCGGGGTCGGCAGGCGCTGTTCACGGCGCAGTCGCCCCACACCCTCAAGGTATTGCGTGAACATGCGTTGATCGAAAGCGCCGTGTCATCCAACCGCATCGAGGGGGTGACGGTCCAGCAGAAGCGGGTCGGCACCGTGGTGTTCGGGCGCGCCCACCTCAAGGATCGAGACGAAGAAGAGGTCCGCGCCTACCGCACGGCGCTCGACTGGATTCACCGAGAGGGGGCGAAGATCCCCGTGTCGGAGAAGACGATCCTGACGCTCCATCGGATGAGCCGCGGGGAGGTTTGGGACGCCGGCCGCTACAAATCCAAGAACGTGGACATCATCGAGAAGCTGCCCGGGGGCCGGGAGCGCGTGCGGTTCCACACGGTGGACGCGGCCAAGACGCCCTCGGCCATCAAGGCCCTCGTTGACTGCTGGCAGGAGACGCTGAGGACCCAAACCGTTCATCCGCTGATCGCCCTGGCGGCGTTCAATCTGGATTTCCTGTGCATCCATCCGTTCCGGGACGGCAACGGCCGTGTCTCCCGACTCCTATTGCTGCTGCAGGGCTACGCGCTCGGCTACGAGGTCGGCCGGTATGTCAGCGTGGAGCGGCTGATCGAGCAGAATAAGGCGCGGTATTACGACACGCTGGAGCGGAGTTCCCAGCGCTGGCATGACGGCCGGCACGATCCGTGGCCGTACATCAATTACCTGCTGTTTATTCTGAAGACGGCCTACCGGGAGATGGAAGATCGGGTCGGACAACTGCGGCGCCCGCGCGGCGCGAAAACGGCGCTGATCGCCGCCGCGATCGCATCCCGCGAGGGGACATTTACCGTGTTGGAGCTTGAGCGGGCGTGCCCGGGCGTGAGCCGGGAGATGATTCGGCGGGTGTTGCGCGGCCTGACGAAGTCTGGAAGGGTCGAGTGCTTGGGCCGCGGCCCAGGGGCCCCGTGGAAGAAAAAGGGTATTACCCCTAAAAGAGGGTAATAATAAGGGTAATGGCGATCAACTTGAAAACACAACTCGGCAAGCTCACCCTCCAGAACCCGGTGATGGTGGCGTCGGGGACGTTCGGGTATGGGGAGGAGTATGCCCGGGTCATGGACGTCAGCCAACTCGGGGCGATCATCACCAAGTCCATCACGCTGGCACCGCGGGCGGGGAATAAGCCGCCCAGGATCTACGAGACGGCCAGCGGGATGCTCAACGCCATCGGGCTCCAGAACGTCGGGGTCGAAGCGTTCATCCGCGACAAGATGCCGTTCCTGCGGGGGCTCACAGGGCCGAAGATCCTCGTCAACCTCGCCGGGGAGTCGGTGGCCGAGTACGTGGAGCTGGCGCGGCGGCTGGACGACGTGCCGGGGATTGACGGTTTCGAGCTGAACATCTCCTGCCCGAACTGCGACCGGGGCGGGATGGAATTCGGCGTGGACCCACGGCTGACGCGCGAGGTGGTGCGCCGGGTCCGCCGGGTCACCAAGCGGTTCCTGATGCCGAAACTCTCGCCGAACGTGACCGACGTGGTGACGATCGCCCAGCATGCGGTGGACGGCGGGGCGGACGCCCTCTCGCTCATCAATACGCTCGTGGGGATCGCGGTGGACGCCACGCGGCGGACGCCGAGGATCTCGACGGTCAAGGGGGGCCTGAGCGGGCCGGCGATCAAGCCGGTCGCGCTCCGGATGGTCTGGCAGGTGCATCGAGCCCTGCCGAAGGTGCCGCTGGTGGGCTTGGGCGGCATCATGACGGCGGAGGACGCCGCGGAATTTCTCCTCTGCGGGGCGAGCGCGGTGCAGATCGGGACGGCGAACTACGTGGACCCGAAGACCTCGCTGACGATCGTGCAGGGGCTGGCGCGGTACGCGGCGGGGCAGAAGGTCCGGCGCGTGAGCCAGCTCGTCGGGACGCTGAGGGACGGCCGATGACCACCCCGGCCGACCAGCTCATCGTCGCGCTCGACGTGGCCGACCTGGAATCGGCGCGGCGGCTGGTCCAGCGGCTGAGCCCGACGGTCACCCACTTTAAGGTTGGGAGCGAGCTGTTCACCGCCTGCGGCCCGTCGGCGGTGGAGCTGGTGCAGAAGGCGGGGGCGAAGGTGTTCCTCGACCTGAAATTCCACGACATCCCCAACACGGTGGCCCGCGCGGCGCGGATGGCCACGCGGCTCGGCGTCTGGATGTTCAACGTCCATCTGCAGGGGGGGCAGGCGATGTGCCGGGAGGCGATGGCGGCGGCGCAGGAGGAGGCCCAAAAATTGAAGGGCTCGGGCCACGCGCGCCCGCTGGTCCTCGGCGTGACCCTGCTGACCTCGATGGGGGAGCGGGACCTGGTGGACCTCGGCATCCGCAAGACGGTGAAGGACCAGGTGCTCTACCTGACGCAGTTGGCGCAGAAATCGGGCTTAGACGGCGTGGTGGCCTCGGCGCAGGAGACGAAGGTCCTGCGGTTCGCCGCGGGGCCGAACTTCACGATCGTGACGCCGGGGATCCGCCCGGCGGGGGCCTCCATGGGGGACCAGGTGCGGGTGGAGACGCCGGCGGTCGCCCTCAAGAACGGCGCCAGCTACCTGGTCGTCGGCCGGCCGATCACCGAAGCGGCCGACCCGGCCGCCGCCGCGTCCGCTATCCTCAAAGAGATGGCGGGATGATAGAATATCCTCATGCGTCCCTCTGAAGCCTTCTCCCTCCTGCAGGGCACCGGGGCCCTTCTCGACGGCCACTTCGAGCTGTCGAGCGGGCTGCACAGCCGGCAGTACATCCAATGCGCCTCCGTCCTCCAGCACCCGACCCTGGCCGCCCGGCTCTGCGGCTCGCTGGCGCAGGGGTTCTCGGCGGATGAGGTGTCGGTCGTGGCGGGGCCGGCGCTCGGCGGCATCACCGTCGCCTACGAACTGGCCCGCCAGCTGGGGGCGCGGGCGATCTTCGCGGAGCGGGCGGAAGGGAAACTCGCCCTGCGGCGGATGTTCCGGGTGGAGCCGGAGGACCGGGTGCTGTTGGCCGAGGACGTCGTGACGACCGGGGAGTCCACGCTGGAGCTGTTGGAGCTGATTCAGCACGCGGGGGCGACGGTGGTGGGGATGACCTCCATCGTGGACCGCAGTGGGGGGGCCGTCGAGTTCCCGGTGAAGTACCACAGCTTGCTGGCGCTGACGATCAAGACGTTCTCGGTGGGGACCTGCCCGCTGTGCAAGGAAGAGATCCCGCTCACCAAGCCGGGGACCCGCCCCCCGCGCAAGTCGTCGCCGTCGCGGCTAGAAGGCCTGCAGGACTAAGAGTCCGAACGCCAGGGCCAGCGTCGGGATGACGATCGCCAGGCCCGGCCCGAGCCACCGCCCGAACCGCACCGTTTCCCCCTGCCGCTCCAGCATCCCGATCGCCACGATGTTCGCCGTCGAGCCGATCATCGTGGCGTTCCCCCCGAGCGTCCCGGCGAAGAGCAGGCCCCACCAGAGGGGTCCGACGGCGATCCCGTGGGACGCCAGGTCGGCCAGGATCGGGACGAAGGTGGCGACCACCAGGATGTTGTCGAGCAGGGCGGTGAGCACCGCCGCGATCAGCATGACGAGCGCCAACAGCGCCACCGGGTTGGTCCCGGCCGCCGCCCGCAACCCCTCGGCGATCCGGTCGGTGACGCCGACGTAATGCAGGGTCCCGACCGAGGCGAACAGCAGGATAAAGAACGACAGCGTCCACCAGTCCACCCGCTTCTCGAATAGGTTCCGCGCTTTCTCCCCTTCCAAGAACAACGCAATCCCGCCCATCAGGAACGGCACCCCCAGGAGCAGGGTGTTCTTCGGCAGGTGGAGCCAGGATTCCATCGGATGGTGGAGCACGAGGCCGATGATCGTGGCCAGAAAAAGGGCCAGCGCCGTCCAGAAATCTTTGGCGGGGACCGCCTCGACATGGATCGTCTCGCCGCGGACATGGTGCACGCCCGCCGCGAGCGCGGCAATCGGCCGCCGGAACACGAGGAAGCAGAGCGGGATTGCCAGCCCCAGGCAGGCCAGCGAGATCGGCGTCGCCCACCGGATAAAATCGGCGAACGTGAGACCGGCCCGGAGCGCGATCAGCACCCCAATGGGGTTCCCGACGACGGTGGCGCTGCTGCCGATGTTCGTGGCGAAGACGATCATCATGAGGAACGGCAGGGGCGGCGCCTTGAACCGCTTGGCGACGTGCAGGGTCAGCGTGGTCATGAAGAGGATGGAGGTGACCTCGTCCACGAGCGCCGCCGACACCATCGAGAGCCCCATCATGGCGGCCAGCAGGGCGTAGGGCCTGTGGCCGATCGCCGACAGCAGCCGCTCCGTCGTGACCTCGAAGAACCGGCGCTCCTCGAGGAAGCCGATGACCAGCATCATCCCGACGAGGAACAGGATGATGTCGAGGTTGGCGAACTCGACGAGATGGGGAATGTCAATGACCCGGCCGGCCAGCAGGGCCGTCATGCCGATGAGGGCGAAGGCGAGCCGGAACTGCCAGTAGAACATGGTGCCGAGGATGAAACTGGAGAAAATGACGACGGCCAGCGTCTGCTGGGTCGTCAGACGGACGGCGATGCAGGCCATCAGCACCGCGGCCAGCGTCCCGAAGAAGCTGAGGAGTTTTTTCATGGTCAGGCCGCCACCCGGTCGGCCAGCACGGTGACGCGGTTGTCGCGCACCTCGAGGAAGCCGGCCCCTTCGTTCTGCAGGGTGGTCATGGTCCCCTCCGGTGATCGGAACGTGATGCGTCCCGGGGTCAGCGTGGCGATGAGCGGGGCGTGATGGGCGAGGATGCCGAGGTACCCCTCCTCGGCGGGGACGACCGCGGTCGTGGCCTGCCCGGTGAAGACGACCCGCTCCGGCGTGACCACCTCGAGCGTGAAAGCGGGACTAGCCACGGGCCGCCCCCGCGGCGGCCGACGCCCCAGATTTCTCCCCCTCCTCGATGACCTCTTCGATCGAGCCCTTGAGGTAGAACACCTGCTCCGGCAGGTGGTCGAGCTCGCCGCTGGCGATCATCTTGAACCCCTTGATGGTGTCCTTGAGCTTGACGTACTTGCCGGCGCGGCCGGTGAAGGCCTCCGCGACGAAGAACGGCTGGGACAAGAAGCGCTGGATCTTCCGCGCCCGCCCGACGGTCGTCTTGTCCTCCTCGGACAGCTCGTCCATCCCGAGGATGGCGATGATGTCGCGGAGGTCCTTGTAGCGCTGGAGGATCTTCTGGACGACGCGCGCCGTGTCGTAGTGCTCCTGGCCGACGATGCGGGGGTCCAGCAGGCGGGAGGTGGAGTCGAGCGGGTCCACGGCGGGGTAAAGCCCGAGCTCGGCGATCTGCCGGGAGAGCACCGTCGTGGCGTCCAAATGGGAGAAGGTGGTGGCCGGGGCCGGGTCGGTCAGGTCGTCGGCCGGGACGTAGATGGCCTGCACCGAGGTGATCGAGCCCCGCTTCGTGGAGGTGATGCGCTCCTGGAGCTGGGCCATCTCGGTGGCGAGGTTCGGCTGGTAGCCGACCGCCGAGGGCATCCGCCCGAGCAGGGTCGAGACCTCCGAGCCGGCCTGCGTGAACCGGAAAATGTTGTCCACGAAGAGGAGCACGTCGCGCCCCTCCTCGTCGCGGAAGTACTCCGCCATGCTCAGGGCCGAGAGGGCGACCCGCAGGCGCGCCCCGGGCGGCTCGTTCATCTGGCCGAACACGAGGCAGGTCTTCTTGACGACGCCGGAGCCGTTGAGCTCCAGCCAGAGCTCGTTGCCCTCGCGCGTCCGCTCGCCGACGCCGGCGAAGCAGGAGACGCCGCCGTGCTCGGTGGCGATGTTGCGGATGAGCTCCATGATGACCACGGTCTTGCCCACGCCGGCGCCGCCGAACAACCCGACCTTGCCCCCCTTGGCGTACGGGGCGAGCAGGTCAATGACCTTGATGCCGGTCTCGAGGATGGTCGTGACGGGGAGCTGTTCCTCGAACGACGGGGCGGGGCGGTGGATCGGGTACCGCTTGGCGCCGGCCGCCACGTCCCCCTGCTCGTCAATCGGCTCGCCGAGGAGGTTGAAGATGCGGCCGAGCGTCTGCGGGCCGACCGGGACGGAGATGGGGGCGCCGAGGTCCTCCGCCGGCATGCCGCGGGTCAGCCCGTCGGTGGAGGCCATGGCGATGCAGCGGACGACGTTGTCGCCGATGTGCTGGGCCACCTCGAGGATGAGCGGGGACTCCGCCTGCGGGTTCCGGATGCGGACCGCGTGGGTGATTCTCGGGAGGGCGCCGGCGGGGAACTGGACGTCCACGCTCGGGCCGATGACTTGGGTCACAGTGCCGGTGGCCATGGGGGTCGTTTATCCTTTCAGGGCTTCCACGCCGGCGACGATCTCCGAAATCTCCTTCGTGATCGAGGCCTGGCGGACTTTGTTGCGCACGAGGGTCAACGAATCAATCATCTGCGAGGCGTTGTCGGTGGCCGCCTGCATCGCCATCATCCGGGCGCTGTGCTCCGCCGTCACCGCCTCCAACAGCAGGCGGCGCAGGGCCGCCGTGACGTACGCCGGCAGGAGCCGCTCGGCGATGACCGCCGGCGCCGGCTCAGTGAGGTAGGTGGTGGGCTGGTCGGCGGCCTGCGGCCCGCTGGCCAGCGGCAGCCACGGGGCCGTCGTCGGCCGCCAGCTCAGCGCCGACAAGAACTGCGTGTAGAGCACCGACACGCCGCGCACGCGGCCGGCCTGGTAGCAACCGATCAGCGTCTGCGACAATTCCCGCACGAACGCGTCGGTCACCTTGCCGCCGAGGTCGGTGTAGGAGGCCAGCACGGGCCAGCGCCAGCGGCGGGCGGCCGCCAGGCCCTTGCGGCCGAGGACCACCACCTGCACCGGTTGCTCGCGCGCGACGACCGCGCGCGCCATCGCCAGCAGGCGCTCGTTGTAGGCGCCGCAGAGGCCGGTGTCGGTGGCGGCGACGACGAGAGCCAGCGGGGCGCGGGCGCCCCCCTCCGGCGAGGCCGGGGCGGTCAGCAGGGGGTGGGTCAGCGCCGGGGTCGCCTCGAGGAACCGCCGCGTCAGCCCCTCGAGCCGGTCTACGTACGGCCGGGCCTTGAAGAGTTGCTCCTGCGCCCGGCGGAGTTTCGCGCCGGCCACCATTTGCATGGCCCGCGTGATCTTCTGCGTGTTCTGGACCGAGCGGATGCGGGTCCGGATCTGCCGGAGGTTGGCCACTACACCCCTCGCCGGAAGTCCTGTTTGAACTTCGTGATCGCCTCATCGAGCCGCGCGGCCGACGCCTCGGAGATCGCCTTGGTCTTGGCGATCTCGTGCCCGATCTCCGGATACCGTTGGGCCATGAAGGCGAGGCACTCCTGCTCGAACCGCCGGACGGCGGCCGGCGGCACGTCGTCGAGGTGGCCGCGGGTGCCGGCGTAGACGATCAGCACCTGCTGGGCCATCGGCATCGGCCGGTACTGGTCCTGCTTGAGGATCTCCACCATCCGCTCGCCGCGCGCCAACTGCTGTTGGGTCGCCTTGTCGAGGTCGGAGCCGAACTGGGCGAACGCCGCCAGCTCCCGGTACTGCGCCAGGTCCAACCGCAGGCGCCCCGCCACCGACTTCATCGCCTTCGTCTGGGCGTTGCCGCCGACGCGGGAGACCGAGAGCCCGACGTTGATGGCCGGGCGGACGCCGGCGTAGAACAGGTCCCCCTCGAGGTAGATCTGCCCGTCCGTGATGGAGATGACGTTGGTGGGGATGTAGCTGGAGATGTCGCCGGCCTGCGTCTCGACGATGGGCAGGGCGGTCAGCGAGCCGCCGCCCAGGTCATCGCGCAGTTTGGCGGCGCGTTCCAAGAGGCGCGAGTGGAGGTAGAAGACGTCGCCGGGGTAGGCCTCGCGCCCCGGGGGCCGCCGCAGGAGCAAGGAGAGCTGGCGGTAGGCCTGCGCGTGCTTGGAGAGGTCATCGTAGATGACCAGGGCGTGCTGGCCGTGGTACATGGCCTCCTCACCGAGGGCGCAGCCGGTGTACGGGGCGATGTACTGCAGGGGGGCCGGGTCGTCAGAGGAAGCGCTGACGATGGTGGTGTAGGCCATCGCGCCGTGCTGTTCCAGCATTTGCGCGACGGCGACGACGGTGGAGAGCTTCTGGCCGACGGCGACGTAGATGCAGGAGACCCCGCTGTCCTTCTGGTTGAGGATGGCGTCGAGGGCGATGGCGGTCTTGCCGGTTTGCCGGTCGCCGATGATCAGCTCGCGCTGGCCGCGGCCGATGGGGATCATCCCGTCCACGGCCTTGAGCCCGGTCTGCAGGGGCTCCTTCACCGGCTGGCGCTGGATGACCGAGGGGGCGCGGCTCTCGAGGGGGCGGTAGGTGTCGGTGACGATCGGCCCCTTGCCGTCGAGCGGGACCCCCAGGGCGTTGACGACGCGCCCGACGAGCGCCGGGCCGACCGGGACCTGCGCGATCTTGCCGGTGCGCTTGACGGTGTCGCCGTCCTTGAGCCCCGTGTCGGAGCCGAAGATGACCGTGCCGACGGAGGCGGCCTCGAGGTTGAGCGCCATCCCCATGACGCCGCCGGGGAACTCCAACAGCTCGCCGGCCATGCAGTCATCGAGCCCGTAGACGCGGGCGATGCCGTCCCCGACCTGGAGGACGGTCCCGACGGAGGCCATGGCGAGCTTCGGGGCGAACTGTTCCATCTCCTGCTGGAGAATGGCCGTGACTTCTTCCGGACGGAGTGCCATGCCGAGTGTCCCTTTCGCGTTGCCGCTAGACTTTCAGGGTGATGAGCCGTTCACGCAGGCCGTCGAGCTCCCGGCGGACCGAGCCGTCGAACACCACGTGGCCGAGCTGGACCACGGCGCCACCGAGGAGCATGGGCTCCACGACGGCCGTCAGCGCCAGGCGCCGCCCGACGCGGGCCGCCAGCCGCTCCTGCAGCCGGGCGAGCGTCGCCGCCGGCAGGGGCCGGGCGGTCGTGACGACACCGCGAGTGACGCCCTCGACCTGGTCGCGCAGGCGCTCGGCCTGGGCGATGATGGCCGGCAGGAGCGGGAGCCGGTGCTTCCAGAGCAGGAGGATGACCAGCCGGAGGGCCGCCGGCGCCACGCGCCCTTCCAGAAGGCGTGTCACGAGCCGTTGTTTCTCGGCGACGGCCACCTCCGGGTTCGCCAGCACGCGGGCCAGCAACGGTTGTCGCTCGAACAGGTCGCTGATGGCAGCCAGGTCCCGCAGTCCCGCCTCCAGCGCCCCTTGCCGATGGGCCAGCGAGACCCACGCCTGGGCGTAGCGGCCGGCCGCGGCGGTGTCCAGCATCAGGCCTTGGCCTTCCCGTCGAGCTCCGCGATGAACTGCTCGACGAGCGCCCGGTCCTTCGTCTCGTCCAGGCGCCCGCGCAGGAGCTTCTCCGCCGCCTCGACGGCCAGCGTGACGATCTGGTCGCGCAGGACCGTCTTGGCCTTGGTCACCTCGAGGGCGAGCGTCTCCTTGGTCTTGCGCAGTTCGAGCTGGGCCCGCGCCCGCGCCTCTTCCTCGATCTCGGAGGCGATGCGGCGGCCCTGGTTGACGGCCTCCACGAGCTTCTGCCGGGCCGACTCCTCGATGCGGGCCAGCTCCTGCTCGTACTGCGTCTTCAGCGCCCCCATCTCCTGCTTCGCCCGGACGATGTCGTCGAGCCCCGAGGCGATCTGCCGGCGCCGCTGGTCGAGCACGCCGAGCAGGGGCCCCCAGGCGAAGCGCTTCAGGAGCCAGACGAGCACAGCAAAACCAGTTGCGTGGACTAAGAGCTGCAACAGGTCAGGGATCATTGGCCGCGACTCCTCATTGCCTCAGACACCCGCGCTTAGTGCGCGCCGATCCGTCCCTGCAGGATCAGCACGGTCAGGAGGGCGTAAATCGTGAGCGCCTCGATGAACGCGCAGCCGATCACCATCCCGGTTTGGATCTTGGCCGAGGCCTCCGGCTGGCGGGCCATCGCCTCCAGGGCCGACGACACGGCGCGGCCGAGGGCGGTGGCGGACGCGAACGCGGCGATCGCCAGCCCCAGCGGCAGTGCGAACGACAATACGACTTCGTGTGTCATGAAGCCAATCCTCCTCGGGTTATCGTTATCGTTTCAGTGTGAAGCGTGTTCCCCCTCGTGGGGGAGAACCATCGCGATGTAAATCGCGCTGAGCGTCGCGAACACCAGCGCTTGGATCGTGCTGAAAATGAGCGCCAGTCCTTTGGCGAACAGCTGGAGGGGAAGCCCCCAGAAGCCCATCTGGACCAAAGACGTGATGAGCGCATCTTCTCCGGTCACGTTACCAAAAAGCCGCAAGCTCAAGCTGATGGGCTTAATGAACTGACCGAGAAATTCGACGAGAAAGATGAATGGCACGGCGACCCACGCAGCCCCGGACGTTGGTGAGCCAGCCATGTGGTGAAGGTACCCCTTGAAACCGAGACAGCGTACCGATGTGTACTGGACGTAGCAGAACACCGCGAATGCTAGACCAGCCGTCGTGCTGATGTTCGCCGTCGAGGATTTATAGCCGGGGATCAGCGCTGAAAGATTCATCACCCAGATGTACAGGAACAGGGTGCCAATGAATGGGGTGTACCGGCGACCATAGGATGGTCCAAGAATCCCGACCACAAATCCCTCGAGCCCCTCGACGAGGAGCTCGAGGAAGTTCTGCAGGCCGCGCGGGACGAGGGCCACGCGCCGCGTGGCGGCCCAACAGAGCAGGGCCAGCCCGACGATCACCCCCCACGCGAAAAAGACGTCCTGCCAGGCGTGGAGGACGCCGGCCAGCGGGGTGTCGCCGAGGGCCTTCGCCCAGAGGGTGAGGACATTCGGGATCTCGGGGATCCCGAGCCCTCCGCCGTGGGCCGCCTCAGCCACGGGGCGAGTCCACCGCGAGCCGGGGTTTGGCCGTCGGCCAGACGGCGCAGGCGATCAGGGCGACGAACGGCCAGCTGAAGCCGGCGATGATGGCCACCAGCGGGAGCCGGTTGGAGAGGGCCAGCGCCAGGCCGGCGGGGTAGAGGAGCAGGAGTTTGACGAGCAGGAGGGTCAGGGCGCGCCGGCGCTGTTCCCGGCTCCAGGCGAGCGCCAAGGCCTGCAGGAGGAAGAGGTTGGCGGCGTTCCAGAGCGACCCGGCGAAGAAGCCGCCCGCCGTCGGGAGCATCCCCCGCGCGGCGAGCAGGACGGCGATCCCCACGGTTCCCCAGAGGGCCGGGCGCAGTGCGCTGGACAGTAGATTAGGCGGCATCCGTGTTCTCGTGTATGGCCTGTCGAATCAAGCGAATGGTTTCGCGAATGGCGGCGGCCAACCCCAGCAGGATGGCGCCGATGAGGCCCCAGGGGGCCGTCTGGAACTGCCGATCGAGGAACCGCCCGATGACGAATCCCACGAGGGGGCCTGCCGCCAGGAGCAGGGGGATGCTGGTGAAGATCCCGACCTGGCGCCACGTCCGGGAGAGGTCTCGTTCGTCCCGCGAAGAGGCCACAGTCTACCACACCTCCCAAAGCCCGTGCAAGAGGGGTTAGACGCTGGCGAGCAGGTGTTCCACGCCGCGGCGGGTGTCGGGGGTCAGCGAGACGGCCAACGGCTCAGCGACCAGGGAGTCCGGCGCCGGCGCGTCCTTCGACAGGCTCAGGATGATCGGGAATGAAGCGGGGAGCCACGAGGGAGCGGGCCAGGGGACGGCGACCGGCGGGGCGAAACCACAGGCGATGAACAGGGAGATCACACCAACCGTCGCGAATCCCGCATGGCGCATGCGTCGTCCTCCTGGCGCCTTAGGATACGCGATCCGCCCGTGGTGTCAAGCGGAGACTGGCGCGATGTCTACCGGTACACGTCTCGGCGATGTCGGATACGGAGGACGAGTACCCCGTCGGGCACGAGGGCATACACCACTCGGTAATCGCCGGCCCGGTATTTGAACAGACCATGGAATTCCCCGTGGAGCGGCTCCCCCGCCCTGGGGTTCTCGGAGAGCGCTGCTTCCAGCGTGCGGATGAGGCGGGCCGCGAGGGGCTTGTCGAGCCGCTTGAGATCCTGCGCGACCGAGGCCTTATAGAAGACCTTAGACGCCAAGGCGGGTTTTGAGCTCGTGGCTCGACAGGATGGGGTCGTCCTTGTCCCGGAGGCGATCCAGGGCCACCTGGTAGTCGGCGTACTCCACCAGGTAGGCCTCCACCGCCTTGCGGATCAGATACGAGCGCGGCCGGTCCACGACCTCGGCGACCTGGTCCAGCGCCTTCGTGAGCGCCTGGGGCAGTCGGACGGACAGGGCTTTGACCATCACGCACCTCCTTCGCCCAGAGTATACCATACGTGATGCTGATAGACTACATTGTCATGCAGTGTATGCTGAGAGAACCGCGAGGGGGGATCTGGAGGAACTGCTGATATCGAGACGGCTACGGATCAACCCTGGGATTAGAGTTGGGTTTCCAGGCCGGCCTGGGCGGTGAGATACTCGAAGGTGTGGGTGGCGGCCATGGTCACGGAGATCGGATTGGGGGTGTGAAGCCCCGGCGTGATATCGCGGATCGTACGGACCTGGATTTCCAGATTCTCGTAACGAGTCCGCAACAAATCCTGTGCTTCCGTTGGTGTCGCCACAACGTGGTAAGATCCCTTAGGCGTTGGGAGCGTGTTTAAGATCGAGAGCAGGGCGTGCCCGAACGCGGACAGCGCGCCGGTCGTCCCGGCGTCCGGCGCGACCACAATCACTGGGATATTGGCAATGACAGCCGCTGGCACCATGGAAAGGAAGGCGGCCGCCGAGCTGGAAAGCTCTCCTGGAGTCATACGGACCACAAGCGCACCCGATTGGCCGTCGGAGCGCGAAACCCCTGCCAAGTCATTCCGGGCCTCCCCCCACGCTTCCAAGACCTGTGCCCGCAGCGCACCTACTGCGGCCTGGTCCATCGCCCGCGCCTTAGCCGCGCCCTCCTCCAGCCCGGCGGTGGCTGTGGAGCGGGTGAGCTGGAGTGCCCGCGCCATCTCCTTGGGGAGGAAGCCCTCACGGCCGACGCTGAGGACGCTGCGCGCGGCCTCTCCCGTCGCCACGACACCCTCATTCCAATCGCTCCACCCGCGCGCTGATATCCCGTCGCGCAGCGGCGCTAGAGCGGTTTCAATCACATACTGTGCCGGAGGGACGGACAAGGCAACCAGCCAGGCCCGCAACCTTTGCGCCACCTCCGGAGCGTGCGCCAAGACCACAACCCGCCATCCGCGGAGGGCCGCCGGGATCACCCATTGCCACGAGTCGGGGGAGCCCGACGAAAAATAGAGGATTGTGCCGGGAGGCGGCGCGGTCAGGAGGGTTCGTTGCAGCATCTCGGCCGTAACCCGCCGCCACGCCACCACGACCGCCTGTGCTTGGAGGTGCTCGCGCCGTGCCCGGAGGTACTCGCGGGTGCGGGCCATGGCGATTCTCACCGACCTAGGCAGGGGTGTCGCCTCCTTGCCATCGAGTCGCAGCATGGCGTCGGTGACGCCGAGTTGTCGGAGTACGTCCTCGCGCGTGTTCAAAATGATGGGTTTGCCACCCCACCCCTTCTGTTTTGCGGCGCGCAACAGGAGCGACTCGTGATCCCCGGTCACCCACTGCGGGGTGGAGGCGTAGGGGAGTAACGTGAGGAGATCCGGGAGTGCGATCAGGTCCGGGGACGTTCTATCAAATAGGGCGGCAATACGCCAGCCCCTGCGGAGCGCCAAGGGGATCAAGTCTGGCGCCTCGGCCGCTTTGGCAAACCAGAGGTACCGCGGGGGCTGCATGGCTGCCTCGGGGGCCTCGACCATTGTCAGATCTCCGGCCGGGACCTCCTTCCAGGCCTGCGCCGCCACTTCAAGCGGGTTCATGGCTTTCGCCTGCGCGAGCTCGGTCTGGTGTTCCCCGCGCGCGGCGGCATCCAGCGCGCGGGCAAGGGATCCGGCCGCCCGGGCAACGTCCAGGGGCTCGACGTTGGCGAGGGCCTCCGGCCACGGGGGCTGTGGCGAGCCGTCCGGCGGCGCGGCCACCAACCATGCTGTGCGGGCCTGCGCCGCCCAGCCCTCGGCGAGGTGACGGAGCGTCTCCGGCGCCGCTGGGTCCGGGCTCGCCTCCACGGCCATGGTCTGGTTGACGAGGTCCACCAGCGCTGGCGGCAGGGCCGCCACACGCGGGGCCAGCGGCCCGGCGTCGTGAGAGAGCCGCGCATCCGCCCGCTCTGCAAGGAACCTGATGCCGGCGATGCCGACCTGCAAGCCGTCCCATCCTGGCGACGGGGGCCGTCGCGGCCGGGCCTGCCAGGCGCCGGCCAGTGCCGCCAACGGCCGTCGCGTCGGGACCTTGCGAGCGCCTCCCGCCGACGCTATCCGCACCGAGAGGATCACCTCACCACGAACCAGGTCCACGAACTCCACGGGGTAGACCGTTGGCGGGCGGGTGGTGTCGTCTCGCACCTCATAGGCCGCCGCCAGCGCAGCTCCAGCGGTTTGGGGGTCCCTCGGCACCGGCTGCCATCCCTCCTCCAGGCCGGTGCGTTTGAGCGTCTCTTCCAAGCCACCGGACTGGGCGGCCGGATCGCCGCGCCGCTCCACTGCCTGATTGGCGCGGAGCGTACAATCCGAGGGGGTCTGACCCCGCGCGGGGTCAGACCCCGACGGGGCGGCGAGAAGGAGGGAAGCTGGCGCGAAGGCGGTGAGGAGGGCAAGCCCGAGGGCGATGAGTTGGCGAAGCCGGTGATCGGCGCGCGGTGTCATGGGTGAGGGTGAGTCTACGCGGCGCGGGGCCGCGTGTCAAGCAGGAATTTGTTCAGTGCGTTCGATTAACGAAAGTTAGCTCGGCCTAGTGTCCGAGGCGTTTGAGGCGGGGCAGGAGGTCGTGGTACACCTCGAAGTCGCGGCGGGCCCTGACCTTGAGGATCAGGACCTCCACCCGCTGTTCGAGGAGCCGATAGATGACTCG
>Ga0155282_1045_pt5 | contig 17751 bp, 17 predicted proteins | sample RifCSPhighO2_02_FD_106250 | JGI IMG/M metagenome (GOLD analysis project Ga0155282, IMG submission 106250) | Omnitrophica WOR_2 bacterium RIFCSPHIGHO2_02_FULL_68_15 | reverse complement strand
CGATGCCGACTTCCGGCATGATGAGATGGCGGCTGTACCGGAGTATCTGCTCGCGAGTCAACTGCGCCATGAGATCGCCTTCGTTGAGCCGGTTGGGCCCGTTGAGCCCGTTATGCCGGTTAGTCCAACGGGCCAAACGGGCAAAACCGGCCTAACGGGCCTAACCCGGTCAAAACGTCAGCACCTTGTCCACCGTCGCCACGTCGTCCTTCAAGAACGCGCTCAGCCCGCGGATCTCATCGATCTCCGGAATCAGCTCCTCTTGCTTCAGCCCGCAGATGGCGAGCGACGAGCTGCACACGTAGTACTTCACGTCGCCCGACGCCTTCAGGTCCCGGCAGAGCTTGTGGAGGTCGGTCAACTCCAGCTTCGCGAGCCGTCGTTGGACGCCCTCGGCGTCGCGCCGGTACGGCTCCGGCAGCTCCAGCCGGTTGATGTTCGCCGGGGTGAGCCGGAAGACCGATGCGTCCCGGAACAGCACCCGCGTCTTCATGTCCTCATGCACCGCCGCCATCACCAGCGTCAGCGCCTGGATGAGGTCCGTGGTGCTGCCTCCGGAGACAATGACTGCCAATGACTTCATTGTTGTGATTCCGCAGATTTTGAACAGCGATTCCGCCGATTCATCTGCGTAATCATCTTTTCATAATCTGTGGAATCATCTTTAATACACCGGCCCGTCCGCCTCCGGCACCTTCGGCACCGGCGCGTCCTCGACGGCCAGCGGGTGGTCGCCTCCCTCGCCGAGCAGCTCGGCCACCGCCGCGTCGCCCAGACGCGCGCACCACGCGTTGAACGGCTCGCGCTCCTTCCGCGTCTGCTTGAACTCCAGGAGCAGCCGCTCGAGCCGCTTGGCGCATTCGGTGGCGGGCACCTTGCGCAGGACGGCGTGGTTGAACGCCGCCCCCCGCCCCATCTGCCCGCCCACAAAGATATCGTAGGCGTCGACGACCTGGCCGTCCACCTTGGTCTTTGAGCCCATCAGGCCGATGTTGGCGATCTGGTGCTGGGCGCAGGCGTTCGGGCAGCCGGTGATGTGGAGGCGCAGCGGCTCCTCGAGCGGCACCCGCCGTTCCAAATAGTCAACGATTTGGCGGGAGCGCGCCTTGGTCTCGGTGATGGCGAGCTTGCAGAACTCGGTGCCGGTGCACGTCACGATACTGCGTCGGATGGGGTGGGCGTTGATGGAGAGTTCCACCTCCGCCAGGGCCGAGAGCACCTTCTCGACGTTGGCCTCCGGGATGTTCAGCAGCAGGATGTTCTGCCGGACGGTGAGCCGGATGGTGTGGCCATCGCCGTACCGGCGGGTGAGGTCGGCGATGCGCTTCATCTGGGCGCTCGTGATGCGGCCCACGAGGACCGGCGCGCCGATGTAGTAGAGGCCGCGCTGCTTCTGCGCGTGGACCCCCACGTGGTCGCGGTAGGTGTCGGGCGGCTCTTGGTAGTCCGAGGGCGCATCCGTGAGCGGACGGCCCAGCCGTTCCTCCAGCGCCTGCCGGAACTTCGCCGTCCCCCAGTCGTGGATCAGGTACTTGAACCGGGCGTGGTGGCGCTTCTGTCGGTACTCCGGGCTGTCCCGCCAGATCTCGGTGATGCGCTGGATGACCTCGACCGCCTCCTCCGGCTTGATGAACACCCCCAGCCGCCGGCTGAGGAAGGCCTGGGTGGAGAGCCCGCCACCCACCCGCACGTCGAAGCCGAGCTCCGTGTGCCCCCCCGACGCGCGCGAGGCGCCGACGAGGGCGACGCATTGGATCTCCGGGTGGGAGCACCACGTCCGGCAGGCCGAGATGCCGATCTTGTACTTCCGCGGCAGGTTGGCGAAGGCGAGGTTCCCCAGGAAGAAGTCGCTCACCGCCTTCGCGACAGGCCCCGTGTCGAAGAGCTCGTCCTTGTCCACGCCGGCCACGGGGCAGCCGACGACGTTGCGCGCGATGTCGCCGCAGGCGCCCAGCGTGGAGATCCCCGCCGACTCGAGGCGCCGGAGGATCTCGACCGCCTGGCTGACATGCACCCAGTGGAGCTGGAAATTCTGGCGCGTCGAGATGTCGGCGTAGCCCTTGTTCTGCCCTTCGGCGATGTCGGCGACCGTCTCGAGCTGCTCGGGCGTCACGAACCCGTTGGGCTGCTTCGTGCGGAGCATGAAGTACCCCTGCTCGTGCCGGTGGGTGTAGATCCCCAGCCACTTGCACATGAAGAGGTCGTCCTCCGTCAGGCTCTCATAGCCCTGGGAGGCGGCCCGCTCCAGCGCCTTCAGCACGTCAAACGGGTTGCCGTAGCGCGCTTTGATCAGTTCGGCGTTATTCGCCATTACTTTGCTGCTTCCACCTGGCTGCCCACCTCACGCCACCAGGTGTCCAGTTCTGGGGTGAAGTACTTCACGCGGACCTTCTTGTACTCCTTGGTGCTGAAGAGGCTCTTGTGGGGGAAGCGGCCCGCGCGCTCCTCGATGCGCGCGACGATCTCCATACAGGCGGAGTAGGTTTCCGCATGGATCATCGTGAAGAGCGGGTAGGGCCAGCTCGGGTACACCGGGCGCCGGTAGCAGTGGCTCACCTCCCGGAAGAGCGCCATCTGCTCCCCCGCCGCGTCCACCTGCTCGGGCGGGACCTGCCAGACGACCATGGCGTTGGCCTTGAAGCCGGCGTTGCGGTGGTGGAGGATCGCCGCGAAGCGGCGCAGGTACCCGAGGTGCTCCATCTTCCGGCTCCACGCGAAGAGCTCCTCCTCGGTCGTCTCGGCCGCCTCGGCCCACACCGCGTAGGGCAGCTCGAGCATCGGCAGGTCTTCCTGCATGATCCGGATGAGCCGGATGTCCTGCGCTGAGAGCGGCGGCTTCATACTCATGCGCCGCTCCTCGCTGTAAATGTCCTCCGGGCTCTCGAGCGGTGTTTCCTGGCCGGTGAGGTCGAGCTTCACGCCGATCTTGTAGAGCCGCAGGGTGGGGAGGATGATGGTCTCCTCCGCCCTGGCGAGCGCGTGCAGGATGTTGACGACGCGCTCGAGCGAATCGCCCGGCGGCACCGCGACGGTGAACCAGATATTGAACGGGTCGTTGCGCTTGTAGTTGTGCGAGACCCCGGGATGCTGGTTGATCACCGACGCTGCTTCGTCGACGCGCGCCGCATCCACCCTCATCGCCGCCAGCGTGCTCTGGTAGCCGAGCGCGCGCGTATCGAAGATGGCGGACAGCTGCCGGATGACCTTGGTGTCCTTCAGGCGCTCGACGCGCGAGAGGCATTCCTGCTCCGAGACGCCGAGCTTCTCGCCCAGCGCCTCGAACGGCCGATGGCAGACGGGGAAGCCCTTCTGGATCTCGGTGAGGAGCGCTTTGTCGATGTCGTCGAAGGTCTGCGTCGCCGTCTCCGTCATTGTCCTCCAACGAGCGCACCGAACTGCTCCGCGTACAGGCGCTCGACGCGCGCTAGCTCCTCGGCCGTGAGCGGCGGCAGGTCGGGTGCGGCGGCGAACTCCTGGAGGAGTAGGTCGCTGTAGAGGTTCGGCAGGACCGAGGCCACCGACGGCTCCGCCAGGATGAACTGGAGCGCGGCCTGGCCGAGCGTGCGGCCCCGCCCTTCCCAGAGGAAGCCGAGCTGGTGCACCTTCTTGAGCCCGTCCACCTGCCACTGCTGCTTGCGCTCCTCGGTGGAGACGCGGTGGAAGCGGTGGTCGTCCTGGGAGAAGACGGTCTCCGGCTTCACCGTGCCGTCGAGGAGCCCGGAGGCGTGCGGGACGCGCACGAGGATGCTGCGCCGGCGCCGGCGGCTGAGCGGAAAGAGGGGCTGCCCCAGCATCTGCTCGAGCAGGTTGTAGATGATGTAGACGACGTCGGCCTGGCGGCGCTCGATGGCATACGCGCCTTCTTCGATCTGCCGCTCGGCGATCGCAGGCCCGAGGGCGGGCCCGTAGGCGCGGATCTTCCCTTCCCGCTTCAGGTCCTCGAGGGCCGCGAAGAGGTCGTCCCGCTGCATCGCCTCGAGGCGGGGGTTGTGGAGCTGGTAGAGGTCCACGTGGTCGGTCTGCAGCCGCTGGAGGCTCTGCTCGAGGGCGAAGCGCACGTACTCGGGCCGCCAGTCGTGGGGCAGCTCCTCGTGGCCGCGGCGCGCGCTGTGGTGGTAGAAGTCATAGCCGAACTTCGTGCCGATCGTGATGCGGCTGCGCACCTGACCCAGCGCCTTGGCGAGGATCGTCTCGCCGAGGCCGTTGCCGTAGGTGTCCGCGGTGTCGAAAAAGGTGATGCCGAGATCGTAGGCCTGCTGGAGCAGGCGGACGCCGGCGGCCTCGTCGGTGAGCCCCCACCACGTCGTGGAGACGGTCCAGACCCCGAAGCCGATTTCGGAGACGGTCACGTCCGTTGTGCCAATCGTACGATATCTCATGCCCCGAACCCCGAACCCGGAACCCCGAACAAGATGGCGGTGTTAGTCATACACTTCCGCCGGGATGCCGGTCGCCTCGGTGAGCCGGTCGGCGATCTCCTGCAGTGCGTCCTTCGGCACCTCGGTGATCCCGTCCGCCGCGGTGCCGCGGTCCACCGTGTAGACCTGCACCGAACGCGGCCGGATGGTCCCGACCGCCTCGATCCAGGCCCGGATGTGCGGCTCGCCGGTGTTGTCATGGCGGCCCTGGATGAACATGCTCTGGAGCACGATGTCCGGCAGGGTGCGCAGGCCGCCCACCATCGCGCCGAAGTCGGCGGCGCCGAAAGGCTGGGTAATCCGCCGCCAGGTGGCCTCGTCGGCCGCGTCGAACTTCATGTACCGCGCCTCGCACAGCGCCAGCGCCCGGCGGACCTTCGGGCGGGTCACCTGGGTCGCGTCGGTCAGGATGCCGACGGCGGCCGCCGGAAAGTAGGCGTCCCGCAGCCGCTTGATGCCAATGATGAGCTCCTCGAGGTCGGGGTGGAGGGTAGGCTCGCCGTTGCCCGCCAGCGTGATGCAGTCGACCGGTGTGTTCTCCCGCGCGTGGCGCGCGAACGCCTCTTCGATCTCGCGCAGCAGTTCTGGGGCGCGTCGAAGGGGCGAGCCCGAGTTGCCCGGCAGCGTCCAGCCGTACTGGCAGTAGACGCAGTTTGAGGAACACACTTTTCGGTCAATCGGCAGGATGTTGATGCCAAGCGAAGCCCCAAGCCGGCGCGAGCGGATGGGACCGTAGACGACACTGTCTTGAAGGGGAATGGTCCCACCACCTGCGCCTCTCGCCGAAGGCGGGGCCGAAGGTGGCGAGCGATCGGAAGACACATTTACCACCTTCGGCCGGGTCGCCGGCGGCGACCCGGGCGCAGGTGGTGGGATGGTGTCAGGCATGGCCTGACTATTCTAGCGGAAGCCGACGGGCGGAGCAACGTCTGGGGTCAGACGGTAGTGGGTCAATTCGATTGAAGATTCTTTAGCTCCAGCAGCCCTACCACGTCCTCTACGCTCCACGGCCTCTTAGCGACACCTGCCGCCATCGCTGGCGTGATCCGTAAGCTCTGGTGAATCCGACAGAAGTTATAGTACATGAAGTGAAGCGCAACCGCCGCTTCCAAGTTCTGCACCTTCTTAGAGAAAGCATTCGTCAGTCTCGTAAACCTTCGCATGTTCATTCGCATGGTCAGGTTTTGGCGTTCGGCGAAGCTCGTAGAAACGTACTTTGGGTCAGGGTTGCCCTGAATCCGCACCCCTTGAGCCGCTAGGCAGACGGCGGGGCTGTAGCGGACTTCTTGCGGTGTGGGGTCGTTACCGTAGATTTTGACGAGCATGGAGTAGTCTACCTCAGACCCAAACGCCCCCTCTACGGCTTCCAGATAGGGTCGAAAGCCATCCGTGGTGAGTTGTACCCGATGACGCAGACGGCTGGCTACGTCCTGCATGAAGGCAGTAGCCGCGGTCAGATTGCGCTCGGCTACTAACCATGAAGGCACGAGCTTCGTATCCGCACAGATCGCCGTCCACGTCCAGACGTTGCCATAGCCAAACTTTCCCCGCTTGTTCTTCGGGACATTCTTCTCTTTGGCGTAGCAGAACGACCAAATCTCATCGCACTGAATCCGTTTGCAGGGGAGATTGCGAAGGGTTTTGTCTTGATACTGGGCGCACGCACGGCCTATGTCGGCAAGAAGGCGCAATACCGTTCCCTTCGCCACGCCTGTCATACGGCAGGTGGCGCGAATCGAATTGCCCTCAACGAGAGCAGTGACAACTCGGGTTCGGAGCGTCTTATCTAACCTGTTCATGGTTCTATTATACTTGAGCGCTCAAGCATTGTCAAGTACAATTGTCCTGTGGCATATTCGCTAATTCTGACTTTTAAAGCCTGAGCTAATGAGAACGTAGGAGAGGTTTGATAAATGCGGGAGTAATCGCAGTGCGGTCGTCACACTTATCCCACAAATCCTTATGTGGATTTTGTTCGACTCCATGATAGAGATGTAGAGAAACTCCCTCATCCTTTGCAACTTGAACAGCAGGAAGGAAATCGCTATCACCAGCCACAAGAACTGCATGGGAAATGGTTCGCTTCACTGCTAGCAGAACCATATCAACCCCTAACATAATATCAACACGTTTTTGAACTAGGATGGGCTTGCCATCTTCTGCATTTTTGCCTCGGTAGGCAAGTTTACCAAGCCTGATTTCAAAATGAGGTAGTTTGTTTAATCGAGCTAAGAATGCTTGGTTTTTTGAAAACCGGTCAATTTCATCAGCCGTTGGGGGATTGCTCTGGTATGGTTCGCAATGATAGTAATAAGTCCGAAGGAGTTCTCGCCCGCCAGCGAGCGCTTCCGAAAACTTCCCATAGTCGATCTTGGCTTGCTTTAACTCATGCATGGCAATCCAATCAAGATAACCACCATCAATGAATATCGCCACGCGGGTTCCAAGCATATGACCCTCCCTTGTTTGCAAAAACAAATCGACCCCCTGCACCTTTGCAGGAGGTCGTATACTGGCCTACCGTCCAGGCCGAAGCCTGAACGGCAGGGAATATTCTCTAGGCCAACTATACCTTTTTACCAAGCAAGTTGTCAAGAAGTTTTTTCAGAACATTCTATCAGCGATATAATGATAACAAAATTAAGCGATGTTAAGTCCATCTCGATTTAGCTGCTTTTCTCGCAATTTCCTTTTTTCGTCTAGCTGATAACTTGGCGGCTCTCGCCCTTCCACCCTTCAATCCTCCTAACCTTCCAAGTGCTACGGCAGCGGGGTTCTTCCGTGGCTGTGATGAGGCAGCCTGGGTGACTTGCTGAACTATCGAAGCGGCTAACTGATTCGGGTCAGGTGTCCTTGAGCGCTTAGGCATACAGTCAGTATGCCATAATCCGATTAAAAATCAAGCTGTAAATATCTATCGGTTTAAAATTTCTTGTTGGACGCGGAATTGCTGTGGCACGCCTCGGTCTATTTTCACTAACCGATCATTCACGAAGTAGTAAAACAATCCGCTTTGGTCATAGTACACGATGTCTTGGGGTGTGATTCGATCTACCCACACCGCAATCCCCGTAGTGGTCAGAAAGTCCTGACGGTTCATCCCCAGGAAGGGCGTGGCGCACCCAACTACCATGAAGGCTATTCCAGTAACGAGTAATAGTTTAAGTCGCATGAGGGCTATTATATCAAGAATCGGCAATAGCAGTTATTCAAATTGACCCACTACCGGTCAGACCCCATGCGGAAAACTTGCGGATTTTCAAGCGTGGGGTCTGACCCCAGCTGTTCAGTCGGTGCCGGGCGCGCGCTTCTCCGCGCACCGCTTCAGGGCGCGGTCGATGCGCATGAGGAGGTCTTCGTGGTCGAAGGGCTTGACGACGTAGTCCTCGATGCCCTCCAGCTCGAAGAGGTCCTTCATCCGGTCGCGGGCGGTGAGCATGATGATGGGGAGTTTGCCCCGGCCGAGGCGGGCGTTGATCTCCCGCAGGCAGGAGTAGCCGTCCATCACCGGCATGAGGACGTCGAGGATGACGAGGTCGGGCTTCTCCCGCTCGAGCACCTCGAGCCCCTGCTGGCCGTCGTGCGCGGTCACGACCTCGTAGCCGCGCGACTGCAGCCGGATCTTGACGGCGAGTGCCAACTGCGGCTCGTCATCCACCACGAGGATCTTCTTGCCCTGCGTCATCATTCCCCCCTCCTCTGCCATCCCTGCGCGCCACCCCTCCGGGCCTACGGCCCGTAGGGCCGGAGGCCCTCACGACACCACCGATTGGTGGAGCACCTCGCGGACCTTAGCCAGGAGCTCCTCGATCTGGAACGGTTTCATCAGGTAGTTGTAGGTCGGGCCTTCGAGCCCGAGCTGGCGGTCTTTGCGCTCCCCTTTCGCCGTCACGATGATGACCGGCACGTCCTTCGTCACCGGGTGTTCCCGCAGGAGGTGGGAGACCTCGTAGCCGTCCATCACCGGCATCATGAGGTCCATCAGGATCAGGTCCACGCGGAGCCGCTGGAGCTGCTGGAGCGCGTCGGGGCCGCTGGCGGCGGTCGTCACCTCGTAGTCCTGCAGTTCCAGGACCTCTTTGATGAACTGGCGGATCTTCGGCTCGTCGTCCACCACCAGGATGCGGCTCTTGGGCTTCGCCGATGGCGCAAGGCGGCTCTCCGCCAGGCGGAGCAGCTCCTGCTCGGTCTTGCCCTCGTCGGGGTACGTGGCGGTCGTGACCACAATCGGAATGGTGACGGCCTGGCTCCCCACCGTGAAGGGGCGGCTGCCGACGGCGTGTGTGATGCGGCCGATCATCGCCCGGGCGCCCGCCTGGTCGGTGGCCGCCAGGACGATGACCACCGCGCCGCGCCGCCAGCGCACGACCACATCGCCGCCCTGGCGGCTGCGGACCGTCTCCTGGAGCGTGGCCTCCAGCTCCTTCAGGAGGCGGCCGGTCTCCTCGACGCTGAAACGCGCCTTGAGCTCCTGGAAGTCCTGCACGGAGATCACCACGATGGAGAACCGCCCCTGCTCGCGTTTCGCCCGCTCGATGCCGGCCTTGAAGTACTCGTGGAACAGCTCCTCCGGATGGTGCGTGGGGAGGGTGAAGGAGAAGGTGCTGCCCTGGCCGGGCGCGCTGGTCACCCCGAGGCGGCCGCCGTGCAGCTCCACGAACCGCTTGCTGATGGCCAGCCCCAGCCCGGTGCCCTTCGAGCCGGTCTCACTCACCACGGGATTTACCTGCTGGAACTTCTCGAAGAGTTTTGGCAGGTCGTCGGCGGCGATCCCGACGCCGGTGTCCGACACGCTGAACTCGATCTCATCCGGGCGCTCCGCAACGCTCAGGGTGACCCGCCCCGGACCAGGCGTGAATTTGATCGCGTTGTGGACCAGGTTGAGCAGGATTTGCGTGATTTTGTCCGCGTCGGCGAAGAGCACCGGGACCGTCGGCGGCAGTTGCACCTCGAGCGCGATCTGCTTGGGTTCGACCAGCGGACGCATGGACTGGGCGACGCCGTCCAGCATGGCGGCGACATCGACGAGCCCCTTGTCGAGCACGACCCGGCCGGCTTCGATCTTCGCCATGTCCAGCAGATCGTTGACGATCCGGGCGAGCCGGTTGATGTTGGACTGGACGATGCCCAGATACTCCTGCTGACCGGACGTCAGGGGGCCGGCAATCTGGTCGGCGAGGATCGCAATGAACTCCTTCATGATCGCCAGCGGCGTGCGCAGCTCGTGGGAGACGGTGCTGAGGAACTCGTCCTTCATCCGCTCGGCGCGCTTGCGCTCGGTGATGTCCACGGTGTAGCTCTGGATCGCCTGGAGCTCCCGGACATGCGAGATATACTGCTCGAAGATCTGCTCGCCGCAGACCACCTCCTGCGTCATCGACCGGCCGCCGGTCTGCTGTAGGTGGATGGCGGCCGCGCGCATGCTCTCCAGAATCGGGTGGTCTTCGGTGGCGTCCAGGTCGGGGAACTGCTCCCGGGCCGCCGCGTTGAGGTACGTCACCACACCCCCCAGCGTCGTTTCCACGATCGGGTGGGGGTTCTGCTCGGTGAAGGACGCGAGGCGGAGACGCTCGTGCTCCGCGCGCTTGCGCTCGATCGCGTAGCGGATGGCCCGCGTCAGGAATCGGCTGTCGACCTGCACCGACGCCTTCTCGAGATAGTCCTGCGCCCCCTTCTGGACGGCCTCGAGCGCGAACTGCTCATCGCCGAGGCCGGTCAGCACGATGATGGGGATGCTGGCCGCCTTGGCATGCACGGTGAGGAGGGTCGCAATCCCGTGGCTGTCCGGGAGCGAGAGGTCCAGCAGGATGACGTCGAAGGAATCGTGAGCCAACCGTTCCAGCCCGAACGCAAGACGCTGCGTCCAAACCACCTGGAAGGTCAGCGCCTCGTCGCTCTTGAGCGCTTCCTGGATGAGCCGGGCGTCGCCCGCGCTGTCCTCAATCAGGAGCAGCCGGATGGGGGCGCGTGGAACGGATTCCCTCATGCATCCTCGCCGTTGCTCCGCGGCAGCTTGACGATCTGCAGCCAGAACTCCTCGATCATCTTGACCACCAGCAGGAACTGCTCAAGATCGACCGGTTTGGTGACATAACAGTTGGCATGCAGGTCGTAGGCCCGCAGGACGTCCTGCTCGGCTTTGGAGGTCGTCAGGATCACCACGGGAATTCGTTTGAGCTTGTCGTCGGCCTTGATGGTGGCGAGCACCTCCCTGCCGTCTTTCTTGGGCAGGTTCAGATCCAGGAGAATGAGGTCGGGTCGCACCACATCCTTGTAGGAACCTTCCCGGCGGAGGAAGGCCAGCGCCGCCTCGCCGTCCTGGGCCACGTGGAGATTATTGGCGAGCTTGCCCTCCTTGAACGCCTCCCGCGTCAAGCGGACGTCCCCAAGGCTGTCTTCCACCAGCAGAATTTCAACCGGTCGACTCATCCCATCTCTCCTCCGTGGTCCGCCCCACGGCCCTCGCGGGCGGGGGACGGATCCCTACACGCTTACAAGCATACCTCATAATCAGCCCGCTAGGTGTGGCCGGGGCCTTCGGCGGAAGCGCGCCACGGGGTGCGGCAGCCCGGGCGGCTCAGGAGCCGCGCGAACCATGTCGATCACCTGGCGCAGTCTCGCCGCCCGGAGCGGCCTCGCCAGGCACGCCTGGATGCCGGCTTGCTGGGCGCGACGACGGGCCGCCGCGGACCAGCCGGCGGCGATCGCGATGAACACCGGCGGCTCGCCGTGCGTCCGTTCACGGGCCAGCGCGATCACGCGAGCCGCGTCCAGCCCGGACCAGCGCGATTCGGCAAACACCGCATGGATCGGCTGGTGCTTGAACGCGGCCAGCGCCTCCTCCCGCGTCCCGGCCGTCAACACCGTATGCCCGTCTTCCTCCAGCACCTGCGACAGCCGCGCGCGGTCCCGCGGCCGGCCATCCAACACGAGAATCCGGAGCGGCCGCGCGCTCTCCCGCAGGGAGTGGCGGGTGACGAGGAACGTGGCGGGGCCGTCGGGCGGCATCCCCAACACGGTCAGAATGGCGTCGAACAGGTCCGCCCGCTTCATCGGGCGGGTCAGGTAGGCGGCCACCCCAAGCTGCCGGCAGCGAGCCGCATCGCCGCGCCGTCCGGCCAGCGCCAGCAACACGATCCGCGCCGCCGACAGCGAGGGATCCCGTCGAATCCGCGCCGCCACCTCGAACCCGTCCATGTCCGGCATGGCCGCAGAGAGCAGCACGAGGGGAATGGGCGTCCCGGCGCGAGCGGCGCGTTCCAGCGTCGCCAGCGCTGTGGCGCCGCTCTCGACCGCAACCGGCCGCATGCCCCACCGGGCCACCGTCTTCTGGAGCAGATAGCGGTGCATCGGCTGGTCATCGACCACCAGCACGGGCAGGTTCCGCACGGCCGCCCCCTCGACCGGTACCGCGCTCTCGACCGGCCGCGGCTGCCGGCCGAATTCGATGCTGAACAGCACGGCTTCCTCTCGCCCACGCGCCGACTTCACCCGCAGGCGGCCCCCTGCGGCCTCGACGAGCCGCGCGGCGATCGTCAGCAGGGGCTCGTGCGCCGATTCGGCGCGCTCGTCCGCCGGCAGCGCCTCCTGGGCGCGGAGGGACGGGGGACCGGCGTCGTGGCGGGTGATCGAGAATTCGAGCTCGACCGTCTGCGCGGCGTCCCACGCTTTCTCCACGCGGAGCATCACCACCCCGCTGCCCGGGCGCCGGAGGGCATGCTCGACCAGGTTGCCGATGATCTGCCGCAGGACGACGGGATCGCCGATAAGCGCGTCCGGCGCCTGTTCCAGGATGTGGGAGACGAGCTTGAAGTTGCGCTCCCGGGCGCGCAGCGCCAGGACGCCCATCGTGTAGCCCAAGCTGTCCCGGAGGCTGAACGGGATCGGGTCGAGCTCAAAGAGCCCGGCCTCGATCTTGGCGGCGCTCAGCAGATTGTTGATCGCCGAGAGGAGGTCATCGGCCGAGGACCGGCCCAACTTCAGATCTTCCTGCTGCTGCACGGTCAGCCGCGTGTCCAAGACGAGCTCGATCATGCCGATCATGCCGTTCAGAGACGCGCGGAGCTCTTCGTCCATCTCCAGGAGGAGCCGGGGGGTGAGACCGGTGGGCGGAAGGTGCGTCGGCTCAGACATGCTGTTCGGCCGGGGGCTCGAGGGGCAGCGTGAACGAGAAGGTGGAGCCCCGGCCCGGGCTGGCGTCCGCCCAGATGCGGCCGCGGTGGCGTTCGACGATCTTCTTGCAGATGGCCAGGCCAATGCCGGTGCCGGGGTATTCGGCCACGGTATGCAGGCGCTGGAAGATCACAAAAATGCGCTCGGCGTATGCCGGCTCGAAGCCGATGCCGTTGTCCGCCACCTCGACGCGCCACTCCCGGCCGTGTGGCGCGACCGAGACGTGGATGTGGAGCGGCGTGTCCTTCTTGCGGAACTTGATCGCATTGCCGATGAGGTTCTGGAACAGCTGCCCCATCTGCGTGGCATCGGCCATGACGGTCGGCAGCGGGTCGCGGGTCACCCGCGCCCCGCCCTCCTCGATGGCCAGCTTCAGCGTCGCCAGGACCTGGTCGACGACCTCCGAGAGGTTGGTCGGCTCGAACGGCTTGCCCCGCGTGCCGACGCGGGAATAGGCCAGCAGGTCGTTGATCAGCCGCTGCATCCGGGTGGCCGCATCCACCGCGAACCCGATGAACTCATCCGCATCGGCATCGAGCCGGCCCTTGTAGCGGCGGGCCAGGAGCTGCGTGTAGCTGGCGACCATCCGGAGCGGCTCCTGGAGGTCGTGGGAGGCGACGTACGCGAACTGCTCGAGCTCGGCATTGGACCGCGCCAACTCCTGCGCGTAGGCCCGCATCGCTTCCTCCGCCCGCTTGCGGTCCGTCAGATCCTGCGCAACGCACACCACGCCCTGGAGCCGCCCGTCCCGGCCGCGCAGCAGGGCGCTGGAGAACAGGACCGGCAGGCGCCGAGCGTCTTTGGTGCGGTAGACCATCTCAATGTTGTGTTGCCCGCGGTGCTCGCCGCCGGACAGCACCGTCCCGTCCACGACGCCGGCCAGCGGCTGCCCGAGCAGCTCCTGCTCCGAATAGCCGAGCAGCGCGCAGGTGGCCCCGTTGACCGTCCGGATGTTCCCGTCCGGATCCGCCACGATCAGGCTGTTGAGCATGCTGCCGATGACGTTATCGACGAACGCCCGTTCCACCAGCTGGGCGCGCTGTTGTTTCAGGTCCGCGATCATCTGGTTGAACACGGTCGCCAGCGATCCCACCTCGTCTCCCGGCACCAGCGTCACCCGCTCCTCGAAATCCCCGCGCGCCACGCGCTCGGCGACCCGGGCCATCTGCACGATCGGTGTGGTGAGCTTTCGCGTGAGGATCGTGGACACCAGGATCACGAGGGCCACGACCAGCAGGCTGCTGAGGAGGATGTGCTCCTGCAGCGTGCGGATCGGCTGAAACGCCTCCGCCGAGCGCTGGAAGACGAGGACGCTCCAGCCCAGCCCCTTGAAATCCCGGTAGCCTCGCGACATGGCGAACCCCATGAGGGCCGAATGGCCGTACAGGTCGGACACCAGACGGAACCCCGTCGGCTGCGCAGCCGGCGGACGGGCGGCCCCGAGCCCGTCCTCGATCAGGTTCCGCGCCAGCATGATCTCCCGATCGTCGAAGAACGGCTGGGTCAGCGCCTGGCCGAGGCGGTCGATGAGAATCGCGTACGCCGCCTGGGTCTGCTCGGCCATCTCGAGGATCGGCATCGTGTTGACGAGGGTGAGGATTTCGGACCAGTTGAGCGCGGCGGCGAGCACCCCCAGCGGCGGGCCGGCCGCGCCCTCGGGGTCCGCGCTGACCGTCTCGACGTCGACGGCGCTCGAGGCGGCCGGCGCCGCCGGACGGATGGGCGCCGCAAACACGAGACTCACGCCGCCGAACAGCTCCGAGAAGGCGAGGTCGTAGACGTGGACGGCCGGATCCTCTCGGGCGGGATGGAACCAGGGCGCGTCCGCCACATCCATGCCGATGAGGCGGGGATGGCTGGCCGCGACGATGCGCCCGTTCGCGTCGACACAGACCAACCCGGCATACAGGCCGTACTGCTGCTGCATGGTGGAGAGGAAGTTGCTGATGCGACCGTCGCGGTCCCCCTCGGTGACGCCCAACATGATGGCATCGGCGGACCAGCTCTTGACATTCTGGTAACGCTCGAAGAGCACGCGGTCGATCTGATCCACCGCCCCGACGGCTTGCCGCTCCAAGCCCTGGGAGATGTGGGACGTTAAGGTGCGGCGGGAAATCATGTAGGCCTCGACGCCGACCAGCGTCACCGGCACCACGACCACCAGCGTGAAGATCGTGATCAGCTTCGTGCGGATGGTGGCGCGCATGCCTCAGCCCCTGCCGTGGAGGGGTCGCGTGGAGGACGCGGGAGCGCGGGAAGGCCGGGTGGGCCTCAGGCGGGAGGGGAGGAGTCGTGATCCGGCCCGCAGCATGACGCGATCGACCCCTGCTCGTGGCGGATCCGCGAGCAGGTTAGCAAGCTTCCGCTTCAAGATCCGCAGATCCTCTCCACAGGCGCCTCGGCGGCCGGTCGAGTGCGGCGGCCCAGCGCAGGAACTGGCTCACGACCGCGCCGTGCCGCCACAGGAAGCGCCACATCATGCGCGCGCCCAGCTCTTCGGCATGCAACAGACATCCGGCCTCGTCCGTCACGCCATACGTCTCGAGACGCCAGCGCAGGAGCGGCGAGCGCCACGGAGTCAGCGGGTACGGCCAACTCAGGCGCCAGACCGCCAGCAGCATGCGGAACCACATCATCGTGTATCAGCGATTTGACGGACGACAGCGAGCGCGGCGTCGTAGTTCGGGTGCGAGGTGACTTCGGGCACGTACTCGGCGTAGCGCACGGTCCCGGCGCCATCCACGACGAAGACGGCGCGGGCGAGCAAGCGCAGTTCCTGGATGAGCGTGCCGTAGGCGGTGCCGAAGGAGGCGTCGCGGTGGTCCGAGAGCGTCTTGATCCGGTCCGCCCCGGCGGCCCCGCACCAGCGCCGCTGGGCGAAGGGCAGGTCCATGCTGATGTTCAGCACGGCCACGCCTGGGAGCTTGGCCGCCTCCTCGTTGAAGCGTTTGGCCTGCTGGTCGCAGACCGGGGTATCGAGCGAGGGGGTCGCGCTGATGAGGACGGGCCGGCCCTTGAGGCTCGAGAGCGCCACGCTGGAGAGGTCGGTGGCGAGCGCCGTGAACTCCGGCGCCGGGGAGCCGGCCTTCAGCTCCGGGCCGACGAGCGTCATCGGGCTGCCCTTGAACGTGACGGCGCCTTTGCGGATCTGCGGGGAAGCGGAAACGGTGACGGTGGCCATGGAACCCTCCCTGGTGGCTGCGGTTGTGAGCGTCTCATCGTATCGGAAAGCTCGGCGGGCGTCAATGGTGGCCGGAGACGCTGCTTGACGGCGTCGCCAACCGGCGGCTAGAGTGGAGCTGCGATGCCGCTGACGCTGCTGCTCCATGGACGACACGGCGCTCCCGGCGTGACCTATGCGCCGCTCGGGCCGTGGCTGGTGCCCTGGCGGCTGCTCCCGGACGGCTTCGACGCCGACTACCGCGCCCTGCGCCGCGGCGTCGGGCTGGTGGACTACTCGACGCAAGCACTCATCGAGTGCCGCGGCGCCGACCGCGCCGATTTCCTTCAGCGGCTGCTGACGAACGACATCGCGTCCCTCGCGCCCGGGACCGGCTGCCGCGCCGCCCTCCTCACGCCGGCCGCCAAGGTGCTGGCGGACCTCCTCGTCCTGGCCGAGGCGGAAACACACTGGCTCCTGTGCGACCTGCCGCAGGCGGAGGTCCTCGCCGGGACGCTCGAGCGGTATCGCTTTGCCGAGCGCGTGACGCTGACGTTCCACGAACGGCGCCTGGCGGTCCTCGCCCTCGAGGGGCCCCGGACCCTGGAGCTGGTCGCCGCCGTATCCGGCTCGGCCCCTGCGCTGGGCCGGACCGGCGACCACGCGATGGCCGCCGTCGAGGGCATTCCCGTCCGGCTCATCCGCCGCAGCCTCGCGGGCGGCATCGGCGTGTGGGGCGTCCTCGATGCCGAGCGGCTGGAGGAGCTGTGGGCGTTCCTGCGCCGGCAGGAGCGGCCCTGGGATCTGCGGCCGGTCGGGTGGGAGGCGCTCAACGCCGCCCGCCTCGAGGCCGGCGAGCCCTGGTTCGGGGTGGACCTGGATGACACCACCCTGCTTTCGGAGACCGGCCTGGAGATGGCGCTGGCGAGCCAGACGAAGGGCTGTTACGTCGGGCAGGAGATCGTCGCGCGGATGCAGACGTACGGCTCCGCCAGCAAGCGGCTGATGGGGTTGGCACTCGAGGGGAACACGGCCGCCGAGCCGGGCGACCGCATCGTCAAGGACGGCGCGGACGCCGGGTGGGTGACGAGTGCCGCCCGCTCAAGCGCCCTGGGACGGCCCATCGCGATGGGCTACGTGAAGCGGGGAACGTACGAGCCGGGCACGGCGGTGGAGATCCTGCGCGGTCCGGATCGGCTTCGCGCAACGGTAGCCGCCCGACCGATCGTTAGTCCTGCCAGTAGCGGATGAATTCCTGCAGGTGGGTCAGCGTGGCGAGGTCCGGCATGCGGTCGAGGAACACCTTGCCGGCGAGGTGGTCGCACTCGTGCTGGATCACGCGAGCGAAGAAGCCGCGGGCCTGGAGCGTCACCTTCTCGCCCTTGCGGGTGTACGCCTCGACCTCGAGCGACTCCGCGCGCGGAACCCGGCCCCGGAAGCCGTCGACGCTCAGGCAACCCTCCCAGTCCGTGAGCGGCTTCTTGGAGGCCTGGCGGATCTTCGGGTTGATGAGCACCGTCAGGGGAATCGGCCCCTCGCCGGGGTAGCGGCGGTTGTCGCTGACCTCGATGACGGCGACCTGCGCTCCAACGTGCACCTGGGGCGCCGCCAGCCCCACGCCGTCGTATTCGCGCATCGTCTCGATCATGTCGTCGATGAACTGCTGGAGTTTGGGCGAGGCGATGGTTTCTTTCGGCACCGCCTGCGACGGCGCGCGGATGACGGGGTGGCCGAGGCGCGCGACCTTCAGGATGGCCATCAGAACAACCGGGGCAAGGGGCGGGGGGCAAGGGGCATGGTCAGGCACCACGAATTAACGACACGTATTCTGGATGCCGCTTGAGGTAGGCTCCTGACACGTAGGAGCAGCTCGGGATGACCGTGAGCCGATTCGCCTTCGCATATTCGAACGCCGCGTGGCACAGCTTCTCCGCCGCGCCCCGACCCTGAAACAGTTCCGGGACGAAGGTGTGGGAGAAGTCCAGCGTGTCGCCATGCGGC
>Ga0155282_1087_pt1 | contig 18485 bp, 21 predicted proteins | sample RifCSPhighO2_02_FD_106250 | JGI IMG/M metagenome (GOLD analysis project Ga0155282, IMG submission 106250) | Omnitrophica WOR_2 bacterium RIFCSPHIGHO2_02_FULL_68_15 | reverse complement strand
CAGCATGCTTCTTGGCCGCCTGATCAGTCAACGCCTGGGCCTCGTCAAAAAGGATCTGGGCCTGCTGGAAGAACGGCTCCGCAGCCGTACAGGGAAGTGGAGGAAGTTCCAGCGTGATGTCTCCAGGGGGGACATCGCCTCCGGTGGTATCCGGCGCCCCGACCAGCCTGAGCGGCGGGCGCTGATAACCGACCGGGGTACCGGCGCTCGCCCGCTGGCCGGCCGCCAGGCGCGTCGCCTGAAACGCCTCCTGGCGCTGGACGATGGTGCCGCTGGTCCACGTCCAAATCCGCGTGAATACGTAAATGAACATGACGATGCCGGTGACCGCGATGACCATCTCGATGATGGTCTGGCCGTACCTGTTGGGCCCGTTTTGCCCGTTGGGTCCGTTGAGCCCGTTAGGACCGTTGGTCGGCTGGCGCCGCAACGGGCATAACGGACTGAACCGGCTTAACGGGCACAACGGGCTCAACGGAATCAGCCATCGCGCCATCACTGCCTCCAGTCGCGCGAGATCGTGGTGTCCATCGTGGACTGCGCCGTTGCGTCGCTGCTGAGCGTGAGGGTGGTGTTCTCGCTGGAGGAGGATGTGGACGCGCTCGACAGGCCGGAGCTGTTCACCTGCCCGATCTGGGCGGAACCGCTCAGGTCCTTGTGGATATGCTTCACCAGCGGCTCGCCCTCCGGGAAGTCCTCGGACCGCGCCTCGATCGTCTGCTGATCGTCGAGATTCACGATGATGCGCGGCTGGCCGTCGCGGTCATCGGCCAGGTAGGTGAGCCACTCGCCCCAGGTCACGGTGCCGCTGCCCTGGGTGAGCGAACGGGGGGTCACCGCGAAGCCGTCGGACGGGTTCGGCGTGCGGCGGTTCCGGAAATAGTTGTACTGGACCGACTGGGATTCCTCATCGCCCTCGCTTTTCGCGAAAATCAGCGCCCGGCGGAACGCGGTCTGCTCGATCTCCTGCTGGAAGTTCTGGCGCAGGCCGATCTGGATGAGGAAGCCGAGCGCGAGGATGGCGAACGAGCCGAAGATGGCCAGCTCGATCATCGCCTGTCCGTTGAGCCCGTTGAGCCGGTTGGGCCCGTTTTGCCCGTTGGGTCCGTTGGTCGGCTGGCGCCGCAACGGACATAACGGACCTAACCGGCTTAACGGGCACAACGGGCTGAACGGGTCCGGTCTATCGGGCTTCATACCGCTTGTCCCTTCCCAGGTCCCACGCCGACTCGACGTGGACCTTGGTCGCCAACGTCCGCCCTGGGAGCGAGCCGCCGGGGATGTTCGTGACCCGCGGATCGCCGCCAAACAGTTCCACGGCGGCCTGCCCGCTGAGCACATCCACATCCTGCGTCACAGAAAAGCTGTTGAGCCGGTGCTGCTCGGCGAAGGGCTGAGTCGGGTCAAACTGCACCCCGTGGGAGGAGGCGCTGTTGCGCAGGTAGCCCTGGAAGCCCCGCTGCAGGTACACGCCCACGGCCACGAGTGCTGCCGCGACCATGGCGACCAGAAGACTGAGCTCGATGATGGATTGTCCTTGGGTGTGGCCCGATGATTTCGCAGATGAGGGCCTTATCTGCGAAATCCGATTTAAGAGCGACGTTTCCCGGCGAATCTGCGAAATCATATGATCACTCCTCAAACACCTGCAACCTGGCATCCTCGTTGACGCTCGCGCCCCGCGTCGTCTCCGCAGTCGTCGTGGTGCGCCGGAAGGCGGAGTCGCCGTCCTCCGTCACATTGGAACACGCCACCTGAAGAAGCATAGGGTCGGTGCCGGTGGCTGTCTCGACGGCATTCGGGTTGACCGGATCGTCGCACCGCCGCACCGACAAGGTCGACACGGGAGCATTCGGGTCCGGCGGCTTCGGCGCCGGTGGCTCGCCGAGGACGACGTCGCTCACCATCTTGACGCCCGCCTGGAGTCCGCGCCGGGCCACGAACTGCATCGTGACCGCCGCCATCGTCACCAGGCCGATGAGGATCGCGAACTCCGTCGAGTGCTGGCCGCCCCGCGACACAGAGATGAAGCCTGCCCCTTGAGACATCGCCCTCCTTCTCGGCCGCTTCCTGCGCGGCCGGGCGGGTGTCCGCCACGCACACGAACCGGACGGAGGATTACGGCACCATCGTCTGGTTGTAGTTCATGTTCTGGTTCTGCTTCGACGTGATCAAGTTCGCGGTCTCGTTCGTGGTCTGGTTGCTGACCGTCTTCTGGGTCCATGCCTGGGAGGCGGAGAATTGCTGCCCGAACGAATCGGCGTTCGACCGGACCCCGCCCTGCACGCCCCGCTGGAAATAGATCGCCATGAAGACCAGGGCGGCCACGACCACGCTAAAGAGCACGGCCATCTCCACCGTGACCTGACCCCGCCGCGCCTGCCTGCGCTTCGCCATTCGACTACCCCCTCCCTTCCCTGTTGGGGGCTGACTCGCCCCGCCGCTCCGCCCGGGCCAGGATCGCGTGCGCGCGGCCCTGCACCCGAGACGGAGGATTATTTGGTCTGCTTGGTGAAGGTGTCCGATTTGACGTCCAATTTTCTGGTTCCAGCCGACGCGCTGGTCATCGTCAGGTTTTCAGTCGTATTGCTCGAGGTGTCGACCACACGCTTCGGATCCGAAAACGCAACCACGTTCCCCAACTTAGCGCTGGCGTCACTTCCGACTGCATTGACGTAGGCATCGGTGGCCGCGCCCACCGCTCCCTGCAGCCGGGACTTGACGTACTGCTGCATGGCGATCGCCGCGCCGATCACGATGGCGAAGAGGATCGCGTACTCCGCCATGCTCTGTCCGTGCTCTGAGTGAAGAAACCGCATGGAACTGTCACCTCCTTCTCGCCGTCATCAGGGTCAGTGCGCTTTCACGTTAAAGTTGTTGTCGAGCGCGGCCCTCGCATCGCCGACCCGTTGGGCCGCCTTCTGGTACGTTTCGTTCGTCCGAGCCGACACCGTCTGCCGGATGGCCAGGATGGCCAGCACCACCACCGTGGTGATCACCAAATACTCCAGGATGGACTGCCCCCGCTTGCTGCGCCACAGCCGTTTGCGCCAGATCCCCATGTCCCTGTCACCTCCTTTCTCCGTTGGCCATGCGGTCCGAGCATGGCGTCACATCGCGTTCAAATTGTTGGCCGCCTGATTGACCTTGTTCACGGCGGTGTTGTAGACATGGTCCACCGCGGTTCGCATGCTGCCCCGGATGGCGAGAATCACCAGCACCAGCACGGTAATGAGAATGATGTATTCGACGATGGCTTGTCCGTTGGCTTCACTCTGTCGCGCCATTCAGCTCCTCTTCGATCGACTCGGCGTGCGCGTTGAAGGCGCGGCGCACGTAGTCCGACATGATGACCAGCGCCGCCGTCACCGCCGCAATCAATACCGCATATTCTACCAGAGACTGGCCCCGTCGGTTGGGCCGGTTGGCCGGTTGGCCGGTTGGCCGGTTTGAACGGGCAAACGGGCCAACGGGCAAACGGGCAAACGGGTTCATGGCGCCAGCACCCGGTTGACCGAGTTGTCGAAGGCGTTCTCGACGGTGGCGCGCGCCCGGGCAAACCCGCCTGGCCCCTTCCAGAAGGCGATAGTGGCCAGGGCCACGATGAGCGCCAAAATGAAATATTCGACGTAAATATGCCCGTGTTCGTTGCGGACGCAGATTGCCGCAGATCTGCGGTTATCTGCGCATCGATCAGCGGTCATCTGCGTCCTCCAGTCGTTCTTCTCCATCAAAAAAGCCGAACCGCCTGACCTCTTCCTTCGGCAGCTCGGCCTCCCGCCACCTAACAAAAACAGGTGGTGGGACCGGAACTTTGCGTCCCTACGTCACCGTACCCGCCACACTATCTGGCGGGTCCGCCAAGTACTGTGGCGGAGGTTTGCCTTTATCGAAAGATTTTTTATCTATTTACCAGCTACACCCAAGTGTAGCTGATTTTGTCCATGTTTGTCAAGTCACAGGAATGCGCTAACTGGCTCAGCATCAAGAGGTCACGGAAATCACTTCCAGCCGATCTCCAACCTTCAACCCTGCACGCTCCAGGGTGCCGCAGGCCGCCTCGATCACCCCCCAAGCGCGCCGGACCGGCAGCATCAAGCACCCGGGTCCGAGGCGCTCCCGCAGGGCCACCACCCGCCAGTCACGGTCCACGAAGATCACGTCGATGGGAAACCGCATGCCGACGGTGTGGATGGACGCGCAGGCCGGGAAGATCAGCGCCTCATCCGCCGGCAAGGTGCTACGGGCGAGCAGTCCGACCATCCGCTGCCGCCACGTGCGGGCGACCCGCGCCTTCCTTGCCACCAGCTCACCGGTGCCCTCGACGGCCAGGCGCCATGGTCCTTCATCCATCATCAATCACCTGTTACCGGCCTTCCGGCTGAGCCGCGCCCGTCTGGAACAGGGCTCGTTCCCCGGCGAGGCTGGCTCGCCACTCGATGTCATCCGCCGGCAGCTGCCGTTCCAGGCAACGGAAGACGGCCGTCGCCTCCTCGAGGTGTCCGAGCCGGCGGGCAGACGCTCCCAGCGCAAAGAGGTCTTCCGCAGGCGCGTCCGGATCAAAGACGTTGACGCTGGTCTTGAGCCGCCGGTGCGCCGCGTTGTACCGTCCCTGCGCGAAGGAGACCAGGCCGATCTTCGCCGCGATGCGCGGCCGTTCGATGAATGGCGACCTCTCGAATGCCGCCTGGTACGATGCCGCCGCGTCGGAGAACCGGCCAAGGCGCCGGCAGGCCTCGCCGCGGAGCCAGTGCCCGTTGGGCTGCTCAGGAAACCGCCGAATCAGCGTGGCGGCGCGCAGGAGCGCCTGCTCGTAGTCCTGCGTGTCAAGGGACAGCTGACCGGCCAGATGGTTGGTGAGACTCGCGCCGTCGAAGACGGCCAGGAGCCGTCGGACTTCGGCCAGCAGCCGCGCGCGGTCCAAGGGCTCAGTCCGATGCTCCGGCTCATCCTTCAGGAACTTCTCCACGCCGTCTCGTTCCACATCGAAGGGATTCAGGGCGCGCAGCTCATAGCGCGCGGCCAGCTCCGGGTGCCGGTCCGCATCGGCGTACAGCGCTTCGGCGTCATCGAAGAACACGAGGCGGTACCGGGGAAACGACCTGATCACCTTCGGAAATCCGCCATCCCGGAGGAGGACGGTGATGAACGGCGGGTGGTAGCGCTCCAGCACCTCTCTGAGCGCCTCGGCCTTCGCGAACATGGCGCTCACGAGCTGCATGTCGGCGTCGGTAAACAGAAAGGGCACCTCCATGTCCATGAAGATCCGGTAGCGGGGTAACAGCGCCCACTGGAAGTATCCGCCATGATTGGGGTGGTTCAGCACGCGTCCGCCGAGGTCCACGCGGTTCAAGAAGGTGACGACGCCTTCCGGCAAGCGGGCGGCGGAAAACGGGTAGGCCGGCCGGTGCTCGAACGCAGCGCTCAGATACCGCAGGGGCATGATCATGACCAGCGCCGTCCCGAGCAGGTAGACCGGCTTTGGCGCCCAGCGCAACATCCGGCGGGGCGGCAAGAGCGGGTGGGCTCGCAGGAGCGGAAGCGCCAACAGGATGAACTCGTTCCCGAAGCGCGCCCCTTTGGGCAGCAGGAGCAGACCGCCGACGCACAGCAGCAGGTGGCTCAAACGCGGACGCGGGACGCGCCGGGTCAGGAGCGGAATGAACATCGCGAGGGTCAAGCCGCACACGATCAAGAGCACGTTGAACACGGTGGGCGGGCTGGGGGCGAGGGCCGCCACTTGAAACGACAGGAGGTCGACCAGCTTCAGCGGATGAAATTCAGCGATATAGCGGGATGCGCCCTCCGTGGAAACGAACGGCACCCCCAACAGCCTCAAGCCGTTGGGGGTCGCCAGCACCGCCAGGCCGGCCAGCATCGTCCAACCCAGGACGGCGCGCCGGTCCCGCTCGTGCCGGTCCGCTCCCCGCAGCCAGCGCCATCCGATGTCGACGCTGTAGGCCATCAGGATCCAGCCCATGAGCGGATAGGCGATCCCGTGAAAATTGCACCAGAGGACAGCCAGCAGCGGCAGCATGGCGGCGCCTTTCGGCTTGCCCTCCAGGACCGCGACGAAGAGCGCGATCATGAGGTAGGTCACCAGATGCGGCCGCACATTGAGCGCCCTGGGGAGGAGGATGACGCAGTAGCAGACGAAGAGGAATGCGGCCCACGGCACGGAGAGCCGCGGTTCGCGCGTCGAGAACAGGAAATGAAAAATCACCGCCAGCGTAGCGCCGAGGAGGGCGGCGCGCAGCGCAATCAACCCGTAATAGCCGAACTGCGAGAAGAGCCCGTAGACCGTGGCCTGAAAGAGCCAGTAGTAATCGACCAGGGGGCGGGGAGGGTTCACGAATGAGAAAAAACTGTCGTGCGGCAGGGCCAGATGCGTCCACAGGTACCGTCCGCTGTTCAGGTGGTACCAGATATCGGTGTCCTGCACGAGAATCGGCCATGCGGCGAGGTGGACCACGGTCAGGACCCCCACGACGAGGGCCAGCAGCATGGAGGGATAGACGAAACACCTGGGCCAGAACGCCGGAGCGCCTGGCGTCGTCCGGGGAGCCATCACCGCGATGCCCGGCAGCCTACGCGGCCGGCGGCGCAGCGCCGGGGTGGCGCCGGATCAGCGCGGGCGTGGCCCCCGCGGTAAAGAGCGCGTGGTCGATCCTCAGCCCCTTGGTCTGCAGCTCGTTGAGGAACGTCGGCGCGGTTCCCGTGGTGACGAACTCGCCCACGACGGTGCCGTCGGCCTCCGTGCCGGTCTGCCGGAAGAGGAAGATGTCCTCGAACCGCACCTCGGTCTCGTTGACCAGGCCGACGAGCTCGCTGACGGCCATGACCTTGCGGGAGCCGTCCGACAGCCGGGAGGTGTGGATGATCACGTTGATGGCCGAGGCGATCATCTCGCGGATGGCGCGGATGGGCAGCTCCACGTTCGACATGAGCACCATGGAGTCGAGGCGGCTCACCGCATCGCGGGGCGAGTTGGCGTGGACGGTGGTCAGCGAGCCCTGGTGGCCGGTGTTCATGGCCTGGAGCATGTCGAGCGTCTCGTCGCCGCGGCACTCGCCGACGATGATGCGGTCCGGCCGCATGCGCAGGGCGTTGCGGAAGAGGTCCCGGATGGCGACCTGGCCCTTGCCCTCCACGTTGGGCGGGCGCGCCTCGAGGTTGAGCCAGTGCGTTTGGGACAGCTGCAGCTCCGCCGCGTCCTCGATGGTGATGATGCGCTCCCCTTCGGGGATCGACATGGAGATGACGTTGAGGAAGGTCGTCTTGCCGGAGCCGGTGCCCCCGGAAATGACGATGTTCTTCTTGGCGATCACCGCGGCCTGAATGAACTGCAGCATGGCCGGGGTGAGGCTGTTGAAGGCGAGCAGATCCTCGCCGGTGTACCGGGTGCGGGAGAACTTCCGGATGGAGAGCGCCGGCCCCTTCAGGGAGAGCGGCGGGATGATGGCGTTGACGCGGGAGCCGTCCGGCAGGCGGGCGTCCACCATGGGCGAGGACTCATCGATCCGCCGGCCCAGGGGGGCGATGATCCGCTCGATGACGGCGCGCACCAGATCGTTCGACACGAACTTGCGGTTGGTCAGCTCCAGCCGGCCGTAGCGCTCGACGTAGATCTGGTCCTTGTTGTTGACCAGGATGTCGGTGACCGTGGCATCCGCCAGCAGCTCCTCCAGCGGCCCCAGGCCGAGCGCCTCGTCCGCAATCTCCTTGACGAGCCGGGCGTGGACCTCGCGCGAGGTCACCATGCCGCCGATCTCCTTGGCGAGCAGGTTGGCGATGATCCGCTCCGTCCGCGCTCGCAGCTCGATCAGCTGGTTGGAGCTGCTCAGGAAGCTGATGTCCTGCCGCTTCAGGTCGAGCTCCTCGACCAGCTTGTCGTGGATGCGCCGCTTCAGGAGCACGATCTCATCGACCGCGTCGTCCTTCATCCCGGGCTCCGCCTCGTAGAGCCGGGTGGACCACATCACCGTTCCCTCCGGCGCCGCCTGGGCGGCCGTCGTCGCCTGCCGCTGGCGGTGCCGCGGGACGTCGTGGTACGCGATGTAGAGGTCGCGCCGCGCGATCAGGACGTCGGCCAGCTGCTGGAAGGCCGCCGCCACCTTGGTCGAGCTGAAGGCGGTCACGACGGGCACGCCCTGATTGACGGCGGTGCCGACGGCGTGGCCGTCGGAGGGGATCTGGCCGATCACCTCGCAGGGGATGGCCATCCGCACATCCCTGGTGTCCACCCCGCCCCGGCTGTCCGCCCGGTTGAGAACCGCCTTCACCATCGAGGAGGGAAAGAGCAAGCTCTCGACCAGGCCCAGCGCCCACTTCGTCTGGTACAGGGTGATCACGTCCGGCGAGGCGACCAGGAGGATCAGGTTGGCCGCGTCGAAGGCGGCGATGAGCGGCTCATAGAACGTCTTGCCGCCGTCCACGATGATGTAGTCATAGCGCTTCTTGAGCGCCTGGAAGAGGACCGGCAGCGCCTTGGGGTCCATCTGGTTGATCTGCTTCGGGTTGGAGAGGGCGGTCAGGACATGGACCCCTGAGACGTGGGGGGTGATGTGGCTCTCGATGGGGATCGGGGTGTGCAGAACGAGTCCCGCCCCGTTGGCCGCGGCGGGAGGTCCGCCGTTGGCGGCCGAGGCGGGATCCGACGGGTCCGACAGCGATTGGGCCGCGCGCCGGAGGGCCGGCATGAGGTCCACGATGGAGCGCGTGGCGTCGATGCCGAGCATCTTGCACGCGTCGCCCACCGCGATCATGTCCAGATCCACGAGGCAGACGGGCTTGCGGGTGCGCTGCGCGAGGCTGCACGCCAGGTTGGTGGCCACGACCGTCTTTCCCACCCCCCCCTTGGTGCCGAAGATGACGATGAAGCGGCCCAGCTGTTCGGGTTTGCCGGCGGCTCCGCCGGAGCGCGGAGCGGCCCCCGGATATGCGGCAGTGTTCGGAGCGGGCGTCGGTTGCATCGCCATGGATTCAATCCGTTATCACCGGTTAAGCATGGCTACGCAACGCCATCAACCGGTCAGTGCGCATCGGTGGAATGACAATCCTATTAAGTATGCCTGACGGCCGGGAGAAAAGACAAGTTCTTGGTTCGGCGTTCAGGGTTGGGGGGCGGAACCGATGTTACGGCTTAAAGAGCACGGGGAGCTCGAGCCACAGCTCCTGCTGGGGCAGATCGGACGGAAACGGCGGATAGGGGGCCTGGCTTTCGACCGCCTTGAGCGCCTCCATGTCGAACACCTCGACGCCGGAGGGCTCCGAGATCATGGCCTTGTCGAGGGCGCCGTCGCGAAAGAGGTGGAGGCGGAGCTTGACCCGCCCGCTGATGCCCATCTCTTTCTCGCGCGAGGGGTAGCGGATCGCCCGGGCGACGCGCTCCTGAAGCTGCAGGGCGTAGCGCAGGACCGGGTCGTTGACCGAGCCCGGCAGCTCGGCGCTGGAGAGCGCTTGCTCGAGGGCGAAGTTGTGCTCCTCCGAACCACCGACGTCCGCGCGCAGCTCCGGCGTCACCATGATGACCAGCTCTGTCTTTCCTGTCACGAACTGGGTGGAACGAAAGAGGTTGCCCAGCACCGGAATATTGCCGACGCCGGGGAGCTGGCTGAGGTTCTTCCGCTCCTCATCCTGAAGCAAGCCGGAGATGAGGACCGTCTCTCCCGAGTTGGTGACAAGTTGCGTCTGCGCGTGGCGCACCTTGAAACCAGGAACCACGATTCCCGAGACGGTAATCGCGTTGGTCGTGTCGATGCTCGACACCTTGGAGTCCACGACGAGCTGGATGGAGTGCTGATCCTCCAGCACCGTCGGCGTGAACTTCAGCTCCACCCCGGTCTGCTTGAACTCGATGTTCTGGGTCACGGTGCCTGACGAGATGCTTGATGCCGTGATCACCGGCACCTCGACCCCCAGTGTCGCCGTGGCCTCGCTGCCGCTGGCCGCCACCAGCTTGGGCTCGGCGAGGATGCGCGCCTTGCCCTCTGACACGAGCATGTTCAGCACCCCGCTGAACCCGGTCCGGCTCAAGGCGCCCCAGCGGAAGGCCTCATCCAGGCGCTCGTGCAGCGACACTCCCGTCGGGCTGAGCGCGCTGAAGGGCGTTTCGGTGAAGGTCGTGCTGTCCGACCAGTCCACCCCGAACTTGTCCTTGTCGTCGCGGTTCATCTCGACGAGCTGGACGGTGAGCTGGACCGTCGGCGGCAGGGTGGGCGGAGGAGGCGCCGGCGCCGGCGGCAGCGTCACGAGGTTGGTCACCCGCTTCGAATCGTAGGCTGACAGCATCTGTTCCAGCCGGTCGAAGTCTTCCTGGCGCGCCACCTCGCCGGTCATGAAGATCTTGTCCTCTTCGCGCCGCACCTGGACCTTCGGGAGGTCCAGGTCGCGGATGACCCCGCGCAGCTGCGCCGCGATCGCCTCCGTCGTCGGGTCCACCACCTCCACGGCCGCGGTGGACTGGCCGCGCTCGTCCCAGAGGATGAGGTTCGTCGTGCCGAACGCCTTGGCCTGCAGCAGCACCTCGTTCACCGAAACGATGGTGACATCCACGATGTCGGGGTTGCCGATGGCCACCCGTGTCACCCCGCGGACCGGCACGCTCCGGATGTCCCCATGCTGGAGGCTGAGGACCGGCGGCACGCTGGACGGCCCCTGTGCGACTTGGGCCGGCGCGGGAGGAGGGACGGTCTGCGGCGTCAGCAGCTCGTCGAGCGAGGCCTGCTCCTGGCTCTGCGTGGTCGTCGAGGCCGAGGTGTCGCCGGCCTCCTCCGCCGCGTGAACGGTCCGGAGGCCCGGGATGGCGATCAACATGATGGAGAGCACAAACCCAGCCACAGCATTGAAGATAGATTTTACGGAATCATCTTGATGGTCTTGACACACGCTCCTACTCCTCCTCCGCCATCACCACCACGTCCCGCTTGAGCCCCTTGTACACCTCCACCTGGCGCGCCGGCCTGGGCGGGGGGCTGGCCTTGATGCCGAGCTTGGCCTCAAGCAGCGTGTTGATGTTCGTCGGGGGCACGGCGAGCTCCTGAGACTCTCCCTGCTTCTTCGGGCGGAGGCTGAGCTGGATGCGGCCCTGCTCGCGGGCGAAGAGCAGGAAGGCGGTCTCCTGCGGGCTGAGCGCGAGGGTCACCGTGTAGTCGCGCGGAGCCTGCTGGCTCTCGTCGACGGGGGGGCGGCCGGCCATCTGGCCGCCGACCGCGAGCACCGTGACTTTCTGAAACAACGTGAGCATAACGATCTGTCCGTCCTCACCAGCCCCGGGCAGCTTCAGCGTCCAGAGGACGTCGACCTCGTCGCCGGGCCGGACGAACCCGCCGACGCCGGTGATCGCGTCCACGCCGATCGTCACGGCGCGCTTGCCCTCCGGGGTCAGGCCGGCGAGGGTCGAACCCGTGGGCGCCTCATCGGGGCGGCGGAGCTTGTTCATGAGGACCTGCTCGCCCTTGGCCAGGGGCACGGCGGTCACCAGGCCGAGGATGTCGCGGGGCGTGCGGGCGGCGTAGGGCTGGACGAACTTCTCCGGAACGTCGGCCAGCTCGAGGAGACCCGCCTCCAGCGTGGTGCCGGCGGGCAGGTCTTTGGACACGACGAGGACCTTGATGGGATCCTGGTAGTTCTGCAGCAGCCGCGCGCGCTCCTGGGCGAGGAGGCGATGCTGGCCGGCGAGGTACTGCTGCATGAAGACGACGGCGAGCGTGCCCATGACGAGGGCGAAGAGAATCGGCAGGCGGCGGCGGATGGTGTCGGAGAGCTGGAGGGCCATCAGGCGCTCACCGTCATTGCGTCACGCCGGCGAGGCGCTCGGGAAACGTCTCCACCTTGGCGTTCGTCTTGAGCGCCTCCACCTCCTGCTGCGCTTTTTGAATGAGGAGGAAGTTCTTGATCTGGTCCCACACCTCGCCCAGCGGACGCGTCCGCTCCGGCTCCCGCTCGGCGAGCTGGAAGATGTGGTACTGGTTGTCCGGGCCCTTCACGTAGCTGCTCAGGCCGCCCACGCGGTCGATGGCAAAGGAGGCGGCCTCCAGCGCCGCATCCAGGCTGATCGCCTGTGCCGCGGCCTCGGGGTTGACTTGAGCCAGGAGCGCTTTGTCGCTGGAGCGCACCACCCACTCCGGCAGCAGCCCCCCCTGTGCTGCGGTTGGAGCCAGCGACGCTTCCTTGGCGAGTGTGGCGAAGTCGTTCCCTTCGAGCAGCCGTGAGAGCGTGGACTTGGCCTGCTCCTCGGCGGCCACCGAGATCTGCCGCAGCTTGCGCCGCTCCGGCACCCGGAAGCCCATCTTGTTCTTTTCGTAAAACTCTTCGACGTCCTTGGACGCCACTTGGAGCTGGTCCTGCTTGGCCCGCGCCCATTCCTGCACGAAGAACCCGCGCCGCAGGAACTCCCAGCGCCGCCGCGTCTCGGTCGAGCGATCCAGGCCGCGCGCGACGGCGTCCTGGCTCATCAGCTCGTTATTGACGAGCTCGTCCACCACCCCTTTGAGCTGGTCCTCCGTCAGGGGCGTCCAGGTCCGGTTCATGCTCGCGACCATCGCCTTCAGCTCCTGGATCCGGAACTCCACGTCCTGCTTTGAAATGCCAACACCGTTCACGGTGGCGATGACGTCGCCCGGCGCCACCACGGGCCGGCCGGGGGTGACCGCGCTCTGCGCCGTCGCCGGCTGTGCCTCGGCCGGCTTCTTGCCCCACGGCAGCTTGTCGCATCCCGCTGTGATGAGCAAGACAAGAACACAGGCGACAGAGACTGGTTCGGGGTTCGGGGTTCTGGGTTCTGGGCGAACCGATCTTTCCCCCCACCCCCCACCCCCAACCCCGAACCTTCTCATGTGGTCAGCCATGCCGGCACCGGCACATTGTTCAAATGAAACTTCCCGAGGAACTTCGGCTTCGCGCCGGCGTAGCGGCAGAGGCCCTTGAGCTGGCCCTCCGGCGTGAAGCCCTCCGCGTCGAACGTGAACAGGTCTTCCATGTCGAACCCCTCCTGCGGTGATGACCCGAGCACCTGGCTGATGGCGGCGAGGCGGCGGGTGCCGTCCACGAACCGCGCGACGTGGATGACGAGATCCACCGCGCTTGCGATCTGCGTGCGGCAGGCGGCCGGCGGCAGCTCGAGGCCGCTCATCAGCATGAGCGTCTCCAGCCGCTCCAGCGCCGCGCGGGCGCTGTTGGCGTGCAGGACGGTGATGAAGCCGTCATGGCCCGAGTGCATCGCCTGCACCACGTCCAGCGCCTCCCCGCCCCGCGCCTCGCCGAGGATGATGCGGTCGGGGCGCATGCGCAGCGCGTTCTTGACCAGCGTGCGCAGCGGGATCTCGCCCTTGTTCTCGACGTTGGGCAGCTTGGCCACGAGGCGGATCCAGTGCTGGCGCCCGGCCAGCTCCAGCTCCGAGACGTTCTCGATCGTGATGATGCGCTGCTCCGGCGGGATGAAGGCGGTGAGGATGCTCACCAGCGTCGTCTTGCCCGTCGAGGTGCCGCCGGAGATGACGATGTTGACCTTGGCCTTGATGCAGCCTTCCAGGAACTCGGCCGCGGGCTGGCTCAGGACGCCGAGGGCGAGGTACTGCGCCATCGTCCAGTCGCGCAGCTTCCGGCGGATGGTGACGACCGGGCCGTTGAGCGCCAACGGCGGGATGATGACGTTGATGCGGGAGCCGTCGGGAAGGCTGGCGTCGCAGAGGGGGTTGGATTCGTTGACGGTCAGGTGCACGGCGCCGAGCATGCGCTCGATCACCGACATCAGGTGGTGGGTGTCGCGGAACGTTTCCGGAAACCGCTCGAGGCGGCCGTCGCGCTCGATGTAAATCTCATTGGGGCCGTTGACCATGATCTCGCTGATGGTCGGATCGGCGAGCAGCTGGTCGAGCAGGTCGTAGCCCACCACCTCGTTGACCGTCTCGGCCACGAGACGGGCCTGCTCGTCGTCGCTGAAGTGGACGAGCTGACCGCCCTGCGACAGGCCGCCCTTCACCAGCGCTCGCAGCTGCTCTTCGAAGCCCTTGCGCCGGGCCGCCGTGTCCTGCTCCTGCGGCGCGCCGTCCACCAGATCGAGCAGGCGCAGCTTCAGCTTGGACTTCATGCGCTCATAGGCGCCGGTCTGATCTGCGGCTGGCATCGCACCCCGGCTCACCCAGGCAGGCGGTCCCGGACATCCAGCAGCAGCCGGAGCAGGCTGCTCATCAGCCACAGCGAGAAGAAGTACACCCCGGCCGCGACGAAGTTCAAGACGCCCACGAGCCGCGCCGGGATCTCCACCCCGCCGATGAGGACGGGCTCGCCGCCGCCGATGATGAGCATGAGGCCGGTGATGACCTGCACCGCCACGGTGACCCAGGCGAGCACCTTGAAGACCGTGACACTCGCCCGCAGGAACTTGTACGACTGCGCCATGTTGCCCCCCAACGTTACTCGTTCCCCCAGTATAGCACACGGGCCGCGCGGCCGGCCGTGTGGGATTCCTGTGGACAAGAGGCCGCTCGCGCAACAAAAAAGGACAAGGCGGCGTGCGCCTTGTCCGTCCGGCCGTCTCGACTGAGTTGTCCCGTCACCCGCTCCTGTCCTTCCTGACGTAAGCAGCCCCAACCGGATTTGAACCGGTGTCTTCAGGCTGAGAACCTGACGTCCTGGGCCGGGCTAGACGATGGGGCCATGCCACCCGGCCAACATGACCGGAGTCCCCGTTATTGAAGCACACGGCTCCTGTAAGGTCAAGTAGATTCAAGGGTTCAAGTAATTTCGGATTTCGGACCAAAATCCGAAATCTGCAGCGGTGCCTTTCTAGTGCCTCGTCCCCCACCCGCGCTTCTCCTTGTGCCCCTGGTCGGGCTTGCCGTGGAGGTGGAATTCAGAGATGTTCTTCACCCGGCTCACCGCCGTTTCATAGGAGATGACCTTGCGGTCGTAGAGATCCTTGATGCACCCGTCCATCGTGCACATCCCGTGCGCCGCCCCCGTCTGGAGGACGGTTAAGAGCTGCGGCGTCTTGTGCTCCCGGATGAGGTTGCGGACCGCCGCGGTGCCGACCATGACCTCGTAGGCCAGCACCCGCCCCGTTCCGTCCTTGCGCGGCAGGAGCTGCTGGGAGACGACCCCCTGGAGACAGTCGGCGAGCTGCACCTTGATCTCGTCCTGCCGGTGGGGCGGAAAGACGTCGAGGATCCGGTCGATCGTCTGGGCCGCGTCGGGCGTGTGCAGGGTCGCCAGCACCAGGTGCCCGGTCTCCGCCGCGGTGAGCGCCGTCGAGATCGTCTCCAGGTCGCGCATCTCGCCGATGCCGATGACGTTGGGGTCCTGCCGCAGGGCGCGCACGAGTGCGGCCGGGAACGACTTGGTGTCGGCGTAGACCTCGCGCTGCTTGATGATGGAGCGGCGGTTGCGGTGGAGGTACTCGATCGGGTCCTCGATGACGATGATGTGCGCGCTCTGCTCGTGGTTGATGAGATCCAGCATCGCCGCCATCGTCGTGGTCTTCCCCACCCCGGTCGGGCCGGTCACGAGGACGAGGCCGTTGGGCTTGCGGGCCAGCTCCGCGACGATGGGCGGCAGGCCCAGCTCGTTGAGCGACGGGATGCGCGAGGGCACCAGGCGCAGGGCCGCCTCGACGCTGCCCCGCTGCATGTGGACGTTCACGCGGAAGCGCCCCAGCCCCTGGACGTCGATCGAGATGTCGAGCTCCAGCTCCCGCTCGAACTGCGCTTTCTGCCGGTCGGTCAGCATGGTATAGACCATCCGTTTGGTGTCGGCGCGGGACAGCGGAGCAAACGCGGTGGGCTGGAGCGAGCCGTGGATGCGCAGGATCGGCGGCGTGTGTTCGGTCAGATGGATGTCCGACGCCTTCCGGGCGAAGGCGAGCTCGAAGAGCTCGCGCATGTCGGTGAGCGCGGCAACACCCATCGCCGCGGGCTCGGCCGCCCCTGGAATCGACGTGGCTGGTACGTGATCCGGTGTCATGTCAACGTTGGGTGTCGCGGGTCGAGCGGATCTCGCGGACGGCCAATTGCAGCTCGTCCGGGCTGTCGGCGTAGCGCAGGGCTTCTTCCAGCGTCACCTCGCCGTGCCGGTAGCGCTGGTAGAGCGCCTGCGTGAAGGTCTGCATGCCGTGCATAGTACCGTCGTGGATCGCAGAGGGCAGCTCATCCGTCCGCCCCTCGCGGACGAGCTCCCGCACCCGCGGGGTGGCCACGAGGATCTCGCAGGCCGGAATGCGGCCGTCCCCGTCGCTGCGCGGAAGCAGGCGCATCGACACCACACCCTTGAGCACCACCGAGAGCCGCAGCCGCACGAGCGGATGCTGCGACGACGGGAAGAACGCCACGAGGCGCTCGATCGTGGTGATGGCGTTGGTCGTGTGCAGGCAGCTCAGCACCAGCTGTCCGGCCTCGGCGGCGAGCAGGGCGGCCTCCATCGTCTCGCGGCTGCGGATGTCGCTGACGAAGAGCACGTCCGGGCTCTGCCGCAGGGCGTTGCGCAGCCCCTCGCTGAACGACCGGGTGTCCACCCCGACCTCGCGCTGGTTGATGATCGCCTGGTCCTCCTCAAACTGGAACTCGATGGGGTCTTCCAGCGTCATGATGTGCTTGGCGGCGGTGCGGTTGAGGTGGTCGAGCATCGCGGAGATCGTGGTGGACTTGCCGGAGCCGGTCGGGCCGGTGATGAGGATGAGGCCGCGCTGCTGCGTCATGAGCCGGGTCAGGACCTCGATGGGCAGGTGCAGCTCCTCCAAGCTCGGAATGAGCCGGTTCACCCGCCGGATGACGAGGGCGATGGTGCCCCGCTGCCAGAGGACGTTCACCCGGAACCGCCCGACGCCCGGCTGCTCGAAGGCGAAGTTGAGCTCGCGGTCGGCGTGGAACTGCTGGCGCAGCTGCGGGCCCATGAGCTCGGTCGCCACCTCCACGATGCGCTCCTGGGGGATCTTCTCGTCGCCGACGGGGATGAGCTTGCCGTGGATGCGGAAGAACGGATGGGTGCCGACCTTGAGAAAGAGGTCGGAGGCGTCCTGCTCAACCATCGCGCGAAGCAATCGATCCATGTCCATCGGCGTCTGTGTAAGTATAGCTGAGCGTGAGACTAAAACTCAAGTGGGGGTCTGACCCCTAAGCACGGCGCGTTAAGAAAGTCACGCTGGGGGTCTGACCCCGGCGACTGGGGGTCTGACCCCCATGAGCTTTACCGCCACCTGCTCTACAAACTCCGCCGTCCCCACAATGTGGTTCGGGGCTTCCAGTTGCCGCTCGAGCCAAGACGGCCGAGCGGTGAGCCCTTCCATGACAAACTGCCGGTAGAGCGGACGCTGATGCGACGCGATGGGGCTGATCATCGCGAGGATCAGGTCGGTATCCGTCAGGCCGGGGCGACCCGGGTGCAGATATTCATGGAAGCTGGACCAGCGGTACGCCTCGGGAGTCCGAACCATCCCGGCACGCACCGGGTTCAAATGGATGTACCGGCTCAACTCCAAGGCGTAGCTGTCTTTCTCGACCAGGACGCTGTGATAGCGTCCCTGAAAGACATGCCCTACCCGCTGATGTCGCTTATTCACATAGATCGTGTACGACGTGTTGAGCCACTGCATGAACTTCGAGACCGAATGCGTCTGCCCTGTTTGGACCATGAGATGCGCGTGGTTCGTCATCAAGGCATAGGCGAACAGCCGACACTCGAACCTCTGCCGCGCCTCCGCTACCAGTTCAAGATACCGCCGGTAATCCGCGTCGGAGAAAAAGATGATCTCGCGATTATCGCCGCGGACGATCAGGTGGTATAGCGCTTCCGGGAACCAGATGCGGGGCCGACGTGGCATCGCGCGTGGAAGATCCAGTGTGGGGTCTTTCGGGGGCGTGGGACTACGCGGGGCCGACCCAGAGGCGCATTCAGGATAACTAGCAACCGCTCAAAAAACAAGCGTGATCTGCAACGCTGTCAACGCTCCGGGGTCTGACCCCTTAGCACGGGGCGTTAAGAAAGTCACGCTGGGGGTCTGACCCCTAGCTCACTGCCGAACGTCACGCGGATCGTGTTGTTGGAGAGCGTCGTCGTGGCCAGCGCGATGGGGTTGGAGCCGCTGCCGGTGGAGGGGAGGTTGTCGGTATCCGTGGCGCCGCCGGCGAGGGTCAAGGCGGCTTCGAGGTTGGCAAGCGACCTATTCCCTTGTCACGGCAAAATCGACCTGATCCAAAGGCGAACGGGTAATGCGTTTGCTGACGTCGAGAATCTCAATCGAGACAATCCGGCGATCCGTGTCGTAGTCAAAAACGATCCCATCGATCTCGACGCTCTCGGCAACCCCGACCCCTGACAGAAATTCGATGTTCATCAGGTCATGCTTGGGATCGTATTCCACTCTCATCTGTTAGCTCCCGTACCGTGTGATTTGAGACGTTAGATAGGCGGTGATGACTACAAACCGATCTGGTTCCTCGTCGACAACGACCCTCAGCAGCATCTGCTTGCCCTGAAGAGTGTAGCGCCGCTGT